>JABLTR010109175.1_pt1 | contig 10169 bp, 7 predicted proteins | sample 7160071 | NCBI WGS metagenome assembly JABLTR01 (sample SAMN14651230, study PRJNA627086) | human gut metagenome | isolation source: feces | host: Homo sapiens
CGGAAATTGAAAAGACCTGTCAGCCCGTCCATCTCCGCCAGACGCGCCATCTCTTTCACTCGTCTCTGCACTTCCCACACCTGTTCCGAGAGCGGTTTCGAGTCGTATCCCCCCTCTATCTGGTCTTTGTAGGGAATGGACTGGTGCATATGTACGATTTTCCATTTCCCGTCCCTCAGGCAATAGGCAACAGAGAAACGGCTGTCCACATCAATGGTCATCCCGTGCTCCGGGCTCTCCCAGAAAATACGGATCTTTCCATATACCAGACAAATGTCCGGCGACAGCCGTTTCTGTTCACACCAGAAATTCCGCCACTGAAACGCGACATCCCCGCGTTCCCGCATCTCCTCGGCAAAATCCGCCAGAAATTCCCGCAGACTCCCGTAAAATTCATGGGCTTCGGTGCCGATAACCGAACAGTCTTCGTCCACGTACTCCAATACCTGTTCCAGACTGTTCTCATCCAGAGAAAGATATATTCTCCACAATTCCTCTGTCCATTTGCAAAAATCTACTTCCGCATCCGCCTCACAGCACATTTTCAGACCTCCGATACGTCACTTGCTTCTGCGGATATTATAAACGCGCGGCTTCGACCTTGCAATGCTTTTCTCTCACTTACGCTTCTGTCCTCCTCACTCTGTCAGCAGAACCTCCACTTCATGGGTTTTCCCGTCCCCGAAAGCCGGGACCAGACCGCCGGCGTACAGACTGTCATCACGCCGTTCATCCCCACACGGGCTGCTGTTAACCGGACCTCCATCGCAGAGGCTGCCGTCCACCGTGATGACCGGTTTGCCCTTTTCCAGGTGCTTCGGATTTCTGATCACGATGTGATAATCCGCTCCCCGGAAGTGCCGGGTCGCCTCGGCCTCCTCCCAGGCCGCCGGAAAACAGGGGACAATCCGCAGGCCGTCATAATCCCGCTTTATGCCCATCATCCCCTCGTAGAGTCCCATCATACACCAGGCGGAGGTGCCGGTTGTCCAGGACTGATAAGATTTCCCATAGTATCCCGGATTCGTGGAATAGCAGTTGGTAAAGACATAGGGCTCCGCCCCAGACCGGGAAGACGGGTTCTTCCCGCTGTCGGGCATGATTTTTTTCAGCGTCTCCAGCGCTTTGGTCCCCCGGCCGCATTTGCAGTCCATCAGAATCTTGAAGCCCGTGGCATGGCAGTATACCCCGCCGTTTTCAAAGAGCCCCGGCAGCATGCCGGACATTCTCCCCACATGGGGATCATAAGTGGGATAGGGCGGCATATTCAGCGGGAAACCGAAATCCTGCTCCATGGAATCCACCGCCACCAGCACCGCGGAGAGACGCATCCCCTCCGCCACATCCGCCAGCACCGCCCAGGTCTGGGCGTTTAAGTAAATTTTGCTGCCGGGGCTGTCCTTTGCGCCGATGTTTCCCTTCCGACTCAACGCCCTGGCATACCACTCGCCGTCCCATGCTTTCTCGTTGATGGCGGCTTTCAGGGTCTCATACTCCTGCCCCAGAAATTCCGCGTAATCTTCCTCCCCGATCCGCTCCATCAGACGGCGCAGCTCCCGCAGAGCCAGACAGAACTGATGGGAGAGCATGACGGTCTCCGCCTCCGGATCATCCGTCACATTCAGGGCGTCGTTCCAGTCGGCAAAACGGATCTTAACCAGACCGTTCTCCCCCTTGTCTTCGATGAGACGACGAACCGCCGCCTTCACATGCTCCAGCACCGTCGCCTCGCCGCCGTCCTGCCAGGAAACCTTCTGCTCCAGAATCGAGAAATCCCCGGTCTCCTTGATCAGCTCGCATACCGCCCAGACAATCCAGAAGGGCTGGTCGGAGTAGCGGGTGTCGTCGTAGGGATACCAGGTCAGCACCGCGTGCCCATCCGCGAACTGATGCCTCAGACACTCAATGATCTCCTCCCTGGCTTTCTCCTGCCGATACCCAAGCAGCGCCACGGCAATCTGCAGGTTGTCCCGGACTCCCTTTTTCCCGACAATGCAGAAATCCGCCTGCTTTTTTACCCAGTTGTTCATGATGTGGTTGATCTTTTCATCCGGCGTTTTGACAGACAGCGTACGGATTTTTTCAAAATTGTACGCCACCGCGTCCGCAAACGCCCGCTCCACACTGCCGCTTTCTGTGTACATTTCCACATCCCGGCGGGCCTCCTTCCGGGAGGCGCAGATGCCATAGATCACGTGGATCTCCCGCTCTTCCCCCGGCTGCAGCGCCAGCTTGTGCTGAAGGACGCCTCCGAGAATAAAGAGCGCCGCCTCGGAGTTGGTGCAGTCTCTCCCCTGCATGACCACATCCGGGCGCTGGAACAGGGCGCAGGCGGAGGCATCCGGCAGGGTCAGCGTGCCGGTGGGCCCGCAAAAAGCCGTCAGATCCCCGTCGTAGGCGTACACCGGCTCCGTGGAGGCCAGGAAACCATGATAGTATTCGTGGGGCGCGAAGGGATGGGCGGAGTCACAGTAGACACCGTTCAGCTCTCCGTCAAATCCGGTCTTCATGCAGCGGTACATCTCGTAATATCTCGGATAGGAAAATCCCTCCAGGGAAAAGCTGACCGCCGAGAAAACGGAAAGGTTCCGCACCTCCTTTCCCGTATTGCGCAGCTTCAGAGTCCACACCTCGTGATAGCCCTCCTTCGGCACGAAGATCCGCCAGGATCCCTCGATGTCGTCCTTCCTCGAGCAGATTTCAGAGTACCCGATACTGTGGGTGCAGCGATAATCCTCCACTTCGGTATTCAGCGGTCCCTCCCCGATATTCCAGCAGACGCCGCTGTCCTCGTCCCGCAGGTAGACATACCTGGCATCATCCCGGTTGATCATACACATCTCCGCCTTCTCGCTGAGATAGTAGCTGCGGCCGTGGCCGATCTGAGAAATCTGGGCGCAGTAGCGGTTTTCATTCCACAGATAATTGTACCAGTACCGGGGCGTCCGGGGATTTCGAATGATGCAACTGTCGCCGTCTTCGGAAAATTCATAGAGTCTTTTTTCTTCCCGGCCGTCGCTGCGGCTATCCTTTTCCCAGCCCCTTTCCATTCTCCTCCCCGCGGATTTTCCGATGTCCGGCTGTCTTTCGGAAAATTTCATGTTTGCCACCTCCATTTTCCTACTCCACAACCAGACGGTACGAGACGCCCGCCGTCTTTCCGTCTAGGACGAACCGAATTTCGCCGTCAGCCTTCTCGCCGTCCATCGTCGTCAGCACCTCGCCCACCGGATTCAAAATTTCCAGCTTTGCCGCCTGCGCCTTCACGCGAACGCAGCCTTCCAGTGTCTCCGCGTAGAGCTTACCCTTAAACTCCACCGCGGTAAAGGGCATACCCATCAATTCCGCCCCCGGCCCCATGGTCGTCTCGTCCATTCCGCTGGTTCCCATGGCTGTGAGGACAAATTCTCTCGCCTCATCCAGCGGCTTTTCCTCCTTCGCGATCAGCGCCAGGGTAATCCGGTCATTTTTTGCCTCCACGGTTACCCGATCTGAGAGAACCATCTCCTCCCTCGGAGCTCCGCTGAAATAGCCGCAGAAAGGCGTGTGAATCTCATAGCGTGCGTTGTCGGGGTCAAAGACAAGCTCCTTTGTGTCGGAAATCAGCTTTCCGTCCACATACCCTGCATCTTCCGGCAGCACGCCCCATTCCTTCATGGCCTGATCGAAAATTCCGACCACTCTCCGGTAATCTCCTCCTTCCGAAGTCTCGGCGATGTTGTCGAAAACCAGAGCCTGCTCTCCGAGATGTACCCCCGGCGCCACCTCTTCTGTGTCTTTCGCGGCCAGCACCAACCGGTTGGTATCCGGGTAGCGGCGCATGGCATCCCGGTACCGGGACCACGCATAGTAGACACCGTGCTTCGCCTCGGAGAGATTTCCGTCATTTAAAAATCCCGCGTTGACCGCCACATCCGCGTCTCCCTGATAGGTCTCCCCACCGTCCAGAAAGACGTTGCGCAGCGATGTGATATAGGGCAGAAAGGTCATGGGCATAGAGTGAAAATTCGGCAGCGTTTTCAGATCATTTTTTGTGTACACCACATCCACGCAATGCTTTGCCACAGACACCAGCCCCTTCAGGAAAACCGAAGCCATAAATCCCCACTGGCAAATGACCGCCGGATCGTTGTAGGCGTCAAAGACACTCCAGATCTCATCTGCCGGCTGGTCATCCCAGTGCTCGGAAGTATGATGATTGTAGAGAATCAGGCCATCCCAGTCGTTGAGGCAGGCGTAGGCAACCGTGTGTACAAGGGCCGTGGAATGGAAGGGATGGAGTCCGTACTCGTTCCACTCGCTGAGCATGAATGCCTTTCCTTTCACAATGGCCACCGATCCCAGACTTAAGATCGTAGTCGCCATGGCGCCGATCCCCTTTTGCATGGTAACGGGATTGGACGAGACGTACTCCGCCGGTCCCGCCACCAGATAGGTATTGCCCTGCACCGGCAGCAAAGGATGATTGAAATAGCTGTTGTTTTCCATGATCTCCCCGTCCGTATGGCCGTAGACATCCGCCGCGCCGGCGATCAGATTGCTGGTCACGATGGGCACCTTCGCCCCAAGGGAACGGACATAGTCCTTCATATCCTGATAAAACTTCCGGTTCATGTAAATGCCGAACTCCATGAAATCCGCGTACCTGGCCGGGCCTTCCGCCGCGTCCCAGGGACCGTTCGGATCATTGACAGGCTGATAAAAGCTCCCCTCGATTCCCCGAACCGTTCCCTGTGCCGGGTCCTCGTCCTCCCCCAGAGCACAGCAGCCCTCGAATGTCCAGGCCTCCTTCAGGCGCTCCCTGGTGTGATATTTCATCAGCAGGAAATCATTGAAGCGCCGCTGCACTTCCTTCCGGTAGGGCTGCATCTCCTCCCCCGCGTCGCCGCCCATATTTCCCTTGATGGCAGTATCCTCATTGTTCAGCTGGATCGTCACCACCGCCGGGTCGTCGATCAGGGCCAGGCCGGTGTAGGGGTTTACATGGCAGAGCAGCTCTTTCGCGTACTCTTTCTGGAGCTGGATCAGCCGCTCATTGTACATGGCGTAACGCTTGATGCAGGATGGCGCGCCGCCGGGATAGTCCAGATCATCCCCCGGCAGAAACTCCCGGGCCACAATCAGGTCGATGTGCAGGTAAATTCCCTTCTCTTTCAGTTTCGCCGCGAAATAGTCGAACCGGTCCAATCCCTCGGGGTTAAATTTCCGGCTGGATCCGCCGGCGTAGTCCAGAAGGGGCGCCTCCTTGCAGCTGCTCCAGCTTGCCGGCTCCTCCCCAACCGGCGCGTCCGCCGCGTGAAGACGAATGATATTGACGCCCATGCTGGCAAACCGCTCCGCCATCTTATCCGCCGTCTCGTGATCCGGCGTGTTGGACCGGGCCGCCACATTAAATCCCAGAAATCTGACCCTTGTGCCGTCCTCGAAATAGAGGTGTCCGTTCATCGTCTTTACAAATCCGTGTTTCCCCGCCGGAGCGTCCAGAAGATGGGAGTAATCCAGAATTCCCCGGTTCGGTTCCGCCTTGTGAATGCGCAGATGCTGTTTCATATCGCTGTTCCTCCTTGCTCATTGTCATTACAGCGCCGATACAGACGGACGCTGTTTTCCTTTTCCAGCATCGTAGCACAATTCGCGCAGAGGATATTGTAAAATCGATTTTGATATTATAATTTAACGTTTTTCTGATAAGATCTGCAAGCATCGTTTTCGATCCGTCCCGGATCTGCACAAATATTTTCCGTTTTGCGGCCTGTCTCTGCGAGATGGACAGTTTTCTTTTCCACCCGTCTTTGCAATACGGGCAGCCGTCAAAAATTTACCTCCTGACGGTATAAAAACAAGACATACTACCCCTTCTTTTTCCATTATTCCTCAGACGGCCGTACATATTGCATTCCACTACGGTCTGCATCCTACAAATCAATAATCAGCGGTATTCCAGCGCCATTTTCTACCCCTTACTTTCAGCAATTTTCTACCGTGACCGTACCTTTGCACCAGGACTACGGTCATCTTCACAAAATTTACCTCCCGTCGGTAGTACACAGTTTAGCTTACCGTCCAAGACTCCATTTTCCAGGGCAACGCCGCCATTTCTCACGTCTTCGAGAGATGGCGGCTCTTCTTTCTCCAGCACACATAGTCAATCAGAAGGAACATCTGGGGAAACAGAAAGGTCCCCACCTTCAGCACTCCGCTTTCCAACCTCAAACTGCCGCAGATTTTCAGATATGTAATTCTCGTCAGCAGAAAAACACAAAATGCGCAGACTGCCCAGACCATCAGCCAAAGCAACAGTTGTCTCACAGAGATGTCCACCGCAAACTCTCCTGTCCTCGCATAAAACCGGATAGTTTCCAGCAGTCCACCCACAAGACTTCTGCTGAGGGTATGAGCACACCATGCGCCCGCCATATCCAGCAGAATCTGCAGAATAAACAACCATCTGCCCCGAACCCAGGTATGCCGGTACAGAAGATAAGTCCCATAAAAGGGAATCAGGCTCTTCCACCATTTCTCCCCCCAGGCCGCAAAGATCAGACAAAGGCCGGCTGTCAAAGCTATTCGAAGAATCAGACTGATAATATTTTCCGGTGTTGCCCATATATTCAGAAAGATATCCAAAAGCATCGTTTTCTCCCTCTATCCACGCTTCCCATTCGTTCTAAAAACAGAGTATAACACACCTGTTCCGCCAGAACAATTATGGCAGAGTATTGCAGGCAGGCTGTCACAGCAGATATCTACGGACAAGCCTCTCTATCTCCCGTGTATTTAACACCTGTTTTTCCGTCTCAAAGGTAAGGATCAGCTGTTCTCCCGGATAAATGTCATTCTCCTCATAGGCCTGTATTTTCCTGACTGCGCTCTGCGCATATACAGGATCATCCATCCTGCCATCATGTTCCCAGTATATTTCCTTCCTGGTCCTTTTGGAAAGGAACGTAAAATCCGGATAAACCGTACCAAAATGTTTCAGATATAAAGGCTTTTCATATTTATACGGGATTCCTCTCCGATAAAAATAATCCGCCAGAATCTTCTCAGATTTGGATCGAACCCGTTCTCCCCGTTCTGCCAAAATTATCGGTATTCCCTCCTGAAACTCTTTTCCCTCGAAATCTTTAGCTAGCCACTCTTCCAACTGCTTTTCCCAGACTATTTCAACCGGTTCAATCCATTTCTGTCTTTCTCTGTGTTTCCGCCAGAAGATCTTTTCCATTTCTTCTTCATCATAGTCTCTGACAATTTTCTTAATCTGTGACAACCTTTTCTCCGCCAGCCTCACAACCTTCTCATCATAGGATTTCTGCGCGAGACTTCGAACTCTGTCACACTCCGACTTCGGGATATATTCCCCCTTCCCGCCACATCCCGGCATGCAGTGATAATACTGTATCCATTTCTTACATCCTGACAATCGCAGCGTCCCCTGGGGCGCGCTTTCCAACTGCTTTTTCGTTTTGGAGAGAATGTTCTCCAGTCTCTCCTGTTCCTGCAATAACATTTTTTTGAGACCTGTCATAGATTTTCCTTTCTTTCGCAATTTACATTCTGTATTTTTCGCCCTGTTTCGTCTTCATTCCGTTGTCATTCTTACTCACTCCCCTCTCTCCACTGTCGCCTTCTCTGCTGATTCTTTCTCTTCCGGTTTACATATCCAATCCCTTTTGGAAATAACATTTTGGAAAATTGCATTTGGAAATACATTTAGAAATACATTCGGAAATATACCGGCGAAAATATTTTTTTGAAATCCCGACTGTAGCCTTTACCCTGTTTATACGGTCTGGAATTTAATTTAAAAAATATAGTAGGTAGCTTTTGCTCGGTCCATACCCCCAGGATCAGCTTCTTGCGAATGAGACCGTACATCCCCTCTGTTCATACCGTTATCCGACATTTTCGAGAAATGTGGAGGTAGTCCCCTTCTGATCATACCGCCAAAAACTTGCTTTTCAGATAAAAAGCCATACTACATACCTGATTAGCTACCGGACACCCATGATTCCACCCATTATTTACATCTGATAATTGGAAGCATATTGAAAATCGATTGAGATTAAATTGAAAGATATTCAGATTGATTAGAAAATCCCGGAAGCCGAAACTTCCGGGATGATTTTCAGAAATAAGACCAAGATTATCTCTTGGAGAACTGCGGTGCGCGACGTGCGGCTTTGAGACCGTATTTCTTACGCTCTTTCATACGCGGATCTCTGGTCAGGTATCCGGCGGATTTCAGGATCGGTCTGAAATCGGGGTCAACCTGAAGAAGCGCTCTTGCGATGCCGTGACGGATTGCGCCTGCCTGGCCGGTAAAACCGCCGCCCTTGACATTTACAAGCACATCGAACTTGTCAGTGCTGTCCGTTGCAACCAGGGGCTGACGAACAACAACCTTCAGAGTCTCAAGACCGAGATACTCGTCGATGTCTCTCTTATTGATGGTAATCTTGCCGGTTCCCGGCACCAGATATACTCTGGCTACAGATGATTTTCTTCTTCCTGTTCCGTAATATCTATTCTCAGCCAATGTCTTCTACCTCCTTCTTAAAACGTCAACGCTTCCGGCTTCTGAGCCGCATGCTTGTGATCCGGACCTGCATATACAAACAGCTTCTTGTACATCTGGCGTCCCAGGGGTCCCTTCGGAAGCATACCCTTTACCGCGTGCTCAATCACACGATCCGGGTGTTTCGCCAACATTTCTCTGAGGGTAGTCTCTTTCATTCCACCCACATATCCGGAATGATGATAGTAGATCTTCTGATCCAGCTTTCTGCCGGTCACTTTGATCTTCTCAGCATTTACGACGATAACATAATCGCCGGTATCTTCATGAGGGGTAAAGATCGGCTTGTTCTTTCCTCTCAGCACTTTCGCAACCTCTGCACAGAGACGGCCCAGGGTCTGTCCCTCTGCATCTACTACATACCACTTTCTCTCCACTTTTGTCGGGTTCGGCATATAAGTGTTCATTTGGTCTCCTCCTTGATCATCATAAAGCGCCTTCTTCGTACAATGTCCGAAATACGAAATCCGGCAAATGTATGGTATCAATACGGTTTCGGGGCTGTGAAGCCGTATCTCCAAACAACATCAGCCATAGTATTATAGTACACCGACCGGGGCGTGTCAATCAATTTTTGCATTCTTCTGTGGATTTCTTCCGTGGATCCGCAGATTTTTCGCATCGGAGTTTTTCACGGTTTTCCTAGGGAAACCGCAGAGGGACTCATGAATGCTGCCAGACCGGATACCGCCGCCGATCCTCCTCTGTGATCTCCCGCAGCACCCGGCAGGGAACTCCCACCGCCACCACGTTCGCCGGAATCGATTTTTTTACCACGCTGCCGGCGCCGATGACGGTATTGTCCCCGATGGTAACTCCCGCCAGAATCGTAGACCCGGCACCGATCCACACGTTATTGCCGACGACGATGGGCTTCGCCACCTCCATCCCCGCCTTCCGCTGTTCGGGGTCGATGGCGTGCTCCGCCGTGGTAAAACAGCAGTTCGGCGCGATAAAAACGTTGTCGCCAAAGGTTACTTTCGCCCCGTCGGTAACCACCAGATTATGGTTCGCGTAAAAATAATCTCCTACTGAAATATTGTACCCGTAGTCACACCAGAAGGGCGGCACGAAGGTCACATGTTCCCCCATCCCCCCGAGCAGACCCGAGAGAATGTTCATCTGCCCCTCCCGGTCGTTTGGAGAAAGCTGATTGTACCTCCAGCACTTGTCCTTGCACTCGGCGATGACCGCCTCGATCTTCGGATTGTAATTCGCGTCAAAAAGATATCCGATGGGATTATCCACTCGCTCCGCCATTTGCGTTCCTCCTATTGTTTCCTCTGTTTTGAAAATTTCTGAGCCCATTCTACCATGTTTTTCTGCCGATGAAAAACTGTCTGTGAAAATATGATAAAATGGATTCGGAAAAAACATGAAAATAATCTGTAACGAACAGAGCATTTGCGCGTCTTATAAGTGAAAGAAACAAAATAGAGATGAGAAAAACGCCTTAATAGAAATTAGAAATTTGGCAGTCAGCCCATGAAATCCAAAAAAAGGGTATTTCATGGCATAGCAAAGCTGGCGTAAGTCCAAAACCTACGCCGGAATGCGAGTATGGGAATAAGTCATCAGGCAATCCGCTTTA
>JABLTR010027105.1_pt1 | contig 10167 bp, 8 predicted proteins | sample 7160071 | NCBI WGS metagenome assembly JABLTR01 (sample SAMN14651230, study PRJNA627086) | human gut metagenome | isolation source: feces | host: Homo sapiens
CCACCACGTTCTCGGTGGGACGACCGCTCTCCAGAACGTGGCGCTGGCCGTCAGTAGAAACAAATATACCCGGCATGGAAATGTAGCCTGCGGAATTATCCTCAACCTTGCGCTCCAGACCAGGGGCCACATTGTAGGCGCACCAAGGATTCACCAGCTTGGCACCGAGCGCGCAGGCCATCATAATGCCGTCGCCCTGCTGCCACGGCGAGCCATAGGAGCCCATGACGGGGCGGTCGTTAAACATGCCCGGCATGGCCGGCGACATGAAGCTACGCACCATGTCGGCGTTGCGGGAGAAACCGCCCGTGTTCAGGATGACGCCCAGACGCGCCTTGATGCGCTGCTCCTTGCCGCCATCTGCGACGATAACGCCCTCCACCTCGCCGTCAGCGTTGGTCAGCAAACGCGTGACCTGGGTATCGAACATGAATTCCGCACCCTGCTCCTCGGCCTTCTTGCGCAGCGGCTCGGTGAAGCCGGCGCCGATGCCGTCGGCGTTCTGATGCATACGCGCCACATCCGGCGTCACGTCAGTGTAGTAGTCGACCATGGTTCCCTGGGTCGACAGGCGATCGGTGGAAAGGGCCGCACCCTGCTCGGCCAACCAGTCGATAGTCTCGCCGGATTTCTCGGCATACAGGCGGCGCAGCTCGGGGTTCTCGAAGCCCTCGGCCACGGCCGTCAGATACTTGTCGAACTCCTCGACCGAATCATCGATGCCGGCCTCTTTCTGCAGCTTCGTGCAAGCACCCTGAATCATTCCGGCACACAGGGCTGAATTGGACATGGTGGCGCTGCTCATCACTTCGCACACGACAACTTCCTTGCCCGCCGCAGAGGCCTCAACGGCCGCAGCCAGGCCACCGCCGCCGGCGCCGGCGATCACAACGTCCACTTCTTTGTCCCACGCCGAATCGCTCGTGGAGCTCAGTTCCTGAGAAGCGGACGTTTGGGGCGCGCAGCCAACCATGCCGGCAAAAGCGGCGGCACCACCCATGAGGGCCGCGCCCTTCAGAAAGCTACGGCGATTGAGACCTTCGTTCAAATTCATGTTTCCCCTTTCCTTACATTAGTCGCCCTTCGGCACGACCCCATAGTGCGCTGGCGCCAGGCCGATAGCTAAATGCAAATGCGCGATTCTCTATCACGTTTCATGATGGCTGTTCGTGAAATCCGATATCGTCGTCTCGGACGTCGTGCTCCTGCTTTGCGCAACATGCGATAATGCAAAAAGCAAGGGAGGAGGTCCGCTATGAGAACCGAGTACTTGCGAGAGTTCGTCGTCTTCTCTCGCCACTTAAGCTTCACCGAAGCCGCCAAAGAGTTGTTCATCGCCCAATCAACGCTAAGCACCCATATTGCTGCGCTCGAAAGCGACGTGGGCTTTTCGCTCATCGATCGGAAAGCGGGCAACCGACTCACCGACAAAGGGGCCGTTTTCCTCGACGGCGCCCGAACGCTGCTGGACGGACTCGACGAGGCGCTGGCACGGTGCCGAGAGATGGGCGATCCCGACGCCACTCTTCGCATCGCTGTTCAATATCCAACGCCCTCGTTCGCAGCCAAGCTCAAAGAGCGCCTATCCGTGCCCTTTGCTTTCGTCGAGCACGATTACCGGGATCCCATCTTCCAGCCCATCGTCAATGGCACGGCCGACATCGTGCTCGATTACGACTACACGCCTTTCGCCTCGCTCGTAAAGGAAGCGAGCGCCCTCGACCTGGTAACGAGAACATGCTTGGCCTTCCGCATGAGTATCAGCATGATGGCGTCGAACCCTTTGGCAAGCAGGCCCGCTCTTTCGCGCAACGACCTTAGTGGCGCGTCCATCATCATCAACGATGCCCACAATTACGACCGCATCCGCTATCTTTACGAGCGCATGCTGGGTGACAATCTGGATCTGCACTTCAGCCTGCAGCCTATCAACGGCATGAGCGGTCTGGCCTTCGCCACCTACGGCGATGGGCTGCATATTTGCGGGCTGTCCGAAAACCGCCACTGGTTCGCCGACCGCGCCGACGTGGTGCTCTTCGAAGAGCTCGACGGAAAGCCCTTCGGCATGCCCACCTCTCTCACGTATTCAGCTGACGCCAGCGATTGGGTTCGTGAAGGTGCAGCCATCGTTCTCGAGTGCATGGAGGCTTGCAGAAAGGAAAACGGACTTGCGAGCTAAGCGCTAACTGAATGCGCTAGACATAAAACTGATAAGTTACTCAGGCAGGTGGCGCGTAACTCTTTTGAAAATGTCGCAATAAACTCCCAGTTTCTTACGACATTTCGGATTATAGGAGGAAGACTGGCGCCTTTTATCACGACATCGAAACGCCCCGCGCCCTGCGACGATAGGCACAAATTGCCTGTTTTCGTTGCAATCACTTGAAACGAAAACTGTTTTCGTTGCATAATGTTTGCAACGATGAGACGTAAAGGCGGCCACTATGCGCGAAACAGCCACTCTTGAGTTTAAACAACAGTTGTCGAAAAGTTACCTGAAGACCGTCAGCGCCTATGCCAACTACGGCACGGGGAAGATCATTTTCGGCATCGCAGACGACGGCACGCCCGTCGGACTGGCCGATCCGCAAGACACCTGCCTTCGCATCGAACACGCGATTAACGACTCAATCGATCCAGTGCCTCGTTTCGAGTTGGCCATCGAAGAGGACGCAAGAACAGTCACGCTAACGGTGCATGAAGGTCCCGATAAACCCTATCTTTTCTCGGGGCGCGCCTATCGCAGAGCCGACACCTCCACCGTCGAGGTGAGCCGCCTTGAGTACGGCAGGCTCGTCTTGACGGGTGAGCATGTCAGCTTCGACGCCCTCGTCGCAAAAGAGCAGGACCTCGCATTTGGCCATCTCGAGAAGGAGCTCGCCTCCAAACTGGGGCTCAAACCCCTCGATCAAAATTCCCTTATTTCGCTTGAGCTTATGACACCTTCCGGCGAATACTGCAACGCGGCCGCCCTTCTCGCCGATAGCAATCATTTCCCTGGCATTGATATTGCGCGCTTCGGCGAGAGCATCAACATCATCAACGCCCGGCACACGTTCGAGCACATGTCGGTTCTTGAGCAGATGCAACGCACGCTAGAAGTGTTCGACACCTACTACGCCTACGAAGAAATCGTCGGATTCGAGCGCATAGCGAAGACGCTCGTACCGCGGGAGGCTTTCCGGGAGGCTATCGCCAATGCGCTTGTCCACCGTTGCTGGGACGTTCGCGCCAACATAAAAGTGGGCATGTTTGCCGATCGCATTGAAATAACCTCGCCAGGAGGACTGCCTGCCGGAATCACAGAGGAGCTCTACCTCGCAGGAGGCCCTTCAGTGGCTCGCAACCCAATCCTTGCGAACGTTTTCTTTCGACTGGGACATATAGAACGGTTCGGTACGGGCATCCCGCGCATCCTGGACGAATACGCCCATGAAACAGTATCGCCCTCTTTCGCTCTGCGCGATAGCTCGATTACGGTGATGCTTCCCGTGACAGTGCTTGAGAACGTAACACTCGACGAGGAAGCCATACTTGCCGTGCTCGCCAAGGGCTCTGCTCTCACACGATCCCAGATAAGCGAAAAGACGCAGCTATCGAAAAGCAAGGCTATCAGAACTCTGAATGCATTGGTTGAGAAAGGACTCGTAACTAAGGTCGGCGAAGGCCGCTCCGTCCGCTACGAGAGAAACTAGCGGGAGAAAGCCCTTCGATATTTCTCTGTAACACCAAACCGCATCCTCCTCGCAACGAGCAGCTCAACGGTCACAATCCCATTGCAGCCGTCTCGCACGCCGATGGCATAATCGTGGGGCGCGGCCGTGGCGGCCGCGTTATGATTCGCTCGTTATGGAATCTTTGCAGCGAGACATATCGGATGAGAGGGACGCGCGTCGGCCCGATGGGCGCGACGAGCTCGACAAGTCAAACAGCCCGGCCACCCGCCCTAAGCGAAATCGACGCGATAAGCGCGACAACGGCATCGATATGCTCAACGGCCCCTTGCCGGGCAAGATTCTGCGGTTCGCCATTCCCCTGGCGCTGAGCAGCATCCTCCAGCAGTTGCTGAACTCGGCGGATGCCTCCATTGCCGGACAGTTCGTCAGCAGCTTCTCGCTCGCGGGCATCGGCGGCGTGAACCCGGTGACGGCTATGTTCGTGAACCTGTTCGTGGGGCTCTCCATCGGCGCCAACGTGGTGGTGGCCATGCATGTGGGTGCCGGCGAGTTCCACAGCATCAAGAAGAGCGTCCACACGGCCATGGCGCTCTCACTCATCGCCGGGGTGGTCCTGGGCGGGGCGGGGCTCGCCCTGGCCCCCTGGGTGCTAGATGCCATCGGCATGCCCGAAGACTCCCTCGCCGACGCGCTCACCTATGTGCGGCTTTACTTCTGCGCCATCCCGTTTCTCACCATCTACAACTTCGGGTCGGCGCTACTGCGGGCCCACGGCGATGCGAAACGGCCGCTGTACGCCCTCGCTGCCGCCGTCGTGGTGAACTTCGTCCTCGACCTCGCCTTCGTGCGCCTGTTCGGCTGGGGCACCGCCGGCATCGGCATCGCCACCGTCATCGCCGCTGCCCTGAGCGCCGTCATCGTGGTGGCGTTCCTTATGCGCGAGGAAGGCCCCTTCCGCCTGCACCTGCGCGAGCTGCGCATCTGCGGCCCCGAGCTGGCCGGCATCCTGCGCATCGGCATTCCCGCCGGCATTCAGGGCGCCGTGTTCTCGCTTTCCAACACCGTCGTTCAGGCGACCATTAACGGCTTCGGCTCGGCGGCCATCGCGGGCTCGGCGGCCACGTTGAACTTCGAGTACTACACCTACTTCTTTGTGAACGCCTTCGGTCAGACCGCCGTCACCTTTACCGGCCAGAACTTCGCCGCGAAGAACGCCGACCGCTGCCGGGCCATCTTCCGCTGGTGCGTACTGTTCGGGTTCACCTCGTCGCTTATTTTGGGCGTGACGTTCACGGCGTTGGGCACCCGGGCGCTAGGGCTGTTCACCACAGACGCGGCCGCCCTCAGCTTCGGTCTCGTGCGACTGTGGTTCGTGGAGCTGCCTGACTGCCTGACCACCTTCTACGAAGTGCCCGCCGGCGCCATGCGGGGCATGGGCTGGTCCACCCTGCCGGCGGTCATCACCATCCTCGGTTCCTGCGTGCTGCGCGTGGCGCTGGTGACCTGGGTGTTCCCGCTTTCGGGCACCTGGGACACCCTTATGGTGATTTATCCGGTCACCTGGTCGTTCATGATCGTGGCCATGCTCGTCTCCTATTTCATCGTGCGCCGCCGCTGCTACCGGTCTATTGAGCCTGCGGCTGCGTAGGACGGCGTGCCCCATTGGATCCGTAGCGGCGTGGGACGGTCGCGCCCCATCGAACCCGCAGCGGCGTAGGTCGGCATAGGTCGACGGTTTCCCGTATAATGGGCTCAACGCCGAACCCTCAGCCCCAACGTCCCGCGTCCCAAGTCGCGGCGCCCCATGCTCCGAAAGGCGGTGAACCTCGTGACCCTTGCCCATTACGTGCTCATGAACAAAAACACGCCCGTGTTGTCGTTCGACTACGACCTGGGTGACCACAAGGCCGTGCGCATCCGCGAGGTGTTCGCCCCCGAGGCGGCGCCGTTCGGGTTCGTCGATCGCCGGGGCGACATTTCCAAGGCCGAGTTGAACTACTGGTGGCGCCACCGCGCCATCCCTGCTTCCCGTGCGCATGTCAAACGTCTTCTGGAGAACCTGCAGCTGGAAAGCACGCTGGTGCTCGCCGAGAAGAGCTTCGGGCTGTCGCTTTCCGACCGCTACTGGCTGAACGACGAGGACGATCCCGCCTCGTGGGACGCCGTCAACTTCTTCGACAACGACTTCTCTGATGACCTGGGATTTCTCACCTTGGGCCAGGACTTAGCGGGGTCTTCCCCCGATGCGCCGGACTACCGCACGGTAAGCCTGTCCTCCCCCAACAGCACCTTGGGAGGCGACCTTCTGAAGAAGTGGAAGATCGTAAACGGCGAGCGCGTGCTGCTGAAGTCAGGAGTGGGCTTCGTGAATCAGGAGCCCTACAACGAGGTGGCCGCTACGGCGTTGCACCGTCGGTTGATGGAACCCGGCGAGTTCACTCCCTATACGCTGTTCGAGGACGGACGCCGGGTGTACTCTGCCTGCCCGAACCTGCTGGGGCCCGACGAGGAACTGGTGGCCGCCTGGGACGTCATCCGCAACGTGAAACAGCCGAACAACTTGTCCGATCTGCGCTTCTACGTGAAGCACCTGGAGGATCTGGGGCTTGACGCCGACGCCACCATGACCTCGCTGGCCAAGATGTTCGCCGGCGACTTCGTGCTGGCCAACCGCGACCGTCACTACCGCAACTTCGGCATCATCCGCAACGTGGAGACGCTTGAGGTGACGGGCATCGCGCCGGTGTTCGACTCCGGATCGTGCTTGTGGTCCGACGCGGAGTTCCTGGAAGTGCCCGGCGATTTCCTGTATATGGCCAAGCCCTTCAAAATGAACGGCATGAAGCCGGTCGACCAGCTGCGCCTGTTCGACGGCTATTTCGACTGGTTCGACCCGGTCATGCTGGACGGCTACCCCGAGGAAGTGGGCGCGATCCTCTCCCAGAATCCCAATATTCCCGAGCGACGCGTGGCCACTATCGTCGACGCTGTCCGCAGCAAGGTGGATCTGCTCACTCGCATCGCGCGATAGCGTCTCTTCCCTACCGCGTCGCCTTCAGACGGCTGAGCACCTTGCGAGCCTCATTCAGGTTCGCCTCGATATCGGCGCCCACCACGTCCAAGTTTTCGGCGGCGGCGAAGCGCGTCTCGGGAATGCCGAACATGCTGGCGATGCCGCAGAGGTACTCGTAGCCGTAGTTCATGGCGCTCACCTGACCGCCGCCCGTGGTGATGTAGGTGAGGTGCTTGGCGCGGCACAACCCCTCGCAGCGTCCCTCCTCCGTGTAGTGGAAGGTCACGCCCATAACGGCCGCGTGCTCGATGTAGATTTTCAGCGCCGCCGGGAACGACAGATCCCAGTAGGGCGCGCCGATGACGATCTCGTCCGCCTCGGCGAAGTCTTTACCGATATCAAACATGGGGTCGTCGAATAGCCCCTTGGCCTCTAGCTGGGCGCGATAGGCCGCCGAGTCGCCGTAGTAGGGCTCGAGGCGCATCTCGGACAGGTTCACTTCCTTCACGTCCTCGATACCTTCCAGATACTCGCGGCACAGCGTAAGCGTGCGCGACTCGTCTCCGCGCAGGCAGGCATTCACGAACAGCACGGTCATGGCGTTCCTCCTTTTCCCATTGAACGACGCCATTGTACCGCGAGCCGCCACTCACCTCGCGCCACCTTCAGCCACGAATCGACATCCGCAGCGTCAGACACCCTCATTCGGATGCCTCAGGAGACGTTCGCAGGGCATCCGCGCAAAAACAATCGGCAATTCTGGCAAGTTTTCGGCGGTTTTCGACATCAGGGGACGCAGCAAGGGATACGCATTATGGCCTGCACTACGTTTTCCCAGGTCGGAAACATACCTGGAGGAAGACCTCGCAGCTACTTGAACCTCCGGGGTGCGAAATACGTCGAACAACGCCGAAAACTTGCCAGATTGGCACCCTGCGACTCGCGCGCACTACAGGCAAAGTCGAATCAACCCTCGGGAAGCGCCCCTGCTTCGTAACGAGGCAGGGGCGCTTTGCTTACAGGAGACGCGCCAGGTGCCGACGATGGGCATGGCGCACGATAATCGCAGGTGAGCTTACTGTGTCCTGCTCATTATCTACCATGCCCCAAGGAGGCGTTCTCATGAAGATAGCCATCAAGCGCGTGTACGAACCTTACGAAGAAAGCGACGGGTACCGGGTGCTCGTCGACCGGCTGTGGCCCCGCGGCCTCACCAAGGCCCGGGTGCACTACGATGAATGGGCGAAGTTCCTTGCGCCCTCAACCGAATTGCGGAAGGCCTTCGGCCACGACCCATCCCATTGGGCCACTTTCCAAGAAAAGTATGTGGCGGAGCTGGACGCGAACCCCGAGGCGCTAAAGTTCGCGAAGAAGCTGTCCAGCCCCGAAATGGCCAAATACCCGCGTGTCACCCTGATATACGCCGCCCGCGACGAAAAAGAGAACGAGGCCGTCGTCCTTCAGAAGTGGCTCCCCGCGCACGAATAAGAAAAAGCGAAAGCGATTTTCGGACACTCCCAGGCAATATCAGCGACATTTTTAGCTCAGAATTTTGAGTTGTTAGACTTTGCAGCAGAAAAGAGCGTCGCAAAAATCGCAAATCGCAGCCATGGCGCTACGCCTATGCAGGGAAAACCTCTTCGAAGCCCCAACCTCCGCAGAAATACGTGAAGCAAAGCTCTAACAACTCGAATTTTTCGCCCGAAAGTAGGATGCAGATCGACCGGGCAGCCGATTGAGCGGACAGCAGATCGACCGGGCAGCCGATTGACCGCCCTGATCTTCCCTATCCTCTCCTCTGCTCCCGAATGGGCAGGTTGGTCACTTCGGCTTCCAGGGGCAGGGGCACGTCGTCGGCTTCGGCCTCGGCGGCGAGGCCTCCGTCCCAGGCGTCGAAGTCGGCCTTGCCCGGCAGGATGATGTTCAGCACGATGCCCACCACCGAACCCACGGCCAAGCCCGAGAGCGCCACCGTCACGCCGCCCACCTCGAAAGTGATAGCACCAGCGGCGCTGTAGGCGATGCCGAGCGAGAGCACCAAGATGAGCGCCGTGATCAGCACGTTGCGGCTCAGCATGAAGTCCACGTGGTTCTCCACGAGGTTGCGGATGCCCACCGCCGAGATCATGCCGTACAGCACCAGCGACACGCCGCCGATGACGCAGGCCGGCATGCAGGAGATGACCGCCGCGAACTTCGGGCAGAACGACAGCAGGATAGCGAATCCGGCGGCAATGCGCACAACGCGCGGATCGAAAACGCTGGTAAGGGCGAGCACGCCGGTGTTCTCGCCGTAGGTGGTGTTGGCCGGCGCGCCGAACAGCGACGCCACGATGGTGGCCAGGCCGTCGCCGAGCAGCGTGCGGTGCAGCCCCGGCTAGGCGATGTAGTTGCGGTTGGTGGTGGCGGAGATGGCGGAGATGTCGCCGATGTGCTCCATCATGGAGGCGATGGCGATGGGCGCCATGACCAGAATGGAGGTCAGGTCAAATTTGGCCAGCTGGAAGTCGGGCAGGCCAACCCACCCCGCCTCCGCCACGGCGGAGAAATTGAGGATGGCGGAACCATCCGGGTTGGTGACCCCAAAGGCGTTGAGCACCGCCGCAAAGGCATAGGCCACCAGCACTCCCATCAGAATGGGGATGATCTTGAACATTCCCCGGCCCCAGATGTTGAACACCACAATCACCGCCAGAGCCACCACGGCGATGAGCCAGTTGGTGGAGGCGTTGGAGATGGCGGAGCCGGCCAGGGTGAGGCCGATGCAGATGATAATGGGGCCGGTGACCACCGGGGGCAGGAACCGCATGACCTGCCTGACCCCCACCAGCTTGATGATCAGGGCCAGCACCAGGTACAGCAGCCCCGCGATGACGATGCCGCCGCAGGCGTAAGCGATCTTCTCATTGGCCCCCATGGAGGCATAGGGTCCGCTGTTCAGGTTGGCCACCGTGGAAAAGCCCCCCAGGAAGGCAAAGGAGGACCCCAGGAAGGCGGGCACCTTCAGCTTGGTGCACACATGGAACAGCAGGGTGCCGATGCCGGCGCAGAACAGGGTGGTGGACACGGTGAGTCCCCGGGTGATGGGCTCGCCGCAGGCGGCCTGGAAGTAGCCCGCCACCAGGATGGGCACCAGGATGGTGGCGCCAAACATGGCAAACATATGCTGTACGCCCAGCAGCAGGGTTTTGGGCGTACCCAGCTCCCGGAAGGAATCCCGAATCCCCTCCGGCGGAATGGTCTTGCGCTCTTTTTTCATAGAAATACTCCTTTCTCTCTTATCTGACAGCTCTCTTGTGCTATCTTATCACCCTTCCCCCGCTCCCGTCCAGCCTTTCCCGCGTTTTGCCCCGCTTCTTTTTCCCATCCGCTCCCCCGGGCACAAAAGCCGGCCGCCGGGTTTTGCGCGCTGCCGCCCTCAGGCATCGCGCCCCCATGGCCCACGGGACAGGACAGGCAGCAAAACGCCCCGCCCCC
>JABLTR010113438.1_pt1 | contig 10165 bp, 6 predicted proteins | sample 7160071 | NCBI WGS metagenome assembly JABLTR01 (sample SAMN14651230, study PRJNA627086) | human gut metagenome | isolation source: feces | host: Homo sapiens
ATAAGGATAACGTGCTGGGCAAGCTGTCCGACAGCCGGTACTTAAAATTATGCGGTCAATACGATGAGGAGCAGACGGAGATTGAGCAGCTTGCCGTTGTGTTGGAACGGGAAATTGAGGCACAGACCGGGCAGGTTTCCGATGTGAACGAGTTTCTGAAGCTGGTAGACAAGTACCTGGATATTCCGGAGCTTGACGCCGCCATTCTCAATGAGCTTGTGAGCAAAATTGTGGTACATAGCCCGGTAAGGGAGAACGTGAGGAAGCATGTACAGATAGATTTGTACTGTACCTATGTGGGGCAAATCCGCATCACTTTGAAGATTGAAAGAAAGTCCTTAAACGAATCGGAACCGGCATGTTAAATCATGCCGGTTCCTACACCGAATCTCTTTACTTCTTTATGGGATGCTTCCAAAAATTATACAGGTATTTTGTTTATTTTATATTTTCTTTAATTTAGCAAAATTAGCCATCAGGCGTTTTGTACCTACTTTATCAAAAGCTATTTCAACTAAAGTATCATTACCCATAATCTTTGATGAAATAACCATACCTTTTCCAAATATTTTATGAGATACCATATCACCAGCTGAAAAGCTCTGCATTGATTTTGGCATAGTTTTATTAGTAGAAGGCGATAATTGAGATGGTTTTGGATGATAATTAGGATAAGGAGTGGCTTTAATAAATTGTCCCTGCATATTAAATCCAGAAGACGGTATATAACTCTTACGGATATTAGTACGGGTTATAAGCTTTTCTGGGATATCCTCAACAAATCGTGATAATTTATTGCGCGTACTTTTACCATATAAAGTACGGCTGTCACAGCATGTCATATAGAGCTGTTTTTTTGCTCTTGTTATACCCACATAAGCTAAACGCCGCTCTTCTTCTATTTCACCCGGTTCGGTTATTGACATCATTCCTGGAAATATTCCTTCTTCCATACCAGGTAAAAATACATAAGGAAATTCCAATCCCTTTGCCGCATGCATTGTCATTAATACAACAGCATCCGCACTTTTGTCATAATTATCAACATCTGTCATAAGCGAAATTTCTTCCAAAAATCCAGCTAAATCCGGCTGTTCATTTTCCTGTTCATATGTAACTATAGATGATGCAAACTCATTAAGATTATCTATTCTTGATAATGCTTCATCCCCTTGGCTTTGCAACATTTCCATATAACCTGTCTTATTAAGCACCTTTTCATATAATTCATGAAGGCCTATCTCATCAGCCTCATCTATCAATTCTTGCATCATAACGGCAAATTGTTTTAATTTATTGCTGGAACGCTTTAATATGTCGTACTGGTCTGCTGTACTAATAACTTCAAACAGTGATAAGCCTAAAGAATAAGCGATTTCCAAAGCATTTGCTACTGTAGCGTCGCCTATACCGCGTTTAGGTTCATTTATAATGCGTTGTAGCCTTGTATTATCAGAAGGATTATTTATAACGCCTAGATATGCAAGAATATCTTTAATTTCCTTATGTTCATAGAATCTTAGCCCTGCTAATATCCTATATGGTACGCCGCTTTTTACCATAGCGCGTTCCAATGCGCTAGCCTGGGCATTAAGACGGTATAATACGGCATGATCGGAATATTTACTGCCTTTATCAACGTTATCAAGTATTTTTTCAGCAATATATTTAGCTTCTTCCTGTTCATTTTCAGCGCAGTGCAGGATTATATTTTCTCCTTTACCATTATCAGTCCAAAGATTTTTCCCTTTTCGTTCAGTATTTTTCTTAATAACAGTATTTGCCGCATCTAATATTGTCTGAGTAGAACGATAATTTTGTTCCAGTCTTATTACTTTTGCATCAGTATACTGATGTTCAAAGCTAAGTATATTCTCAATAGTAGCACCCCTGAATTTATAAATACTTTGGTCATCATCGCCTACAACGCATAAATTACAGTGCTTTTGCGCTAACATGCTGATAAATTTATACTGCACATGGTTTGTATCTTGATATTCATCTACTAGTATATATCTGAATCTGCGCTGATAATATTCCAATATATCTTCATTTTGTTCGAATAAACGCACTGTATTATACAAAAGATCGTCGAAATCCATAGCATTAGTTTGCTTTAACATTTGTTGGTATAAACTATAAGCCTCAGCTATTTTTTTAAGCCGGAAATCACTACCTACTTTATCAGCATATTGTTTTGGAGAAATAAGCGAATCTTTTGCCCTGCTTATTTCATTCATAACAGCTTTTATAGGGAATTTTTTTTCATCTAAATTAAGTTTTTTAAGGCATTCTTTTATAAGGCGTTTTTGATCAGCTGTATCATATACAGCAAAATGGCTGGAATAACCCAATCTATCGCAGTCACGGCGCAGCATTCTTGCACATGTTGCATGAAATGTAGCCGCCCATACATCGTTTCCATCCTGCCCTAACATTTTGCATAGCCTATCCTTTAATTCGCCAGCAGCTTTATTTGTAAAGGTTATCGCTAATATCTGCCATGGTTTAGGCGGATTTACGCTTAATAAGCTTAACATATCATCGCACGATTGATTTAAATCTAACCGGCGTTTTATTTCATTGACATCATTTTCTGATAAACCATAAGGCAATTCCGTTGAATTATAAGCATTTCCATATTTAATAAGATTAGCAATACGGTTAACAAGCACAGTAGTTTTACCGCTGCCTGCACCTGCTAAAATAAGCAGCGGTCCCTGTGTACAAAACACAGCTTCCCTCTGCTTATCATTCATAAAAGAAAAGTCGCGTTCAATTATTCGTTTTCTGTAATTTAAAAAATCTGCTGTAAAAGGCATATATTAACTCCTAAAATTCATTCTTTTACCTTTTATTTTACAACATATCTTATTATTTATCAATCATTTTATATTTTATAAGCTTTTCTTATTATAAATTTAGCAAATATAATTTCTTTATAATAAAAAAATATAGTACAATCTATATTTTAAAATAAACATATGGAAAGTACCGTTGATATAAGGGGGCGCCTGCGCAGCGCATCCAAAGGATGCGCTGGAACGCAAAATAATTGCTGTTAAAATAGTCAGGTTAAGAATAATAAATAAATATTGTCTTAAAAACAATATCTTTAAATAACTAATTATTTTGCATTTAGCCACCATATTAAAATATGGTGGCGCGCAGGCGCCCCCCTTTTACTGCGTATAGTAGGCCATAGATTTTGTAAATTAAAAATAATGTTTTAGCTTAAAGTATAATATTTTATATTTTAAGCGTTTTGCCTGTTCCGCAAATATCAAAAGCAAATTCAGCTATAGCTGAATTTATAATCGGTACAGAGTATATCGATGGGAGTAAAAATATACAGCTTAATGCAGCAGGTATACACCTTAATATCAAGCTTAAATATACAATTCTTTTTCCTTTCATAAGTTTTATAGACCCTCTTAATATTCTAAAGATACCAATGTCCGGACGTATTACAAAAATATACTGTGATAGTGCAAATAATGTACGGCAATATAAAAATAAAGCTATACCACCTAAAAAGCATAATCCGGCAAGCAATAATGTAATTGCCGGCGGAATATTAATAATATTAAACATATAAATATATAGCCATAAAGTGCAAGGCAGCATACTTATTGCAAAAATGGTAAGCGTAATAAGCATTAGTATAAACTTAAATAAAAGGCCTTTAAAAAAATATCTTCCAAAAAAATACACCGTCCTGCCAACTTTTTCCGGTGAACCTTCTGCATTTTTCATATGCCAGGCTTTTTGCCCTAATATCAAAGGAGTCATTATTATATATATAACTACTGTAGTTATAAGGTTTATTATTAATGATGTATTTAAAGATATGTTCTCAAAAAAACCTTTTCTAATAAATATTTCTGAAGTCATAATAAGTGCATAAATCACAAAAATTATAAAAAATATTAGTATAGCTCTAAACCATGCTTCTTTAAAAGTACGCTTGCCAGCCTTATAAATTGCAAAGCCTGAATGCATATTACTACCTCCTTATACTGCTTTTTTTACTATTATTGCCCAAATTTATTATTATTAATTTGAAAATTGGGCATATGAGGGACATGGCATGAATATAGATTGCAATAGAAACTAAAGTGAGGAGAGGACGGTCTTATGGATTATAAGGTCACACAAGAAGTAATATCAATTAACGAGGTAGTATTTGAAGGCAGCAGCGAACAGGCAGTAGATATAGAATTTACAATGCCTGATTACTGTCCTGATATCCAAAGGATATTAAAATGTCAGGCTGTTCCCGTTATATTATCAAAACAAATCGGTGGGGATTGCCTTAATATTGAAGGTAAAATAAAAATCCGCCTTTTATATGTTGATGATAGTCTTAAAGCTATACGCTGTGCTGAATATTCTCAACCATTTTCCACATCTATTAAATTAAATACTATCCCAGAATCCCCTGTTATCAAAGTAAAAGCTATGGTAGCCTATATGAATTGCAGAGCTGCTACCAGCCGGAAAATTGATATACACGGAGCATTTACTATATTTGTAAAAATATTTGGCAAAACCCGCGATGATGTTGTGGTAGACGCTGTAGGCGAAGGTATTCAGGTAAGGCGTAAAACATTACCTGTCAGTTCTATTATAGGAAGCGCTGATAGGCCGTTTACTATTAATGAAGTATTAGAATTAGGTTCCGGTAAACCTTCAGCTGAATCAATTATAAGATGCCATGCTACAGCTGTATTAACCGATTATAAAGCAGTAATGAATAAAATCGTAGCTAAAGGTGAATTAAAGCTTAAAATATTATATTGTTCTGATACAGATACAGGCGATATGGAAATAATGGAATATTCGCTACCAATCAGCCAGATAATTGATGTTGACGGCGTATCGGACGATTGTATCTGTGATGTAAAATTAAATGTAATATCCTGTGATGTCACAACTATGGCTGATTCAAATGGGGAAAACCGGCTGCTTGAAGCTGAAGTTAAAATTTCAGCTACAGTAGATGCCTATCGTTCTATGGAAATAAAAACCGTATGCGACTGTTATTCTACTAAATTTGAGCTTAACACCGACAGCCGGAATATTTCTATTGAGCGTATAGCCGGTATGATGGATACAAACGAACTCTTCCGTACGTCTATTGATTTACCTGAAGGCGGTATAAGTAAAATATTTGATTTGTGGTGTGAGGAAATAGGGATTAAACCTGAACAAAACGGCAAACAGCTTATTATGAAAATAGATATGCGTTTATGCCTTCTTGGTTTAGATGCTCAAGGATTACCAGTATATTTTGAACGTAATCTTGATACGGAATATGTGCATGATTTAGGTCAGGAAGAATGTAATATAACCTGTAATCCTGATTTTAAGATAATTTCAGTAAGCTTTACAATTTCTAATGATAACAAAATAGAATTACGTATTGAATTTAAAATATGCGGCTGTATTTATTCAGCTTGTAAGACAAATGCAATATGTACACTCGAACCAAATGAATCAGCGCCGAAAAATAATAAAAAACATGGCGTATTAGCTTTATATTATGCTGATGAAGGCGAAGATGCCTGGGATATAGCCAAACGCTATAACACATCTATGGATAGCATAATAGCTGAAAATTCATTAGATCCTGATACCCCTATACCAAAAGGTATGCTTATGATACCTCTTATATATAAATAAGAGACAAATATTCTACAGTTTTAATTATAAATAAAAAAGTATATTTTTGCACCATAAAAGGAGGACGCAGCCGATGGAGGAACGGAATATATACAAAGATATAGCCCAGCGTACACAGGGTGATATATATATCGGTGTAGTAGGCCCTGTAAGGACAGGTAAATCAACATTTATTAAAAGATTCATGGATACTTTAGTAGTACCCAATATCAGCAGTGATTTTAAACGGGAACGTGCAATTGATGAACTTCCCCAATCGGCCGCGGGGCGTACAATAATGACAACTGAGCCTAAGTTTATCCCTGAACAGGCGGTTGAAGTATCTTTAGACGGTAATGCTACATTTAATATGAGGCTTATAGACTGTGTCGGATATATTGTACCAAGTTCATTAGGATATATTGAAGGCGATAATCCCCGTATGGTAAAAACACCATGGTTTGAAGAAGAAGTGCCTTTTAATATGGCTGCTGAAGTGGGTACGCGTAAAGTTATTACCGAACATTCAACTATAGGCTTAGTTGTAACTACAGATGGCAGTATCAGCGATATTCCAAGAGAAGAATATGAGGAAGCTGAAGAACGTGTTATCTCAGAATTAAAAGAAATTAATAAACCGTTTATTATATTATTAAACTGTATTTATCCAACAACTCAAACTGCACGACAGATGAGCAGTGATCTTTCTATGAAATATGGCGTACCTGTTATCCCTGTCAATTGTCTTGAATTAACAGAAGATGAGATACGCCAAATTTTAGCACAAATATTATTTGAATTTCCAATAAAAGAAATTACAATTGATCTTCCAAATTGGTTATGTTCGCTTGATAAAGAACATTGGTTAAGAGCATCTGTATATAATTGTATAAAACAATCAGCAGATAGTATAACAAAAATACGTCAGGTAGCCGATATAATTAATGAAATATCAATATGCGAATATGTTGATAATGCAAACCTCGTTTCTTATGATTTAGGCCAAGGCAGCGCGGCTATGAATATACATATCCGGCAGGAATTATTCTATAAAGTTATAGGAGAAACTACCGGGCTTGATATTAATTCTGAAAGCGGCCTTATGGATTGTATTGCAGAACTTGCAGTGATTAAAAAGAAATATGATAAAATCCAGGCAGCTTTACAAGAGGTAGAAACGACTGGATATGGTATTGTTATGCCTACAATAGACGAACTAAAATTGGAAGAACCGGAAATGATGAAACAGGGCGGTAAATATGGGGTAAGATTAAAAGCATCCGCGCCGTCAATACATATGATGAAAGCGCAGATTAATACTGAAGTTACTCCTATTGTTGGAAGCGAACAGCAATCGGAAGAATTGGTTAATTCACTTCTTAAAGAGTTTGAAGAAAATCCAGCACAAATCTGGGAATCTACCTTCCTTGGAAAATCTCTTTATGATATGGTTAATGAAGGCCTGCATAATAAACTTTACCGTATGCCTGTTGACGCGCGTATGAAGCTTAAAGATACCGTTGAACGTATAATAAATGAAGGTTGTTCTGGTTTAGTATGCCTTATACTTTAAAATAAGCCCAATAGAAACTTCCTGTTTATATAGAGTGGTATCCTTAACAAATAAAATAAGAACAACTGAATATAATATAAAAATCAACCTTTGACTAATAAGGTCAAAGGTTGATTTTTATATTAAGATCATAGCGTTAGTAAAAAACTGCTTTCTATTGCAAAAATCCAAGCTTTATTATGATATTTCATAAGTTTTAAAATTACTCCCAATAAAGTGCGACAATAACGCCTTAAACAAGCTGTATGGTATCCTGATTTCTGAATCGTAATAAATCGTGTATGATATGCTATTTTCAGGCATGATAACTGTTAGAATAAAAAGTGCAGTATTTATATATTGTTAAATGCTCATACAAGCAAAAACTTTTTCTTTACTGAGTAATTCAATACAAAGGTCTACCATTCAGAGCGTTATTTTAGAAAACAGAGGGAAGACACTTGGTCTTCCCTCAAAAAGTTTCTTATCTCATCGTCCCATTAAGGTCGCTGTCTTTATTTTTTGATATTCCAATAATTGTATTGCAGCCCTTATCATTTCTATGAAAAAAATTGCATATCAATTTAATATGTTCATTTTAAGTTTTTTATGTATCAAATATTCAGATCCTCTGTTTATGAATAGAGTTTGATAATCTTCTCTGCAACTTCTTTTTTTGTAATGCAGTTATCCATAGCGTTTTTTTCCAGATAATGATGCGCTTCGGATTCGGTCATTTTTAGCTCGCTGATGAGCAGGCATTTTGCACGGTTAACAATGCGTATTTCCTTCATGCGTTCTTCAATAGAAGATGTTTTCTGTTCCATTTTTCGCAGTCGCTCTCTTGCGCTGGACATCCAATTCAGTGCTTGAAGCATTATAAATTTATTTGTGGGCTTAGGAAGCGTAAACACACCGTGTTCAACGACCTTATCATACACCTCAGCGTAAATATCAGTGCGAGAGAGAATAAGAACAACTGTAGTTTGTGAACGACAACAGTCAATTGCAAAACGAGTACCTGATTCATCTGGCAATGGAGAATTAATAATTACAAAATCAAATTCTCTGGCGGCAATATATCTTTTTGCTTCACTGACACTGGTTGCCACACATATTGACTGATATTTTGAAGAAGGGAGCATTTCAGTTGTCGCAGCTTTAAAACCGTCCGATGCAGATACGATAAGAACGCTGTAAACACGCTCTTTCATATTCATTATTGCTCCTCCTTCCATATTATTAAAAATGTTTAATTATTACAGTAGATATCCAAGACCGCAGCCGGCAATTTCTCTTTGATAAAATCGCTTTGTCTTGCCAGCAAGCAAGCTTTCTCCAAAGAATCCGGTAATTTTTGCAGTTTATCAATTAAATCGGCATTTGCTTTAAAGAGATTAGAGTCAACCTCTTTTGGCATATCGAGTTTATTTTCAATACCATAAAGTCCTGCATAAATTAACAGTGCAAAAACAAGATACGGATTTGCTGTAGGATCCGGTGAACGCAGCTCTGCTCTGCGGTATTCACCATGCGCAGCAGGAATACGCACAAGCTGGCTTCTATTTTCACTTGACCATGAAATAAAACGAGGAGCTCTGTTGTGGCCAAATCGCTGATAAGACGCTTGCGTTGGATTGAGGAAAGCTGTCATTTCTGCCGCTTTATCAAGAATTCCTGCGATTACATAAGGCAAATTATCTTTTCCATCAGAAGATTTCACAGATAAATTGATATGAAAACCATTACCCGGAAGATTCTCTAACGGTTTTGGAGAAAAATCGGCATGAAGTCCATTCCTATGAGCTACTGTCTTTACAATTGTCTGAAATGTCATAACATTATCTGCCGCCGTAAGCGGATCAGAATATCTAAAATCTATTTCATTTTGCCCTGGACCGCCTTCATGATGAGAACTCTCCGGACGAATTCCCATTTGTTCAAGCATCAGACAGATTTCACGGCGGATATTTTCTCCCTTATCTTCCGGTGCAATATCCATATATCCAGCATCATCATAAGGTTCCTTTGTAGGCTTACCATTCTGATCTAATTTAAAAAGATAAAATTCCTGTTCGGCACCGAAAAAAAATGAAATTCCAGCATCTGATGCATCTTTTATTGCTTTTTTAAGCAGATAACGGGTATCACATTCATAAATTCCCCCCGAAGGATATGTGACATCACTAAACATACGAACAACCTTTCCATGTTCAGGACGCCATGGAAGGTTCATCAATGTTTCACTGTTCGGCTTGAGGAAAAGATCCGAATGTGTTTCATCTCCAAAACCCTCAACAGAAGATGCATCAAACGCAATTCCGTATTCAAAAGCACGGCCTAATTCCTCCGGCATAATGGAAATATTTTTTTGTTTGCCAAAAACATCACAGAAAGCCAGTCGGATAAATTTCACATCATCCTCAGTGATATATTGTATGACCTCTTCTTTTGAATACTTCATAAACGTACCTCTTTTCTTTAATTTGGCACATACATTTGCTTGTACGGGCTTTTACTGTCAGGAGTAATAACAGTAAACTGGGAGTTTAAAACCGAATTTATATCATAATCAAACGCCTTACAGAACTCTGTTATTTCATCCTGTATATTTTCCATATCAGCGGAAGATGCAGTTTTAATACAAACATTTTTGGGGAAGATAATTCCTTCGGCATTGCCCCTGAGATAAATTTTACCACCATGCATGCCGGTACAAGGAAAGTTACCGACAATTCTATTATTTCTTTTACTCAGTCCAAGAACTACGATAATTCCTCCGGCCTGATATTCACCTAAAAAACTTCCTGCCGAGCCGCCAATAATCATGACAGGTATCTTATCCTGATATTCTTTCATATGAATGCCTGCACGGTATCCGGCATCGCCTTTTATATAGATTTTTCCGCCGCGCATAGCATATCCCGCCGCGTCTCCAATATTTCCGTG
>JABLTR010116104.1_pt1 | contig 10163 bp, 9 predicted proteins | sample 7160071 | NCBI WGS metagenome assembly JABLTR01 (sample SAMN14651230, study PRJNA627086) | human gut metagenome | isolation source: feces | host: Homo sapiens
CTTTATGTCCGTGCTGAAGCTGGATGAATGACGGCAGTTACCGGAGGATGCCATGAAAACAATTATATGGGATTGGAACGGGACCCTGCTGGACGATGCCGGGATTGCCGTACAGGCGGACAATATCCTGCTGGCGCGCCATGGCCTGCCGCCGGTCAGCCTGGCCTGGTACCGGGACCATGTGGAGGTGCCCGTTGAACGCTACTATGCTAAGCTATTTAACCTGGACCAGGCGCCGTTTGAGCAGCTGGCGCAGCAGTTTATGGAGGAATATCACCGTCTGGCGCCCACAGCGCGGCTTGCCGGCGGCGCGCGGGAAGCGCTTGAGGCCCTGCAGCGGGAGAACTGGCGCCAGGTGATCATCTCCTCCTTTGAAGGCCGGGCCCTGCGGGAATATGCGGAACGCTTTGGCGTATCCGGCTGCTTTGCGCACATCAGCGGCGAGGATGGGATTTTCTCGCGCGGCAAGGTGGAACGGGCGGTGGAGCTGCTGGCGGGGGAACCCGGCCCCTATACGGTTGTCGGGGATATGACGCATGACTATGACATGGCCCGGGCATTGGGCGCGGATTGTATTTTGGTTGCCGCCGGGCATCAGAGCAGGCCGGTGCTGGAACGGTGTGGGGTCCCGGTGCTGGAAAGCCTTTGGGAGCTGCCCGCGCTGCTGCACAGCGGCGGGGATCCGGCAAAAGGCCGGGAGGCGGCGCAGTGAGCGGCGCAGTAAGCGGCACATCAAGCGGCCTGCCTGTGCCGTCCCAGGAGGCGCGGGTGCGCGGCCGGCCGGGTGCAGGGCTTTATATCCATGTGCCGTTTTGTGAAAAAAAGTGCCCATACTGCGACTTTTATTCACTTGGCTTTTCAGAGGAACAGATTAATGTTTATACTAAATGTATAATAGATAAGATTTATAACGATTATTCTATCCGGGAACCGGGAAGCGTTTACTTCGGCGGCGGTACCCCAAGCCTGCTGGGTGCGGAAAACCTGGCGCGCATTCTGAAGGCGGTCCGAACCTGCTGGGGGCTTTCATGCGCGGCAGAGGTCACGGTGGAGGTCAATCCCGGCAGGGAATGGGCCTCCTTTTTTGAAATTTTATCGCAGCATGGGGTCAACCGGGTGTCCATTGGGCTTCAATCTGCCCATACGGTGGAGCTGGAGCGCTTGGGCCGCCGCCATTCCGTACGCCAGGTAGCCGAAACCGTGCGGGCCGCCCGGCGGGCGGGCATCGGGAACCTGTCCCTGGACTTAATGCTCGGCATACCGGAGCAGACCAGCACGAGCCTGCGGGAATCCATTGCCTTCTGCGCGGGCCTGGACGTACAGCATGTGTCGGCTTACCTACTGAAGATCGAACCGGGCACGGTGTTTGACCGGCAGCGGAAAACCCTTTTATTGCCCGATGAGGAAACGGTGTGCACCCTGTACGAGACGGCCTGCGAGGAGCTGGAGCGCCGTGGCTACCGGCAATATGAGATCTCTAATTTTGCGCATCCGGGCTTTGAAAGCCGCCATAACCTCAAATACTGGCGCTGTGAGGAATACCTGGGCCTGGGGCCTTCAGCACATTCCTTCCTGAAGGGGCGGCGGTTTTACTTTCCGCGCAGCCTGAAGGGCTTTCTTTCGGGCGGGATGCCGGTAGACGACGGCCCGGGCGGGGATGCGGAGGAATATGTGCTGCTGGCCCTGCGCCTGGCGGAGGGATTGCAGGCCGCGGCTTTCCGGGCGCGCTATGGCGGCCCCTTGCCGGCGGGGCTGGTGCGCAAAGCCGCCGTATTGGCGAGAGCTGGGTTCTGCACGGTAGACGAAACCGGTGTCCGTTTGACACGGAAGGGCTTTTTGCTTTCCAACGAGGTTATTGCCGGGCTGCTGTGCGCCGCCGGATTTTGAGGCGTGGGCTTTGGCTTGACACCCGCCGGCCAGCAAGCTATAATAGGCCTTAACAGGAGGGATGCCGGGTGTTGATATCCCATGTATATATAATGAATCGATCCATCAGCTCCGTTCAAATGGATAACGGCGAGACGTTGTGCGGAGCTTAATCCGGAGGAAACCTCTGGGAGTCGCCGGTAAAGGCCGTTCGTCGCGCAGCTTTTGCTGGGCGTTGTTTGTTGTTGCCTTTTGCCGGTGATCTCAAATAGAAGCTGGGCCGCGGACGTTTTGTCCGCGGCCTTTTCGTTTGTCCGGGAGCTCCGGCTTATAAGCGGCAGGCCTGTTTCAGCAGAGAAACGAGATGCCCGCCGCTTTTTTTATAATGAACGGAGGAAAGCAAAGTGGAAAATAAAAATCAATCCTGCCTCGGCATAATGGTGGATCTCGCTGGCTGCCCCAACCGCTGTCGGCACTGCTGGCTTGGGGAACACCGTAACGGCTGTATGGGCGCACAGGAGTTTATTAAAATCGCTATACAATTTAAAAGAGCATGTGAAGCAGTGGAAAACGGCTGCCGGGAGCTGAGCTTTTTCTCTTGGTGGCGGGAGCCTGATTTTCACAGGGACTACCGCGAGCTCTGGCGGCTGGAGCAGGAACTGTCTTCCCCCGGGCGCGCACAGCGGTTTGAGCTGCTGTCAACCTGGCGTCTTGCTCGCGACGAGCGCTATGCCCCATGGGCGGCGGCTCTTCCAACCCAAGCCTGCCAGGTTACCTTTTTCGGCATGGAGCAAAGCACCGATTGGGGGATGCGCAGACGAGGGGCCTTTCGGGATCAGCTGACTGCCACGGAGCGCTGCTTGGATGCCGGCATCGCCCCGAGGTGGCAGCTCTTTTTAACCAAGCGCTGCCTGGCGGAGCTGGACGATTTTCTCCGCCTGATGGACCGCCTCAGGCTGCCGCAGCGCTGCGAGGCAATTGGGCGGCGGTTTGAATTTTTTATCGGCGGTATAACGCCTGAGGGCAGCGGCTACGAGCTGGAGCCGCTGCGCATCGAGCGGCAGGATCTGAAGTGTGTTCCGCGTGAGCTTGTGGACCGCAGCCGGGATGGGCTCAGGCTGCTCGGCCGTCCGGAACAGGAATGGATGGCCGAGCTGTCGCAGGAGGAGGCCCCACCGGGTATGCGCGCAGCCCTTCCATGCCTGGCTGTTGACGCGGACGGGGACGTTTACCCCAACCTGGCTGAGCCGGCCCCCTGGTGGCGGCTTGGCAACCTCTATACGGATGGGGCTGAAAAAATTTTACAGGTTTACCAGGCGGGCGTTACGCCGGGTATGCGGGCGAATGCCACCGTGCCCCGCAGTACGCTGGCCCGGCGCTACGGTGACGCCAGAAGCAGTAAATTATATGATAAAGACGACCTTATCTGCCGGTTTATGCACCAATGGGGCGCACATGAAATGGCGGAAAAAACATGAGCATAATTCATACGCATCCTTATTACCCGGTGCAGTGGTACGGCGGCGCCCCTGTTCCTGCGCCCGCTCTCAGACGGGCGCTTGCCGGACTTCTATTAATGAAACGCAGGCCTTGAGGCCCTTTACCGGACAGAGGGCGGCATGGGTGAACGAGATTTGCCCGATAACCCGAAAGGGATCCATGCCGGGGTTATGGCGGCGCTGTTTGAAGGCAGAAGCAGCTTACCGGGGTCCTGCTGTAAACAGCCGGGATTATGGATTATGAAAAAAACGCCGCCCAACCGGACGGCGTTTAATCTTTACCTTTATTCAGAAAAGGCCTGTGTGGCGGGCCGGTCAGGCCTTACCCGCACAGCCGAGCACCACGTTGATTTTGTGTGCGACCATATCCTTGACAGCGGTTCTTGCCGCGCCCAGGTATTGGCGGGGATCAAAGTGATCCGGATGCTCAAACATATACTTGCGGATAACGCCGGTCATGGCCAGGCGGATGTCGGAGTCCACGTTGATTTTGCAGACCGCCATTTTAGCCGCCTCGCGCAGCATTTCCTCGGGAATACCGATGGCGTCGGGCATCTTGCCGCCATATTGGTTGACCATCTCAACAAATTCCGGCAGTACGGAGGAAGCGCCGTGCAGTACGATCGGGAAGCCCGGAAGCCGGCTGGCTACCTCCTGGAGAATATCCAGCCGCAGCTTCGGCTGCTGGCCCGGCTTAAATTTATAAGCGCCGTGGCTGGTGCCAATGGCAATGGCCAGGGAGTCCACGCCAGTGCGGGTGACAAAATCCTGCACCTCGCCGGGGTCGGTAAACTGTGCGTCGTCGTCGCCTACCTGGACGTCGTCCTCAATGCCCGCCAGCTTACCCAGCTCGGCTTCAACGGTGACATTGTACTTGTGCGCATATTCGACGACCCTGCGGGCCTCCTCCACATTTTCCTCATAGGGCTTGCTGGAGCCGTCGAACATTACGGAGGTAAAGCCGCCGTCGATGCAGGCCTTGCACAGCTCAAAGGATGGGCCGTGGTCCAGGTGCAGGGCCATGGGCACATCGGGATTTTCTTTAACAGCAGCCTCGACCAGCTTGACCAGGTAGGTGTGGTTGGCGTATTTGCGGGCGCCCGCGGAGACCTGTAAAATTACGGGGGCCTTCAGCTCAGAACAAGCTTCCGTGATTCCCTGGACAATCTCCATGTCGTTGACGTTGAAAGCGCCAACCGCGTAACCGCCCTCATAAGCCTTTTGCAGCATTTCCTTTGTATTGACGAGTGGCATTGATACATCACGCTCCTAAATAAAATCATCTATTAATATTTGCGAAAGGAATGGCAGAAATATGCTCCTCCGCCTGCCGGCGGCCCGCTGCCGCCGCGCTTTGCCAGGTGGGCTGAAGCGGCGCGGCGAACCCGTAAAAGCTTTTTTCCGCGGCGGGGCTGCTGCCCGCGGGCGGGCTCACAGCCCCGTTTATGTTTCTGCTTCTATTATACCCCATTTATTTCCGAAAAAAAAGCCTTGTTTGTTAATTTTTTTACAATCTTTTCAGGATACCCGTTCCCGGGCCTCGTCCTCGGTGAAGCATTCCGGATGGTTACGGCTGTAGTGAAAGAGGTATTGCTGCGCGATTCCGGCATATGGGCCGAAGCAATCAGGGTTCTTGCCGGCAAACCACCGGGCCATGACCCGTTTCATCCATACGTCCATGGGAAATACCTCCAGCCGGTGCAGGCCGTACAGCAGGGCGCAGTCCGCTACCTTCACGCCCACGCCTACAATTTGCATCAGCTGCTCCCGGGCCTCTGTAAGCGGCATTGTCCGCAGCCGTTTAAGGTCCACCTGCCCGCTGGAAACCTTTTGTGCGGCATCGATGAGGTAGCGTGCCCGGAAACCGCACCGCAGGGGCGCCAGATCGCCCGGGGTGCAATTTGCCAGGCGTTCGGGCCGCGGGAAAGAAAAAAGCGCCCAATCGCCGCTTTTTTCCAGCGGGCTGCCGAACGTACGGCACAGCCGCCGGACAATGCCCGTGATGCGGGGAATATTGTTGTTTTGTGAAATAATAAAGGAGCACAGCGCCTCCCAGGGGTCCTGGTTTAAAATGTGAATGCCCGGCGCAAAGGCGGCGGCCTCCTTCAAAATAGGGTCCATCGCCGAAAATTGGGCGCGCGCCTGCGCATAGGGGAAATCCCAATCAAAATAGCCGCGCCAAAACGGGTCTGCTAGGGCACGGGGTAAATCCCGGGAAGGGTCGCAGAGGAATAAGGCCCGATCCCCGGAAGCGCCGGCATATCCTCCGCCGGGCAGCCGGTCCCAGCTGAAGCACTGGCCGCAGAACAGGGTGGCATCCAGGTCGAAAATATCGCCGTTGTCTTTGGCACTCATTCTTTTTTTGGCTCCTTTTCTTCCTTGAGGTAAAGGCGGCCGGTCAAGTAGGAGATCGCCCGCTCGATGGAATCCTTGGAGTTGCCCCAATCGCCGCCGTTATTGCGGTAGTCGAACATCCGGCAGAAATGGGTAACGTCCTTCTGTACCGCCTGCAGGTAAGCCTGGGAAAGGCGCCGGGTCTCTTGTGCGAAGGCGGGGGCCGTCCGTTTGGGCATGCGATCGGCCTCCTGGAGAAGCCGCCTGAAATGCGGTAGGCAGATGAACTCCTGGCCTGCGTAGAGCGCGCGGAAATCCTCGTCCTCCTGCCACATCTTGACGGCGATGTCCATCAGATGGCGGCGGTTCTTTTCCATATTTTCGCAGATGAAGCAGGTTTCAGCGGCAGCGCCGCCCTCTTCACCGCGCCGCCGCCGCGGCAGCCGGGGCATTTTAGCGGGAAATTCCCGCTCCTCCAGCTCGTGCAGATGGCTTTCGAGAATCAGGGCGATGGAAAGGCGGTTGCCAACCTCGCAAATTTTGTCGAAGTGATGCGCGCAAAAGCCCAAACGGTTGGTTTCGATTCGCACGTCGGGCTCCATCATGGCCGCTCCGGTGATATATTCCGCCAGCCGGCTTTCCAGCATGGCGTCCATCCGGCAGAACGGGCAGCCCTTTTTGGGGCCGAATAATTCACCAATGGGAATGCTGCAAATGTCTTCTCTCATGCTTAAACCTCCAGACCTCTCTATTTTGGGGCATTCCGGCGGGCAGGGGAGCGGCTGCCTGGAACGCCTTGAATTTTACATCTGCCAATATGGAATATGCCGCCAACCGGTGATGCCGGGAGAGCGGTAAAAAGAAATGGCAACAAACCTTTCGTTTGTTGCCATTATACCATAAGTCCGGTTCATCAGGCAAATCAATTCATCAAGAGAATGAATGTGAAGAAATGCCTGGAGCCATGCCCACAAAGGGCTCTTCTATGCTGTAACCCCAGCCCGCACAACGGCGACAGGGCCGACGGGCCTCTTCTTACAGGAAGTTGGCGCGGGCGAACGCGGCGGGGTCCCGGCGAAATTCCTGAAGCTTTGTGTAGGCAGTCTCGCCGTCCCCGTTTTCCGTCTGGTTTTTCATATCGGCTGTCAGCAGGGCATCCATACGGTCCAGGAGCTGCTGCGGGATCTCCCTGCCGCACTCGAGCTTTTTGCGGATATCATAGGCGGCCAGGGTTTCGCCGGCATGGTATTCGAGGTCGTGCATGACGGAGAGAAAGCGCTTTGCGTCCGCGATGATGAGCGGGATGGCCCCGGCAGAACATTTTTGAGCGGCAGCCTCGAAGCAGACGGCTGCCTTTTCCAGGTAACGGGCGGCGTGCTTGATTCGCAGATAAATATCTTCAATGAGCCACAGATGGAGCTCGGGCTCGTCTGTCGTCATGGCAAAGACGGAGCGGCGGGTTGAACGCCAGCTCGGGGAAGGCGCTACCTCGCCGGAGAACCAGAAGCGGTTATAGCCGTGCCAGGCAGTGTGCTGTGTGACAATGGCGCGCATTTTCCAGGAAAGATCCCAGGGGAATACATCCATAGAAAGGGCGTAGGCCTCAAAGCCGTCAAGCATTTCGGCTTCGGCGCCCTCATAGGGGGCCGCTACCTTTTGCAGGGCCTCCTCCAGCGTAATATCGGGCTGGTTAAAGAAGACGCCCGCCATGCGCAGGTTGGGGTCGTCGGTATCCGGCAGCGTGCCGAAATATTCCTTAACGCCGCAAACGCCCACGCGCTGCATCTCCTTCAGCTCATGATAGACAACGGCGGGCGCCGCAACGTGGCATAGAGGCGAGACCTCCTCATTGCCGCCGGTCATAAAGATTTCGCCGATCACCGGAATATCGCGCTCCCTGCAAAGCAGCAGCATGTTGCGGAACCAGCGGTCAACCGGGTTGGTCATCTGGACCTCTGCAATATTACAGTGCAGCATAAAGCCGAAGTTCTCGCGCGGGAGTTGATCCAGCATGTCGTAGATCTGCCCGGCGGAAATCTCCCACGGTTCCCACCAGAGGGTGCTTCCCGGGCGCTGCTCCTTCCAGCAACGGCTCAGGCGCTGCAGGAAGGGGGGCAGGCGGTGGCTCAACGGCACGCCCTGGGCCAGCTCGTCATTGCCGAACTCGTCGCCCACCCAGGCCTCCTGGTCAAAGGTATACATTAAAATATCGTCTACCTCGGGGATTTTTGCCGCAAGCTGGCGCAGCAGGTCTTCATACTTCTGAATAACCTCTTCGCGCTGTACGGAATACAGGCAGGTCTGGCGGTCCAGCTCAGCCGGGTCGGCCAGGGTGCGGTAGAGAATATCCATCCGCGGCGCTCCGAAGTGGAACAGGGTGCGGAACCCATATTTCTTCGCCTGACGGGCGCGGTAGGCAATGGCCTCGAAGCGCTCCTGCACCCGCTTGCTGGGCTCTTCTCCCGTCGGGGCCAGAATATCCTCCAGGTTGAGGGGCTCGTCCGCGGGACGGGCGCCCCAGGCGATGTTGAGCTGGATGGTATTAAAGCCCAGGTCGCGCAGTGCGCTCAGCTGGCTGTCGTCATAGCGCATGTCCGGAAAATCGGGCGTACCCACCAGCGCAATCCTGTATTGAAATTCCTGAGTCATAGTAACTCCTCCTTATAGGGCCTCAATGATTGTCGGGCCTGTTTCAAAGGTCATTGTACTGTATTTTTTCGGTTTTCACAAGCCCTAATTTTATTTTTTTAACGGGCTGGAAAAACATTTTTCAGCGCATGGAGAGAGAAACGCGCCGGCCACCCCGCGCCGGTAACCGGCAAGGGCGCGCACAGGGTGCAGGGCGCGGTTATTGAAGCGCGAAAAAAAGCGCTTGCATTCTGCTTAAAGATTAGAAAGCGGCTGTCGCCGTTTTCTTTTTGTGGTATAATGGTGAAAACGAAATCCTTTGCAGGCCGAACCCGTCCGGGCGCGGGGCCTCGGGATTGGAGGAGCTTGAATATGGAAAAGCGCCAGCAGGTGGAACGCAGCATCATTAAAAAGTATAAGAAGCCGATTTGGAACCGTTTTATCGGCGGTATCAAGGATTACCGCCTGATTGCGCCGGGCGACCGCATCGCGGTCTGTATCTCCGGCGGTAAGGATTCCATGCTGCTGGCCAAGTGTATGCAGCATCTCCAGCTTTATACGGAAATTCCCTTTGAGGTGGAATATTTGGTGATGGACCCCGGCTACCGCCCAGAAAACCGCCGCCTGCTGCTGGATAACGCCGCGCTGCTGGGCCTGCCCGTAAAGGTGTTTGACACCAGGCTCTTTGAGGTAGTGGACAGGGACCGCTCCGCCACCTCTCCGTGCTACCTGTGCGCCCGCATGCGGCGCGGCTGCCTTTACAGCCGGGCGCAGGAGCTGGGCTGCAATAAAATCGCGCTTGGGCATCATTTTGACGATGTAATTGAGACGGTGCTAATGAGCATGCTCTATGGCGCTGAAGTGCGCACCATGATGCCCAAGCTGCACAGCGCCCATTTTCCGGGGATGGAGCTCATCCGCCCGTTGTATCTGGTGCGTGAGGCGGATATCCTATCCTGGCAGCGCTACAATGGACTGGCCTTTCTGCAATGCGCCTGCCGGATGACGGAGCGGGCTGCTGAGGATCGGTCCGAGTCCAAACGTGCGGAAATAAAACGCCTTATTTCCAATTTGCGTAAAATAAACCCCCAGATAGATAAAAATATTTTTAAGAGCGTGGAAAATGTAAATTTGGAAACTTTGATTAGTTACCGCAAGGGGGCGGTGGCCCACTCCTTTTTGGAGGATTATGACGGTTGAGGCTGCGCCCGCTCCGGAAAGAACCCAGGGATAAGCTGAAGGGCGGCAATAAACAGGAGGGAACCGGTAGCCGGTTCCCTCCTGTTTATATCATACAGCGCGGCGGGCTCTGTTTTTCCCCAGAGCTGAAAGAGGAGGCTGAGAGGCCGCCGGGCAATCAGCCGGGGCGATCTAGTAAGGCCTTCCCTCGTGGATAGGCGGCAGAAACCGAAAACGCAATGGAAAGCACGCTCCTTCACAGAAGCCGGGCGCGCTTATAAAGAATATGACGGTCCAGGCCGCAGTACTTTTTTCTGGTAGCCGCGACCCGGTAGCTGCAGGCCGTAAAATTTTGCAGGCTGTAGCGGTTTTGAGGGTGGACCGTGGGGAAGAACCCGACAAGGCCTGTTCTGCCGCGGCCAGCAGCCGGATATGCAGCCGATTGCCGCGAGCCTCCGGCAGAACGGCAACCGTGTCCATATAGGCGCAGCAGGGCAGCTCGGCCTCCGGCAGCCCGGCATCCCGCCCCAAGTGACCCGGTTCGTCTCCGGGATATTTGACCACCAAAAAACCGGAAGGCCCGGTAAGGCCCTCCGCCAGCAAAATAACGCCCTTTCCCGCGAGGCAGGCCCGAAGAAAATCACGGCCGCGGGCGAC
>JABLTR010080400.1_pt1 | contig 10155 bp, 8 predicted proteins | sample 7160071 | NCBI WGS metagenome assembly JABLTR01 (sample SAMN14651230, study PRJNA627086) | human gut metagenome | isolation source: feces | host: Homo sapiens
GAGACGCTGTTCACCATCCAGCGGTTCTTTGAGAATAACCTCAATGTTTCTGAGACCAGCCGCAAGCTGTTTGTTCACCGCAACACGCTGGTGTACCGCCTGGAGAAGATCAAGAAAATTACCGGCCTGGATCTGCGGGAATTTGAGGATGCCATTGTCTTTAAGGTGGCGCTGATGGTTAAAAAGTATCTTTCCGCCAATCCGGTTAAGTTTTAAGCTGCTTTTCGCGCTCCGCGCACCGGCCTGCGCGCCGGTAAAAAATAGTTACAAAAGCCCGGACAGGTTCCGGGCTTTTCTGTTGCCCGTGGGCATGCCGTGCCGGCGGCGGGCTCCTGAGGCTGCCAATGCGGCAGGGAGGTGTTTTTTTACGCGCTTATGACCTTTGGTCATTCGTTACAAAATAGTTACAAATTAATTACAGTTTAATTCTAATTAAGAACAAAAAATAGTACCGGGATTGGTATGATGTAGATTGTTACCGACTATCGTTTTGAGAAATGAAAGGGCGGAGCCTTTTTCCGGCGGACGGTGGCCTGCGCCGGCAGGCCCGGCGCTCATAGGGGCCGCCGTTTTTTGAGGCGGCCGCCGGGGCCGCGCATATAGATAGGAAAGATATTAGGAGCGTTATAAATATGATTACCTTTGAGAATGTCAGCAAGGTTTACTCAAACGGTACGCTTGCCCTGGACCATGTGGACCTGCAGGTGGATAAGGGAGAATTTGTATTCATCGTGGGTTCCTCCGGGGCCGGAAAAAGTACCTTTTTAAAAATGATTGTCTGCGAAGAAAAGCCCAATGAGGGCCGCGTCATTGTCAATGACACGGATGTGACCGCGCTGCGCCGGGGGCAGATTCCCTACCTGCGCCGGGAGATGGGCATTGTGTTTCAGGATTTCCGCCTGATTGACAATATGAATGTTTATGATAATATTGCCTTTGCCATGCATGTGGTCGGGGCCTCGGCGCGGGAAATCCGCAAGCGCGTTCCCTACATGCTGGGGCTGGTGGGCTTGCAGGATAAGGCCAAATGCCGCCCCGGCGAGCTTTCCGGCGGCGAGCAGCAGCGCGTGGGCCTGGCCCGCGCGCTCATCAACAACCCTGCCATTATCCTTGCGGACGAGCCCACCGGCAACGTGGACCCGGCCCTCTCGTTTGAAATTGTCGACCTGCTCAGCGAAATCAACCGGCGCGGCACAACCATCCTAATGGTTACCCATGAGCACAGCCTGGTCAAACATTTTCACCGCCGCGTGGTAGAAATACGCAACGGAAAGATTGTGGCCGACACCGGGAAAGTGGAGGTGCAGGAATGAAGAGGAAGGGATCAAAGCTGGCAAGCGCCGGCTACCTGCTGAAAGAGGGCATCCGTAACATTTGGAGCAACCGTACCATGAGCCTGGCCTCTATCGGCGTGCTGGTTTCCTGCTTGCTGCTTACGGGCTCGGCGGTGCTGCTGTCTATGAATATTAACCAGATGATGGCGAGCGTAGAGGGCAACAATTCCATTCAGGTCTACTGCAAGGACGAGGTTTCCTCGCTGCGGGCGGTGCAGATCCGCGAGGAGATCGCCTCCATGGATAACGTGGAGGAATGCGAGCTTGTTTTGCGCGATGAAGCCGTGGAACAGATGCTGGAGCAGTACGGCGACGAGGACGGCGCCCTGCAGAGCCTGCTGGGCGACAATTTCCTGCCCCATGCCTTTAAGCTCTCCATGAAGGATCTGACCAATTACCAGGAGACGGCGGATGCCATTATGAAAATCGACGGCATCGATAAGATCATCGACTACTCCTATATTGCGGAGCAGCTCACCAGCCTGGACTCCATGGTCAACGGCGCGGGTATGTGGATTGTCATTATTCTGAGCGTAGTGTCACTGTTTATTATTTCGAATACCATACGGGTGACGATGTTTTCCCGCCAGCTGGAGATCAGCATCATGAAATCGGTGGGCGCGACAAACTGGTTTGTACGAATCCCGTTTATGGTGGAGGGCATGGTGATCGGCCTGTTTTCCGGCATTCTGTCGGCGCTGCTGCTCAAGGTGGTTTATACGCAGGTCTGTTCCGCGCTCAGCGGCTTCAGCTTTTTCACCCCGATGAGCCTGGCGGGCATGTCCTGGAAAATCGATGTGATCTTTATCGGTGCCGGCATGTTGTTCGGCCTGCTCGGCGGCCTGATCTCAATTGGCCGCTACCTGAAAAGGGATGTCGGCGTCGTAACCCTGTAAATAAAACAGCGCGAGGCAGCCATGGCCGGCTGCAAGCCTGTAACCCTATCAATATCCGAAAAGGGAGGAATTGGCTTTGAAAAAGAGATGGAGGCTTTTGGGTAAGACGGCGCTGGCGCTTGTTCTGGCGGCCGGCATGGTCCTTACCCCCATGGCGCAGCCCACAGAAGTAGAGGCGGCCAGCCTAAATTCCCTGCAGCAGAAGCAGCAGGAGCTACAGCAGAAGCAAAAGGAAAACGAGGAAAAAATCGCTTCCCTCAAGCAGGATACCGCGAAGCAGCAGGAATATGTGAACACGCTCAAGGAGCAGATTCAAAACGTCCAGGAGCAAATCGACGGTTTAAATAACCAGATCAACCTGCTGGATGAGAGCATCCATGCAAAGCAGCAGGAGATGGATGAAAAGGAAAAAAGCGTAAACGACACGGTGGAGCAGCTGCGTGAACGCCTGAAGGCATTGTACCTGGCGGGCGAGGCCAGCACGCTGGAGATTGTGCTGAACTCTGAGAGCGTTATGGACATGGCACAGAAGCTGGAGCTTGTCAACATGGTGGTGGACCATGATACGGCCCTGATTGACAGCCTGCGCGGCGAGGCGGAGGAGATTGCGGCCCAAAAGAAGGAAATTGAGGACCAGCGCGCCCAGGTGGCCGACGCGAAAACAGAAATAGAGCAGAAGAGCCAGGAGCTCGGCAGCCTGCAACAGGAGGCCCAGAAGGCGCTGGAGGAGCTCCAGGGCCAGGAGGCCGATGCGGAGGCGGAGCAGAAGCGCCTGCAGCAGGAGGAAGCGGCAGCTGCCGATGCCATCGATGCGTGGTACCGCGAGTACCAAAAGCAGCAGGAGCAGAACAATAACAGCGGCGGATCCGGCTCCGGTTCCGGCGGCGGGAGCAGCGGCGGCGGCGACCGCGTTGGTACGGGCAGCCTGATCTGGCCTACGCCCGGCATGACCCGGATCTCTCAGCCCTATAAGGGCCGTGCCCACACAGGGATTGATATTTCCAACGGCAACTCCTACGGGCGGCAGATTGTAGCCGCGGACAGCGGCACCGTCATCTATGCCGGTACCAATAATACCGGCACGGGCATGTGGACCTACGGCATTTATGTGATGATCGACCACGGCAACGGGATGAGCACGCTTTACGCGCATTGCAGCAGCGTGTCGGTGAGTCCCGGGCAGACGGTCACCAAGGGCCAGGAAATCGCGCGGGTCGGCAATACAGGCAACTCCTTCGGGGCCCATCTGCATTTTGAGGTTCGGGTCAATGGTTCGCTGACCAATCCGATGAATTACTTCCAGTAATTTATTGATAATTATAAACAATTAGTATTTAAACGCGGCGCTTGAATGACAGCCGGCGGCAGGCAGTAGGGCACAGAGCTGCTCTATACCGGCCGCCGTGCTGCCGTTTCACTTGCTTTTACGGCGGATCTCCGCTTAAAATTTATGAATAGTTAGGGCTGAGAATGGTATGAGTAGAAAAATTTCCCTAGGGGCAGGCATTACGCTGGCAGCGGTTACGGCGGCAGTCACAGTCTCACTGACCTATGTGTATGCCATGAACAGCTTCAATGACAAGATGGCGGATATCAACGAGCGGCAGTCTATGTATGCTAAGCTCAGCGAGATTGACCAAAAGGTGCGCCAGGACTATGTGGGCGTGCTGGACGAAACGAAGCTGTCGGATGCAATTTGTGCCGGTTATATGGCGGGCATTGGGGATGCACAGGCGCAGTACCTCTCCGCGGAAAAATACCAGGAGTACCAGAGCGGCAGCCAGGGAAAAAGCACCGGCGTCGGCGTGCTGACCGTACAGGATGACGACGGCAATATGGAGATTATCGACGTGATGCCGGGGTCGCCTGCCGAGCTCAGCGGCCTGAAAAAGGGCGATGTTATTGTATCAATGGATGACAAGGAGATTATCCGGCTGACCTATGGAGAGGCGCTGAACCGCTTGAACGGCGCCGCGGGGTCGGTTGTAAAGCTGGGGGTGCTTCGCCCGGCGGAGGATGAAGAGGAGGCGCGCACCCTGTCGGTGAGCGTTACCCGTGCCGAGTACACGCATAAAAGCATTTCCTCCAGCGTCCTCTATGGGAATGTCGGCTATTTGCGCATCAGCGCCTTCCGCGAAAACAGCGCCGGGCAGTTTGAGGAGGCGCTCTCGGCGCTTTTACAGCAGAACGTCGCGGGCCTGGTCATTGACCTGCGCAACAACTCCGGCGGCGATATGGCTGCCGCTGCCGAAATCCTGGACAGGCTCCTGCCAGCGTGCACAACCGTGAGCTCCAAAAATAAGGACGGCACGGTTCAGGCCGAATACACCAGCAAGGCCAATGAGATAGAGCTGCCGGTGGCGGTTCTGGTCAATGAGAGCAGCTTCGGCGCCGCGGAGCTTTTTGCCGCGGATATCCAGGAGTCCCAGAAAGGCATGGTGGTGGGCCGGAATACCCCAGGCTACGGCAGAAAAATTGAGGTGGCGCCGCTTTCCGACGGATCGGCGATCTCCTTCTCCGTGGCGGAATACCTGACGCTGAAGGGAAAATCCTTTGACGGAACGGGCGTTTCCGTCAACATTGAGACAAGCCTCTCGGAAGAACAAATGGCGCTGCTGAAGCGCAACGACTTAGCCCCGGAGGAGGATGCGCAAATCACCGCGGCAATCGCCGCGCTGCGGAGCCAGGGAGCCGCCGTCCAGGAGGAGCCCGGCGCGGCCTCCTCTGAGGCGCCGGTTTCCGAGGAGGAATCGGAAACTCAGGAATAAATCCGCGCCGGGCGGTGTAAAATCATGTAGGGCGTTGTCAAACCGGCGGCCAGTGAAAATCCAGTGTTTTTCATTGACAGTCCGCGCTTGTTTTACTATAATAAAAGAATATCGGTTCTGATGAAAGACAAATGGTCCCGGCAGACTTTAAAGATTGATAGAGGTGGATTATTTCATGGCAAAAGAGGTTATTTTGACCCAGGAGGGTCTTGAGAAATTAGAGGCGGAGCTGGAGAACCTGAAAAGCTCCAAACGAAAAGAGGTCGCTGAAAAAATTAAGGTGGCGCTCTCGTTCGGCGATCTTTCTGAAAACAGCGAGTATGACGAGGCCAAAAATGAACAGGCGATTGTTGAAGCAAGAATTGCCGACATAGAGGTCATGCTGAAAAATGTGCGTGTCATCGACGAAGCGGAGCTCAACAATGAAAATATTCACATCGGCTCTAAGGTAGAGCTGAAGGTTACAAACAGAAAAACGGGCCAGAGCAATATGGTGGAATATAAAATTGTCGGCTCCAATGAGGCGGACCCCCTTTCGGGCAATATATCGGACGAGTCCCTGGTGGGCCGTGCGTTGCTTGGCCATAAGCCTGGGGAAACGGTCGAGGTGGAAGTTCCCGCGGGCGTCATGGCGTATGAGGTGCTGGGCATTTCAAAGTAATGGGCGAAAGCGGGGGTGGCAGTACACCCCCGCTTTTTTCATAAGAAGGCTATTGAAGGATAAAAAATATTACAGAGTGTTGATCACAGGAAATATTCAACAAAAAGGAGACGATAAAATTGAGTGAGCAGATGAAGGATCAGGCCGCCGCTCAGCAGCCGGAAGAGGAGAGTTTGAGCGAGCTGCTGCAAATCCGGCGCGACAAGCTCACCCGCTTGTGCGATGCCGGGCACGACCCCTTTCAGGTGACAGCCTGCCCGCGCGACCACTATGCCCAGGAAATCCGCGACCATTTCGAGGAACTGGAGAACCAGGATGTCTGCATAGCGGGCCGGGTCATCAGCTGGCGGGATATGGGTAAGGCCAGCTTCATGGATGTGCATGACAAGACCGGGCGCATGCAGGTTTATATGAAAATCGACCAGATCGGCGAGGATGTCTATGCCGAGATGAAGGACTGCTGGGACCTGGGGGATATTATTTCCGTCAAGGGCTTTGTGTTCCGTACCCGCCGCGGTGAGATCTCGGTTCATGCCAAGGAGGTTGCGCTGCTGAGCAAGTCCCTGCTGCCGCTCCCCGAAAAGTTCCACGGCCTGAAGGACACCGACCTGCGCTACCGCCAGCGGTACCTGGATATGATTGTCAACCCGGAGGTCAAAGAGACCTTCGTGCGCCGTTCGCGTATTATCTCTGAAATTCGCCATTACCTGGACGGACAGGACTTTCTGGAGGTTGAAACTCCGGTGCTCCATTCCATCGCGGGCGGCGCGGCGGCCCGCCCGTTTGTCACGCACCATAATACGCTGGGCATCGACATGTACCTGCGCATTGCGCTGGAGCTGCACCTGAAGCGCCTGAGTGTCGGCGGCTTTGACAAGGTGTACGAGATCGGCCGCGTATTCCGCAACGAGGGCATGGACACGCGCCATAACCCGGAGTTTACCCTGCTGGAGCTTTACCAGGCCTACACGGATTACAACGGCATGATGAATTTGACGGAGGATATGATCCGCACCGTGGCGCGCAAGGTGCTGGGCAGCGCGGTGGTGCGGTACGGCGACCTGGAGATCGACCTTGAAAAGCCGTTTGAGAGGATTTCGATGGTAGATGCGGTGAAGAGGTATGCGGGCGTTGATTTCTCCGCGGTTGAAACGCTTGAGCAGGCGCGCGCGCTGGCGGATGCCCACCATGTTGAATATGAGCGGCGCCACGGCAAGGGCGACATCCTCAACCTCTTCTTTGAGGCCTTTGTGGAAGAAAAGCTGATTCAGCCGACCTTTGTCATGAACCACCCGGTGGAGATTTCACCGCTGGCGAAGCGCAAAAAGGACGACCCCGCCTATACCGAGCGCTTTGAGCTCTTTATTGTGGGCCGCGAGCACGCCAACGCGTTCTCTGAGCTGAACGATCCTATCGACCAGCGTGAGCGGTTTGAAAAGCAGGCCGCCCTGAAGGCTGCCGGCGACGAGGAGGCCTGTGATGTCGATGAGGATTTCCTCACGGCGCTGGAATATGGCATGCCGCCGACGGGTGGGCTGGGCATTGGCATCGACCGCTTGGTCATGCTGCTGCCCGACAGCGCGGCCATTCGAGACGTGCTGCTGTTCCCCACAATGAAACCCTTAGATGGTGTAAAGAAAGAAATTGGTGTAAATTCTGAAGCTGCAAAAGCTCCTGATACACCAAAAGCAGAACCGGAGAAAATTGATTTTTCCAATGTGAAAATCGAGCCGCTGTTTGAGGAGTTTGTAGATTTTGAAACATTCTCAAAATCTGATTTCAGAGCTGTAAAGGTAAAAGAATGTGAAGCTGTGCCAAAGAGCAAAAAGCTCCTTAAATTCGTTTTAGATGACGGTACAGGCACAGATAGAGTGATTTTAAGCGGTATTCACGAGTATTACGAGCCGGAAGAACTGGTCGGAAAGACCTGTATCGCTATTACAAATCTGCCGCCTCGTCCAATGATGGGCATTGACTCCTGTGGTATGCTGATTTCGGCAGTACACGAAGAAAACGGCAGAGAAGGTCTTAACCTTTTGATGGTTGATGACCGTATTCCGGCAGGTGCAAAACTGTATTAAGATGTACCGTTTTGCCTGTGAAAACGGGATGTACTTCATTTTCTGAAAAGCTCAGATTTTACACAAATACACCAATTTTACACCAATCGATGTCAAAATCGGTGCAGAGGTAAAAAAATCGCATAATTAACGGAATAAATGGGCAGTCCCTTAATGGGATTGCCCATTTTTAGAAGAAATACGAAAAAAACTCTTGACCTGTACGCAGCGTACACGCTTATACTATCATCACAAGGAGGTGTATCCGATGTTATTGAATGAGATTATAAATGAAGTCGGAATGACTAAGCGTGCAGTGAAGTATTATGAAGAAAAAGGATTGTTGTCAGTAGATAAAGATAGCAATGGGTATCGTAACTACTCTGCACAAGATGTTGAAACTTTAAAAAAGATTTCAGTATATAGAAAACTCGGTATTGGTATTAAAGACATACAGAGCCTTTTGAAAACTGGCGATAAAAGCATTCTTCTTCGTATTTATCAAGAAAAATTGCAGGAAAAAGTTTTACAAGACTCAGAACTCAAAGCTTTGAAGCAATTTATAGATGATGGTAATGCGGACAAAGCAAATGAGTTACTTGATTATCAAACAGTTGAAAATGCGATTGAGTCTTTGTTACCGGGAAAAGAATGGGGAGAATATTTAAAAAATCATTTCAAACCATTTCTTAATGTAAGGTTAAAGACTCCGGAGCAGAAACAAGCCTTACGGAATATCTTAGAGTATTGTGATAATACAACATTGAAAATTCCTTTTATTATGGGATTAGGTGTGAAGATGGCGCACGGAATTGTTCAAGAAACAAGAACCGCAGAGGAAATGATTTCCTACTATCGTGATATGAGTGAAAGCGAATATGAAAGATTAAAAGAAGTGGTATTGAAAGGTGCTAAAATAAAAACTGGCATTATGAAATATCACCCGTCGTTTGTTGCACAAAGAAAAATGCAGAAAGACTTCCAAGATAAAGGATATAACGATATATTCATTCCTAACTTGATGGCTCTATCTCCGCAGTATGCAGAATATAAGAAAGCATTAGATAAGGTGAATGATAGAATGTGTAGAGAACTTGGACTGCATTATGATAGCAACTACAACTTAGTTATAAAAAAAGGATAATTCTAAGTAAAAGTTTAATTACCCTTTGAGAGAGGAACAACCTTTCTCAAAGGGATTTTTTTATTTACACGCTTATTCGCAAACTTGGGACAAGTACCTTTTCTTCATATAATAAAAGCAAAGGAAGGAGAGGATTTGATATGGGTAATCTTTTATCAGAGGTACACCCTGAGCTTATTGAACAATGGTCTGAAAGAAACTTACCGCTTACGCCTGATAAAATCACATACGGATCAAATAAAATAGTTTGGTGGAAAGGAGCTTGTGGTCACGAATGGCAGACCAGTATTAAGGCTCGCTCAAACGGTGAGAACTGTCCGATCTGCTCAGGTGCAAGAGTTGTAGAGGGTATCAATGATTTAGCAACGCTGAAGCCGGAACTTGCAGCCGAATGGTCGAGTAAAAACAAGACATTAAAACCGACAATGGTAAGTGTCGGTTCCCATAAAAAAGTGATTTGGAAAGGCAAATGCGGTCACGAATGGAGTGCAACAGTTAAGAGTAGGGCTACAAACGGCACAGGCTGTCCGTATTGCTCCCATAATAAAATCTTAGTAGGATTTAATGACCTTGCCTCACAGCGCCCTCAAATCGCTTCTGAGTGGTCTGAGAGAAATTACCCACTAAAGCCTGATATGGTTACGGTCTTTGCAAATCGGAAGGTATGGTGGCGGTGCAGCAAAGGTCACGAATGGAACACGCTCATTTCCACTCGTTCAGGCGGAAGCGGGTGTCCTTATTGCAGCGGTCAACTTCTGCTGAAAGGATTTAATGATTTCGCTACGATACATCCTCAGCTTGCACAGGAATGGTCAGACCGTAATCTGCCCCTTACTCCTGATATGATAAACGAAAAGTCCCGCAGAAATGTCTGGTGGAAGTGCAGAGAGTGCGGGTATGAATGGCAGTCCGTTGTCTATGCCCGTGTAAAAGGAACGGTATGCCCTGTCTGTGCGGATCGGGCGGTTATGGCAGGGTATAATGATTTAGCAACGACGGACGCACATCTTCTTCCGGAATGGGACTACGAAAAGAACAAAGATATTTCCCCAAACAAAATATAAAGGCACTCAATGCAGAGCGTGTGGTGGAAATGTTCACTCGGACACTCGTGGAAGGCTAAAATTTCAGAAAGAGCGATTGAAGGAAAAGGCTGTAAGGTGTGTGAAGAAGACTATCTGACGGTTTTTCCGAAGTTGGCAGTTATGTATTATGCAGCGAAGAAGCGCATAAAGGTACAGACGGATACGGATAAGATTATCGGCATACCGCGTGAAATCTATTTTCCTGAA
>JABLTR010103796.1_pt1 | contig 10153 bp, 13 predicted proteins | sample 7160071 | NCBI WGS metagenome assembly JABLTR01 (sample SAMN14651230, study PRJNA627086) | human gut metagenome | isolation source: feces | host: Homo sapiens
CTATCCAAAAAGCGCAAACGGGAGTTTCTGCTCGTTGCGTAGCGATATTGGCTGATTTCGGGTCTTAATTTTTCATATTTACTTTACAGTGCCTTCCGTAATTAAAAACCATAAAATTTTGTCAAGCATCAGTCCTTTCAACAGAAAACGGGCACAAAAATAATACCCATCTCCATTCCCCGAGATTTGCATTCATATTACGGTCAAGGCAGGTCTCCTGACTTCTCTTCATCCTCCATTCTTAAACCTTCCCAGTCCAAGGACCAGTGGCGGATCTCTCCAAAGAACTTCGTCCAAGTTACAGTAGTGGGTGCTGCTGCGGATTCACACCGCATTCCCTATTCTCTTTCTGTTACGAAAGCACCTTGATCTATCCGGCATAATGCCAGAATATATTATTTCTGCATATTTATATAATATTATCCCATAGTTCTTTAGTCAACCAGATAATAGAAAACCCCAGCAGCTTTAAAGGCCGCCAGGGTTATTTGTTTATCTTTTATCTTTTATTATTTGTTTTTATTCCTTTGCACAGTCTCCGGGCTCATCCCTGAGCATCTTAAGGCCATGTTTTAAGGGAGCGCTTATTACCTCAAAATTTTCAAGGGCAGCCTTAGGACTTCCTGGAAGATTTATTATAAGGGATCTTTTCCTTATTCCGGCCGCTGACCTGGATAATATGGAACGGTCAGTATATTTCATGGTAAGAAGCCTCATGGCCTCGGGTATACCTGGAACTATCTTTTCGCACACAGCCAGTGTGGCCTCGGGTGTAACATCCCTGGGAGCAAAACCCGTACCTCCCGTTGTAACGATAAGGGCAATATCCTTTGATGAAGCCTTAATAATGGCCTCAGATATTTTTTCCTTTTCATCGGGGACTATCTCATATGATACCACATCATATCCGTCCTTTTTGAGCATATCCTCAACAGCAGGGCCGCTTTTATCTTCACGAACTCCATTATAGCTCCTGTCACTTACTGTGATCACCGCCGCAGTATACATTAAAATACCTCCTTTACCTGAGCAGAAGGATATTTTCCGGCTTTATGCCCACGCTTATATTTTTGCCTTCATAAAGCCCAGCCGCCTTATTCTTATCCACTTCCGCCCTTAAAATATCATTTTCACCGTCTATGGGTCTTAGAATTATTATAGTCGAAAAAATGTCGTCTATGACTCTTTCTATCCTGCATTCTATTTTATTTTCATTTCCGTCAAAGTCAATAAGATGATCCCTTATGCCGATATATTTATAATCCATAGCAGCCTTGGATACTTTAAGATGCGCATTGAGGGCCGGAACATATATCATATTTTCGACTTCAGTTTTTCTAAACTCAAAAATATTCCTGCAGCCGGATATCCTGGCAGCTCCAGCGCTCTGGGGTCTTTCTATAAAGTCATTTTTATTTAGAACGCCCTCTGTCCTGCCACCATTTATTATACATATCCTTTGGCAGTTCCTATAGGCCTCTCCCCTGTCGTGGGTGACCATAAGGTAAAGGCTCCCGAATTTTTCGATTATATCCGATGAGGTCATCTCCAGCTGCCATCTTAAATGGGTATCAATGGCTGAAAATGGCTCATCAAGGAGAAGTATATCCGGCTTGGAAGCTAATATCCTCGCCAAAGCTGTCCTCTGCTGCTGTCCTCCGGATATTTCCCAAGGGTATTTGTCCGCCACATCTTCCAGATAAAAATCCTTTATGAGGCTGTCTATATCACATTTATTTTTTCCCGCCACTTCGATATTTTTTCTTACGGTCATATTAGGAAAAAGAGCATAGCTCTGAAACAAATAGCCGACTTTTCTTTTCTGAGGCGGAAGGTTTATCCTTTTATCCGAGTCGAATAGTGTCCTTCCATTTAAAATGACCTTTCCGCTGTCAGGTCTTTCGATCCCGGCAATACATTTAAGGGTCATGCTCTTTCCGCTGCCGCTGGCTCCAAGCAGTGCCATGGGGGTATCTGTTTCAAAATCAACATCCAGTTCAAAGGCACTGAGTTTCTTTTTCAATCTTACCTTCAGTTCCAATTCCGCACCCCCTCATTTTTTGCCCTCTTCTCAAACAGGTTAAGTATGAGAAGGACGACAAATGATATGGCCAGGTTCACAAATACCCATTTATAGGCCAGGGCATCGTTGCCTTCCCTCCACAGCTGGTACACTGTGGTGGATATGGTAGCCGTCCTTCCCGGGGTATATCCGCTTACCATACTAGTGGCTCCATATTCCCCTAGGCCCCTGGCAAAGGACAATATGATTCCCGCCAGAAGTCCATCCCTGCAGCATGGCAGGAGTATCCTGAAAAAAATATATGAATTTGATAATCCCAGGGTTTTTCCAGCATAAATAAGGTCTTTATCAAAGGCCTCAAAGGAACTTCTTACCGTCCTATACATAAGCGGCATGGTCACTATTACTACGGCAAAGACCGAAGCATACCATGTCATGGTTATTTTTTGTCCCCATACAGAGTATACAAAACTTCCAAGAGGTCCATATATTCCTATAAATTTAAGCATAAAGAAACCTATTACCGTTGGAGGCATTACAAGAGGCAGTGTAAGTATACAGTCCAGTATCCCCTTTATGACTCTTGGCATTTTTGCTATATAATAAGCAAAAAATACCCCCAGGACAAAGGTCAGTGCCGTTGCTATCACCGCTATCCTTATGGAATTATAAAGGGGAAACCAGTCCATACAAACACCTCTTATTCAGGGATCACAAATCCTGCTTTCTCAAATACTGCTGTACATTCATCAGTTTTGAGATATTCCAGGAACTTCTTTGCTTCATCATAGTTTTTAGCTGTCTTTAAAACAGCCGCGGGATATGTTATAGGCTGATGGCTGCCTTCGGGAGCTGAGGCCACTACCTCAACACCGTCTGTTGTGGCTGCATCTGTACTGTATACTACTCCGCAGTCAGCAGCTGCTTCTTCTATCTGTGAAAGAACTTCCTTTACATTTGAGCCAAAGGTTATTTTACCTTCGGAATTAAGTTTATCCCATACTCCCATATATGTAAATATTTCTTCTGAATACTGGCCTACGGGCACATTTGAGTTGCCCAGGGCAATAAGACTTACCTTATCTGTAGCAATATCATCAAAGCTTGTTATGCCTGCAGGATTTCCAGCAGGTGTTATAAGAACGACACTGTTTGAAACTATATCAAATCTTGTGTCCGCATCAACAAAGTCAAGGCCTTCTGTATTTTCCTCTCCTCCGTTCACAGCATCCAGCTGATTCATCTGTTTCTGGGCCGCTGATATGAATATATCGCAGTCTGCGCCTTCCTGTATCTGGGTCTTTAATGTTCCTGATGAGTCAAAGTTATAAACGATATTTACATTGGGCTCAACTTCCTTATACATTTCAGCGATTTCATTCATAGTCTCTGTCATTGACGCAGCGGCAAAAACTATGATCTCGCTTTCTTCTCCCTCTGTCTGGGTATTCTCAGTGTTTTCTGTGCTTTCACCTTTTTCAGCATTTCCGCTTGAAGAACATCCTGCCAATCCGACAGCCAGTACCGCTGCCGCCAGCAGGCAGACAAACTTTTTCATAAATATCCTCCTTATCCTATGCATTTATGTGTTTATTTACCAAAGGGACATACGGGATACCTGCATTCGCCGCATCCGAGACAGAGTCCGCCGTTTCCCAATTTAACTATGTCCTTTTTGCTTACCCTTATTCCAGCAGCAGCCTTTGGAAGGATAAGATCGAATATGGTCGCTCCGGCATACATTACACATCCGGGAAGTCCCATGACCGGAGTTCCATCCTCATAATATCCCAGTAAAAACATTGCTCCAGGAAGTACCGGCGCTCCATAGGTTATTATTTCGGCTCCGCTCTCCTTTATGGCTCCGGGTGTATTGTCATCAGGGTCTACGCTCATACCTCCTGTGCAGAGAATAAGATCGGGCTTATATCCCTTTGCTTCCTCAATGGCTTTCTTTATGTTTTCCATGCCGTCATCTACGACCATGTGCCATTTCATCTCAATGCCATAGGTCTTGAGTTTTTCCTCAATGACAGGGGTGAATGTATCCTTGATTATCCCCTTGAAAACTTCGCTTCCGGTGGTTATTACCGCCGCTGTTTTTAATTTATAGGGTGTGAGTTTAAGTATGGGCTTTCCTGCATATATCTCCTCAGCTTTTTTAAGCTTTTCCTCGCTGACTATAAGGGGTATTACCCTCATTCCTGCCAGTTTATCACCTTTCTTTACGGCTGTTGAACCATGTCTTGTGGCTATCATTATTTCATCGATGGAATTTATCTCGTCAAGTCTGTCCACATCCACCTCAAAATATCCATCACACTGGGCAAAGGCCTCTATCTTGCCTTCCTTTATGGTCTCAGATGGCCTTATATTTTCATTTTCACAGACAGCGTACAGTCTTTTGGCTGCATCATTTTCATGGAGCATGCCTTCTTCCATTTCCCATACATAAAGATGTTCCTTTCCCATGGAAAGAAGCATGGGTATATCCTCTTCAGTTATGATGTGGCCCTTTGTAAACTGGGCTCCCTTAAATTCTCCTTTGACTATCCTTGTAAGGTCGTGGCACAGAACATGTCCCACGGCATTTTTTGTCTCTATCAGTTTCATTCTGCCGCCTCCAGTATCGTTATCTTATCGCCTTTTTTTACTGTTCCGCCTTTTTTGACCACCGCAAATATCCCATCGGTTGGCATAACACATTTTCCCGTTATTTTCTTGACCTCGCAGTCATTATGACATTCCTTGCCTATCTGGGTCACCGTAAGGACAGCATCTCCAACAGCCAGATCCGTTCCAACGGGGATATTTTTCAGGTCTACGCCTATGGTATTTATGTTTTCAGCAAAGGCTCCGTTTTTTAATTCAAGGCCCATACCCCTCATCTGGTCTATGCTTTCCTCAGCAAGGAGGCTCACCTGTCTGTGCCAGTCACCGGCATGGGCGTCCCCCATGATGCCGTGTCCCACAACAAGCTCTATGCTTTCCACCTCATGCTTTATGGTTCCTCTTTTTTCACTTATGTTTACAGATACTACTTCTGCCATTTATAATCACCGCTCTTTCCTCCGCTCTTTTCCAGAAGTTTTATTTCTCCAATGACCATATCCCTCTGGAGAGCCTTGCACATATCATATATAGTGAGCGCCGCAGCAGACACTGCTGTCAGTGCCTCCATTTCCACTCCGGTCTCGCCCTTACATTTTACTGTGCTGTATATCTCTATGCTGTCCTTATTTATGTTAAAATTTATATCTATGCCAGTTGTTATGACAGGGTGGCACATGGGTATTATCTCAGACGTGCGTTTTGCCGCCATTATGCCGCCTACCTGGGCCACGGAGAGCACATCGCCCTTTTTTACTCCTCCGCTTTTTATCATATCAACGGTGTTTTCCGACATATATACGATGCCATAGGCTTTTGCTTCTCTCATGGTTATGTCCTTTTCAGACACATCCACCATCCTGGCTCTGCCCTGACTGTTTATATGGGTAAAATCTTCCATAATAAACACCTCCGCCATGTTTTTATCATTTTACCATTATTCTTTTAAAAATACAACGCTTTATGGAATAAAAAAAGCGGATTTAAAATCCGCTTTAATAATTTACTTATTTTATCACTTTTTAGCCTTGCTTTCACAGTATATGCATCTGTAAACGCCCTTTTCCCTGTCAGTGAGTTTGAATATATGGGGAAGTTCCTGTTCAACAGATGTTATGCATCTGGGGTTCTTGCATTTGATAACGCCCTCTACTCTTTCGGGAAGGCTGAGGTTTTTCTTCTCAATGGTCTTTCCGTCACGAATGATGTTTACTGTGATGCCGGGGTCAACATATCCCAGTACATCCAGGTCAAGGTCGATAAGACTGTCGATCTTTATTATATCCTTTTTGCCCATCTTCTGGCTTACTCCATTTTTGATTATGGCAACGGAGCAGTCAAGCTTTTCAAGGCCGAGGACTTCATAAAGGTACATGCCCTTTCCGGGTTTTATATGGTCAATAACGATTCCGTTTTTAATAGAGTCAATTGTCATTTCTTTACCTCCATTCCGAGCATCTTAAGGATAAGCGCCATCCTGATAAATTTACCGTTGAGCGCCTGTCTGAAATAGCATGCTCTCTCATCATCATCAACGGCAACGGATATTTCATTTACTCTGGGAAGAGGATGAAGTATTCTCATTGATTTCTTTGCGTTAACAAGTTTTTCAGGTGTCAGTATGTAGCTGTCCTTGAGTCTTATATAATCCTGTTCATTGAAGAATCTTTCTCTCTGTACCCTTGTCATATAGAGTATGTCAAGCTGGGGCATGGCTGCCTCAAGATCGGGGTTTTCCTCGTAGGGTATGCCCTTCTTCTCGATGACATCAACTTTGATATAATCGGGGAGCTTAAGTTCATCGGGTGATATGAGCACGAATTTGATGTTCTCATATCTTGACATTGCCGCGATAAGTGAATGTACCGTTCTTCCGAATTTAAGGTCTCCGCACAGTCCTATGGTCAGGTTTGAAAGTCTTCCCATCTCTCTATGGATTGTAAGAAGGTCTGTAAGTGTCTGTGTGGGGTGGTTATGTCCGCCGTCACCGGCATTAATCACGGGAACATCGGCCTTCATCGATGCCACAAGGGGAGCACCTTCCTTGGGATGACGCATTGCGATTATATCAGCGTAGCAGCTTACTACCTTTACTGTATCGGCAACGCTCTCTCCCTTTGAAGCTGATGAACTTGCAGCCTCTGAGAATCCAAGAACGCTTCCGCCAAGGCTGAGCATTGCTGACTCAAAGGAAAGTCTTGTCCTTGTTGAGGGCTCAAAGAAAAGTGTCGCTAACTTCTTTCCGTGGCATACATCCATATATTTACCGCTGTCTGCGATTATATCATCAGCTGTGGCAATGAGCTCATCGATCTCCTCAGTTGATAAATCCAGAATATCTATAAGACTTCTCATTTTGTACCTCCGATCCAGCTCTCATCATCAGGGTTGTTTCTGAAAGCCATAAGTCTTGCTACGTCTTCTTTAGCTATATATCCTTCTTCAGCTGCTACCTCTGCGATAACATCGAAGTTTGTAAGGCTTATATTCTTAACATTGGCAGCGGCAAGCTTTTTAAGACCCTTTTCCATACCGTATGTGAATATGCTGGCTATTCCAAGTACTTCAGCTCCTGCCTCTCTGAGAGCCTCAACTACCTCTACAGCGCTTCCGCCTGTGGAGATAAGGTCTTCGATAACGACTACCTTCTGGCCCTTTTCAAGTTTACCTTCGATCCTGTTGTTCCTGCCGTGGTCCTTTGCTCCTGAACGCACATAACCCATGGGCATATTGAGGATATGTCCTGTGATAGCTGCGTGGGCGATTCCAGCTGTGCTTGTTCCCATAAGTACCTCACAATCGGGATACTCTGTCTTTACTACCTCAGCAAGGGCGTTTTCAACATCGTCCCTTACCTTGGGAGCTGTAAGTGTAAGTCTGTTGTCGCAGTAAATGGGGCTCTTGATTCCACTGGCCCATGTGAAGGGCTCTTCCGGCCTTAAAAATACTGCTCCTATAGAAAGCAGATCCTTGGCAATAAGTTTCTGTACATTTTCCATCATTATCTCTCCTTATCCTATAAATTCCTGAACACATCTTTCATAAGCGGCTACGGGATCAGCTGCCTGGGTGATAGGCCTTCCTACTACTATGTAATCTGAACCTATCTCCTTTGCTCTGGCAGGTGTCGTTATCCTGACCTGGTCTCCGGCGTCACCATCTGCAAAACGTATTCCGGGTGTTACCGTAACAAAATCCTTTCCGCAGGCTTCGTGTACCTTTTCTGCTTCAAGGGGTGAGCATACTACGCCGTCAAGGCCTGCCTTTTCAGCGTTTTCTGCATAGTGCATAACAGTCTCTTCAAGACTTCTGTTTATATAAAGTTCCTTCTGCATTCTTTCTTCATCAGTCGATGTGAGCTGCGTAACGGCGATGAGCATGGGTCTTGTGCCGTCTTCTCTGGTGAGGCCTTTGATGGCAGCTTCCATCATAGCTATGGTTCCTGCGGCATGCACGTTTACCATATCCACATCAAGGTTTGAAAGAACTTTCATAGCCTTCATTACTGTGTTGGGGATATCGTGCAGCTTAAGGTCAAGGAATATTTTATGGCCTCTGTTTTTTATCTCCCTTACGATCTGGGGGCCTTCTGCATAAAAAAGCTCCATACCGATCTTCACAAAGGGTTTCTTTCCTGTAAATTTGTCAAGGAAAGCGAATGTTTCCTCAGCGCTGTTAAAGTCACAGGCAATTATTACGTCTTTTCCCATTAGTGCGCACCTCCGATTATACTCATTAGATCATCTATTTTATACTTCTCCATTGCAGCTGGAAGGTTTTCAACTATATTTTTGCAGGCAAAGGGCTCAACAAGGTTTGCGGCTCCAACTTCCACCGCTGTTGCTCCTGCAAGCATCATTTCGATGACATCATCTGCACTAGATACACCGCCCATTCCGATAATGGGTATCTTTACGGCCTCATATACCTGGTATACCATTCTCAGGGCAACGGGGAATATGGCTTCTCCCGAAAATCCTCCCATTTTGTTGGCAACAACGGGCTTCTTTGTCCTAAGGTCTATCCTCATTCCAAGGAGAGTGTTTATCATGCTTATGCCGTCGGCTCCTGCGTCCTCACATGCTTTAGCTATCTCAGCTATATCCGTTACATTGGGGCTGAGCTTTATATATACGGGCTTTGTGGTCACCTTTTTTACTGCCTTTGTTACCTCAGCGGCAGCCTTGGCCGATGTACCAAATGCCATTCCACCGTTATGGACATTGGGACAGCTGACATTTACCTCGATTATTCCAACCTGGTCTTCCTTATCTATCCTTTCGCAGCAGTAAGCGTATTCGTCCACAGAAAATCCGCTTATATTTGCCACTACCTTTTTATTGAAGCATTTTTTAAGTTTTGGAAGTTCCTCGGATATTACCTTATCTATTCCAGGGTTCTGAAGTCCCACTGAGTTTATCATTCCCCTGGGACATTCAGCTATCCTTGGTGTGGGGTTTCCGAATCTGGGCTCCTTTGTGGTGCCCTTGAATGAAAAGCTTCCCAGCATATTTATATCGTAAAGTTCCGCGAACTCATATCCGTATCCAAATGTTCCGCTGGCGGGGATAACTGGATTATCAAGCTCTAATCCGCTTAATATGACCTTTGTGTTTACCATATTATCTCCTCCTTCTCAAGAATGGGGCCGTCTTTGCATATCCTCTTATTGCCATACTTTGTCTCGCAGCTGCATCCCATGCACGCTCCGAAACCGCAGCCCATCCTTTCCTCAAAGCTGAACTGTCCGCTGGTCTTTATGGCATTATATACCGCCTTTAACATGGGCTCAGGTCCGCATGTATACACATAAGTATAGTCGATGTCCTTTATGGCATCTGTAACGAATCCCTTTACTCCCACACTGCCGTCAGCCGTGGCGATTATGACCTCAGCTCCCAGCTTTTCAAATTCTTCCTTGCAGAATATCTCATCGGCCTTATTGAATCCCATAACTACAATTGGCTTTCTGCCTTCCGCAATGAGCCTTCTGCAGAGATTATACATGGGAGGTACTCCGGCTCCTCCTCCAATAAGGAGAGGTCTCTCACCGCTTTTTGACAGGTCATATCCGTTTCCAAGGCCTGTGAGTATGTCAAGCTCCGCTCCCCTTTCAAGGCCTGCCATGTATTCTGTTCCCTTTCCTACGGCCTTATAAATAAGTCCCAGTTTTCCTTCATTGCAGTCATATACTGATATGGGCCTGCGGAGGAAAAATCCATCAAGCTTTATATTTACAAACTGTCCTGCCTTCGTGATGGCTGAGGTATCTCCCTCAAGGGTCATCCTGTATGTGTTAGCGGCAATCTTTTCATTTGCCGTCACCGTAAATACACTCTGTTTCATAAAATCATCCTTTATAAACTATCTCGCCGTTTACCATGGTCATAAGGCATTTTCCGAAAACCTTCCAGCCTTCAAACGGTGTGCTCTTTCCCTTTGAGAGGAAATCCTTCGGGTCGATGACATATTCCTCGTCCAGGTCGAATACCGTCAGGTCTGCTTTCTGTCCGGGCGCTA
>JABLTR010024300.1_pt1 | contig 10140 bp, 8 predicted proteins | sample 7160071 | NCBI WGS metagenome assembly JABLTR01 (sample SAMN14651230, study PRJNA627086) | human gut metagenome | isolation source: feces | host: Homo sapiens
CTCATGGTGAGGAACATCGGATAGTATTCGGACTCCTCGCCCTTGGCCAGCACGTCCTGGAACTGCTTGGATTCCCAGCTCATGTGGTTGACGATGGCGTCGACCATGATGTCGTGGGTCTTGGAGAGTTCGGCGACGTCGTCCCAGCTGCCGAGACGTTCGTCGACCTTGGTGTGGTCGATCGGGTCGAAGCCTGCGTCGGCGCCGTCGAACGGGGTGAAGAACGGCAGGATGTGAACGCCGTCGTACACGCCGTCGAAGCGGGTGCGCAGAATGTCGGTCATCGACTTGATGGTGCCGTCGCCAAGGCGGTCGGCGTAAGTGATGAGCTGCACCTTGTTTTTCATGGAGCCTCCTTCGGTTCCAAAAAGTCGTTGCGAGATTCTTCGCGGGAGTCCTTACGGCCATTCCCACGGTTGTGTCGAACCGGTTCGATATTACCGCAAAATGGGGCTCGACACCAAAACCGCAACCGGTGTTCGGGCGTGTCGAACCGGCTTTCGGCCGAATCGCGGCGCATGTCTCCGGCGCCCGATTCGAAAACGACGGACATGCGGGGGCAGCCGCGAACGCAGGGCCCTCAGCCTTGGGCACAGGACTTCAGCTGCGGGCGCAGTCCGTAAGCTGGCCGACCTGCTTAAAGTAACGGTCGGGTTCGAGGCCGTCGACGGTCGCCACGTTCGTCATATGCACGCCGTCGAGGCCGCCGTATTCGACGATCACGTCCAGCACGCGCTCCTGCCACGTCGGTTCAAGATACGGGTCGACGGCGTTGCTGCCCAACGCGCGCATCGCACAGACAAGCGCGTGCGCGCCCCAATTCGACGTGCCGGCCACCACCAGCTGGTCGGTCGGCACCGTGCAGGCGATGTTCTCGCCGTGGTCGACCACCCCTTCGATGGCGTAGTCCTCCACACGGCCCATGCCGATCTCGTTGCCGCCGTCGCCCACGCCGATCGTGTGCAGGCCGAGCAGCGTGAGCTGGCTCAGCGGCGCGGTCCATTCGGTGATGTCGATGCCGCGCATGTTGTGCGGGCTGCCGTCGCGCGCCGGCCCGACGCGTTCGATGTAGACGAGCGTATCGATATGTTCGGTTTTGGCAAGGTCGATGACGCCGTTGAGCCAGGCGTCAAAACCGCCCTTGGGATTGGCATTCGGCGCGATCAGCACGTGGTCGTCCGGCAGGAAACCCAATGCGGACGGGCGAATCACCGGCGCGCAGCATTCGTCGCTGACCAGCCATGCGTCGCCGCCAATCGCACGCAATGCCATGCATACTTCCAGCGCACCCAACGGGCCGTCCGTTTCCGCAGCGGGTTGCGCGGCCTTCGGAATGTAGAAGCCGGTGACCACCAGCGCGCGGGCGGGCCGACCTTCCTTGCTGCCCGACAAGTGGCGTGCGGATCGGAACAAATCGCCGCGCGAATACGTCATCAACGTTTCGGAACCGCGTCCGACGTCGGCTCCCGCCATGCGTGCGATACGCGCGATTTTCGGATAATACCGCCAATCCAGCATGCTCATGTTGCGTTCCTTCCGTGGTCTGGGTTTTGTTTTTGCGATTGCGATGCGTTGCGCGTAAGGGGCGTGCGGTTCACCCGACGGCCGGCAGCCGTGTCAGCCGGCCGCCGCGTTAACTGATGGCGCCGAGGGGGTCGCCGTATTGCGCGGTGTCGCCGACCTGCGCCGATCGGTGCAGTATGCCGGCAACGGGGGCGGTGATTTCGATTTCCATCTTCATCGCCTCGAGTACGACGATCGGCTCGTTTTCCTCAACGTGCGCGCCATCATCGGCGAGCCAGCGGACGACCGTGCCGGTGATGGTCGATTCGATAGGGGTGTCTTGGGTGCTTGCGATATCCGAGTTTGCGGCGATCTGCGTGCCCGATCCTGCTGGAACGGACTTTTGATAGGCGTTCAGCAGGGCTTGGATGACCGATTCGCCAGAATCGGACGTGAGGGCAGGGCTCCCCGTTGCGCCGGCTCCAGCCAATCCGGCCAGCCCCGCGCCCAGCGCGGCGACGGAGGCGAGCGAAGCGGGCAGGCCCAATCGCACGCGTTTGCCATCGACCTCGACCCAGCTTTCCACCGGTTCGGGCGCTGCGGCCCGGCGACCCGGTTTGCCGTCGGCCAGCGTGCGCACGTCCACGGAAGGCAGGAATTCCTCTTCGATCCAGCGCGTGTAGACGCCGAAATCGCCGTCCGTCGCCACGAAAGCTGGCTGTTCGAGCACGGCCTGGTCGAATTTGCGGACCGTTGGCACGCCGGCAATCGCCAGCTCATCCAATGCGTGGCGGGCGCGCGTCAGACAGGCCGAACGCGACGGCGCGGAGACGATCAGTTTGGCGATCATCGAATCGAACTGCCCCGGAATCGCGCCGCCTTGCGCAACGCCGGGATCGAAGCGGATGCCCGGTCCGGTCGGCACGTTCAGCCGCTCGACGATGCCGGGGAACGGTACGAAACCAAGGGATGGATCCTCCGCGTTGATGCGGAACTCGATCGCATGCCCATGCGGAACGGGGGTGCCGTGTTCCAAGCCGGGAATGTCGGTGACATGCGCGCCTTCGGCGATCGCCAGCTGTGCGGCCACCAGATCGACGCCGGTCACCTCTTCTGTGACGGGGTGTTCGACCTGAATACGCGTGTTGACTTCCATGAACGACATCGTGCCGTCCGGATCGACCAGAAACTCAACGGTTCCGGCGCTTTCGTAGTGCGCACGGGAGCAGATGGCGACGGCCGCGTCTTCCAGCGCCCGGGTGGTTTCAGGGGGTAGGAACGGCGCTGGTGCCTCTTCGATGAGTTTCTGATTGCGGCGCTGCAGCGAGCAGTCGCGCGTGCCGACGGCCACAACGTTGCCCGCGCCGTCGCCGAGGATCTGCACTTCGACGTGGCGCGGGCGGGCGAGGAATCGTTCGATGAAGCAGTCGCCGTTGCCGAACGCCAGCTCGGCCTCGTGCGTGGCGGATACGAACGCCTCGCGCACGTCTTCCAGCCGGTGCACCACTTTCAGACCTCGACCGCCACCCCCGTAGACGGCTTTGATGGCCAGTGGCAGGCCGTGTTCCTTGGCGAACTTGATGACTTCGGCGGGGTCGTGCACCGGTTCCGTGGTGCCGGGGGCCATGGGCGCGCCGACTTCGGCCGCGATGCGGCGCGCTTCGACTTTCGAGCCGAGCGCGCGGATGGTGGCGGGCTGCGGACCGATCCACGTCATGCCGGCGTCGATGACCGCCTGCGCGAATTCCGCGTTTTCGGCAAGGAAACCGTACCCGGGGTGGACGGCGTCGACATGCGCCTTGTGCGCGGTTTCCACGATGGCCGCGATGTTGAGATACGTGCTTTGCGCGTCGGATCCGCCCAGTGCGTAGGCCTCGTCGGCGGCGTGCACGAACAGCGCGTCCGCGTCGGGGTCGGCATAGGCGGCGATGGCGATGCGGCCGGTGTCATGGCAGGCGTGGATGACGCGCATGGCGATTTCGCCACGGTTGGCGATGAGGATGCGTCGTAGTTTCGGGGTTGCGGGCGATGGCGACGACAATGATGGCGACGGGGATGGGAGCGCCGTTGCGGATGGTGCAGTCGATGCGGATGGCATTATCGAACCTCCTTGGTGGGGTACGCAGGTTGCGGAGTAGACGTGGCATGGGCGGAAACGACGTGGAAGCGGACGCATGCGCCTGGTGGCAACTGCCCGGCCACGTCCAACGATTCCGGTTCAAGCACGGCGATTACCGGATATCCGCCGGTTACAGGCTGGTCGCGCAGAAAAATGACCGGTTGTCCGCTGGTCGGCACTTCGATTGCGCCGGATGGCGTGGCCTCGCTGGCCAGTTCGCGCGTGTCGGTGCGTTCCACGGGTGCCGCTCCCGAAAGTCGCAGGCCAACACGGTTCGACTGCGCGGTCACTGTCCACGTTTGCGTCAGGAATGCGGACAGGCCGGCTGCGGTGAACCAGTCGTCGCGCGGTCCCAATCGCACGTATAAATCCGTAGGTCTGCCGGGTTTCGGCAGGTCGGTCGGCCATGGCTGCGGCAGGCCGACGCCGGCATCGCACGCCGTGGACGCGGTACGTATGGCGAGCCGCTGTTTGGCTGCGATCGGGCGCGGGCCGATGCCGCTCATCGTGTCCGTTGCAGCCGAACCGAGGGTTGTCGCGACGCCGAAACCGCCGCGTACGGCCACATAATCGCGCAGGCCGCTGGTCGGCGGGGCGATTGACAGCACGTCCCCGTCACGCAGCAGAACCGGTTGTTGCATGGCGATTGTGGTGCGGTCGGCGGCATCGTTCGATGCGTTCAAGACGGTCCGGCCACTGCATCCACCGGGGGAATTTGGGGTGAACGTGCCGTTTGAGCCGCCTTGACTATCTTGCGATTGCCGGCTTCCGGTAATCGTCACATCCGCCGAAGCGCCCGTCACCGCCACGACCACACTGCCGATGGCACGCATGCGCACGCCACCACCGGTGATTTCCAACACGGGGGTATTAGCGGGGTTGCCGACCAGTGCGTTGGCCAAGTGGGAAGACGTGCGATCGGCGGCGCCGGAACCGGTCACGCCCATGTTCGCGGCGACACGGCCATCATCTTGGAAGGTGGTGAGCAGGCCCGAGCGGAGGACTTCGAGAGCCGGAGTCGAGGCCGAGACGGACATGGAATCTGGCGCCTGCGAAACTTGAACGGAATCGGACACAGAGGCAGAAACAGAAGCCGAACCGCCGGAAACGGCGTCACGCACGGGCGTAAAACGCACGGTGTCGCCGGGCTGCAACAGCGCGGGCGGGTCGGCCCGCTCGTCCCACATCGGCGTTTCCGTGTGGCCCAGCAACTGCCAGCCGCCCGAGCTGACGCGCGGATACACGCCGGAAAACGTGCCGGCAAGCCCCACCGCGCCCGCGGGCACGCTCAGCCGTGGCACTTTGCGGCGTGGCACATCGAATATCGGGTCGCCGCCGGTCAGGTATGCGAAACCGGGCGCGAAGCCGACGAACGCCACGGACCAGACGGCATCGCAATGCCGGCGCACAACCTCGTCAACGGAGATGCCCAGCAGGTCGGCTACGTCCGCCATATCCTCGCCATCGTAAATCACCGGAATTTCAACGATTCGGGAATGCCGTTCCATGTCGGCGGCAACGTTCAGCGCGCGAATCGCGGCGGTCAGTTCGACACGCGACGAAAGCAGCGGATCGAAGGCGACGTAGACGGTGCGCGCAGCGGGAATGAGTTGTTTCACGCCGGCGAAAACGGAGGTCGTGCTCGGCTGTGCGGCCCGCTCGGGCGATTCCGCAGTTTGTTCCACGGCATGTTTCACGGCGCTCTGCAACGCGGCGAACACCCGCAGGGTCTCGTCCAAATCGGCGAGCTCCACGAGTATGCCGTCCGCGCCACAGGTCAGGAATCGCATGTCGCCACCGCCTTAATCCCGCGCGGCCGATGCGGCTGCGTCGCCTGCGAACGCGCGTATCGCAACGCCTTCCGACTCCAAGCGGGCGCGGACGGCACGCGCCATCGCCACAGCCGAGGGCGAATCGCCATGCACACAGACGGAATCGGCGTTGAGCGGCACCACGGTGCCGTCGATTGCCACCACCTCATGCTCGCACACCATGCGCAGCACGCGCGCCGCCACTTCGGCCGGATCGGCGATCACTGCATCCGGCAAACGGCGCGACACCAGCGTGCCGTCCGCGTTGTACGCGCGGTCGGCGAACGCCTCGTGGAACACACGAAGCCCGGCCTGCGCGGCCAGGCGGCGACCACGGCGCCCGGCTGCGTCAGTATCGCCAGCGATGCGTCCACGCTGCGGATAGCCTCGACCACGGCGGCGGCCTGCGATTCGTCGCGGACGATTCGGTTGTACAGCGCGCCATGAGGTTTCACGTACCGCACCTGCGCGCCGACCGACCGCGCCATGCCTTCCAACGCGGCGATCTGGTACATCACGTCCGCCTTGAGCTCGTCGGGGGACTCGTCCACATAGCGGCGCCCGAATCCGGCCAGGTCGCGGTACGCCACATGCGCCCCGACCATTACCCCCCGCGACGCCGCGTATGACAACGTTCTCAGCATGACGGACGGGTCGCCCGCATGGAAGCCGCACGCCACGTTCGCGCTGGAAACCACGTCGAGCAGCGCCTCGTCGTCGCCGAGCGTCCAACGACCGAAGCTTTCGCCCATATCGCTGTTCATATCGATTCGCATAGCCGTCTGCCTTCCGTCTGTTTCCTGCACAGCCATCGTTTCCATTCCTTCCGTCGCCTTTCCGTCGTTTCGCTGTCGTAGTGTTCCGCCGCCGCAACATTCCTTCTGCCGCAGTCGCCGCAGCACGCATCTCATGCCGCGCCCCGCAACCTGCCGCTCGGCCTCACACCATGTATTCCAAATCGCGTTTGCTGGTGATGAACATGTGCCCCGGCGCGTGCGTGATCGCGAATTCCGGTTTGGACGCCATCACCGCGGCCTGCGGGGTCACGCCGCACGCCCAGAACACCGGCACATCGCCCGGCTCCAACACGGGGGCATCGCCATAGTCGGGATGCATGATGTCGTCGACGCCGATCGCGGACGGCTCGCCCACACATACGGGGGCACCGTGCACGGACGGGTAATAGCCGGAAATCCGGCATGCGTCGGCCACCTGCGTAGACGGAATGCCACGCATCGACACTACCATCGTCGAATGGAACGCGCCGGCCGAACGGCACTCGATCGACGTGTCGTACATCGGCACGTTGCGGCCTGCCGTGATGTGCCGCACCGGCACGCCCGCCTCCATCAGCGGAAACTCGAATGTGAAACTGCAGCCAATCACAAACGTGACCAAATCGGATCGCCAATACTCGCGAATATCGGGCACTTCGGCTACCAGTTCGCCACGCTTCCACACGCGGTACAACGGCACGTCGGTACGGATGTCGGCGCCCGGCGCGGTGACGGGTGCGGTGACGCCCGGCTCCATCACTTCCAGCAGCGGGCAGGGTTTGGGATTGCGCTGCGCGAACAGCAGAAAATCGAATGCCTGCTCCTTGGGCAGAATCATCAGATTCGCCTGCGCGTAGCCTTGCGCGATGCCGCAGGTCGGGCGGACCAGGCCGTCACGGAACGCGGCGCGCGCCTGTTCGGGCGTGCTCGCCGCGCCAAGTTCGGTTGTTCCCATATCGGACATCCCATCCACCATTGCGCTCACCTTTCCCGTCGGCCGCCGTCCGGCCTTTTCCGAACGAACTGCCGACGAACCCCGAAATCAGATTCCGCAGAAACGGACGTTCAGAGTCGCTTTCCCTCACCTTGGTCGCCGAACGTTACGGAAGCCGCGCGATTCATGACGCGTATGTTTCCGCATTGCAAATTGGCGGTGCCAAGTGGAAACAAACCATGGTTAGGTTGGACGCCGAAGACGCACGCGAACGCTGACGCAACACAACAGCGCAACAGCAATAAAGCGGCAATCAAAAGACGCGGAGCGCGGAAGAGAGGTTCCCATGAGTTCGATCGTTCTGGCAGTCGGTAACGGCAAGACGCTATTCGGAGGCGCAGGCGTGGCGCCCGACGCGGATCTGGTTCGTTTCGTCGATCCGGAAAGCCCCATCATCAACGCGTTCGATTTGTGCGCACTGCGTGGCGACGGCATTTTCGAAGCGACCACGGTATGGAAGGGTTTCCCGGTTTCGTTGGAGAACCATCTGAAGCGTCTCGCCAATTCCGCCCGCCTGGTGGACATGCCCGAGCCGAACATTCCCGCGCTCACCCGCGCGGTCCAGCTGGTCATCGACCAGTATGACGATCCGGAACCCGGTCCGATGCTGCGCATCATCGTCTCCCGTGGTCTCGATCCGGACACCGGCGTGGGCAAGGCGGCCGACCGCACGCCGACCGTCTACATCTTCCTTGACGCGAAGGGCACGCTGCATTCGCTGGAGCCGATCACCATGGCTTCGATGACGCGCGGCTACCCGTCGGACATCACCGCACGCGCCCCGTGGCTGCTCAACGGCGCGAAGACGCTGAGCTACGCGTTCAACTGCGCCGTGCACCGCGAATGCGCCCGCCGTGGCGTCGGCGACGCGATTCTGTTCACGGAGGACGGCTACACGATGGAATGCCCGAATTCGTCGATTGTGGCACGCTATGGCGATACGTTCGTCACGCCCGACCCGCGCATCGGTATTCTGAACGGCACATCACAGCGCGAAATGTTCGCCTGGGCGCTCGAAGAGGGCAAGAAGGCGGAGTACAGGAAGCTGCCGATCGCCGAGCTGCGCGAAGCGGACAGCCTGTACATGACGCACGGCGGATGGTCGATTCCGATCAGCGCGATTGACGGGCGCGCACTTGCCGTGGATGCGACGGAGATCCAGGCGATCAACGATGCGATCCATTCGGGCCGCACGCACGAGGACGCGTTGAAGATCGGTCCGACCGGCGATTACGAATAAGGCGAAACGACCCGCTTAGCAGGTAAAACGGCCCGTCCAATGATGGGCGATACGGCCCGCTTAGCGCGTGGTATCGCCCAGTTTGCGCGTCACGGGAATCAGCACGTCCGGCTCGTACGGCTTGCGTCCCGTGGCGCTTGTCGTATCTGCCTTGGCATCCCCTTCCTTGGCGATCGCACGAACGATATTGCCGACCGCGACCTGCGCGATTTTGTCGAAATTCTGCGCCACCGCGGTCATTTTCATACCGGCCAGGTCGGTCAGATACGTGCCGTCGTAGGCGATGATCTGCAGGTCGCGCGGAATCGAAATATGCCTCCGCATCGCTTCGCGCACGCAAAGCGCGGCACCGATATCGGAGCTGACCACGGCATCGACGCCGTCCACCGGCATACTGTTGAGCACAGCATTCACCGCGTTCTTATACCCTTGGAAATCCTCCACATTGCCGGCTTCGACGTACTCGTACCGCACGCCGGCCGCTTTCAGCTCCTGCTCCAGCGCAAGGTAGTAGCGGACGGTCGGGAACGTTGTCTTGTGCAGGTCGAAATCGTCCGGGCTGTCTCCATTGCGCGCCGCCAAATCGAAGAACTGGTCGCGCGGGCCGCCGATCATCACCACGTGGTGCGCGCCGGTGTTGACCAGCATGTGCGCCATGAGCCGGCCGCCCTGCTCATGGTCGGAGCCGATCGACGCGATGCCGCCGCCCAGCACACGGTCGAAGGCGACGATGGGGCGGTGGATGGACGTCCAGTAATCGTTCGGATGGGTGGTGTGCGAGCAGACGATGATGCCGTCCATCATGTGACGGCGCAGCATGTCCACGTATTCGACCTCGCCGTTTTCCGCGTCGGCGGTGGAGCACAGCATGGTGCGCAGTCCTTGCGCGGCCAGCTCGCGTTGCAGATGCGCGGTAAGGGTGGCAAAGAAGGGGTGGCGGATGGTCGGCACGATCACGCCGACCAGGTTCGTGCGGTTCTTGTACAGGTTGCGTGCCAGCTCGTTGGGCACGTAATTGAGCTCTTTCATGGCGGCTTTGACGCGCGCGCGCATGTCGTCGGACACGTAGCCCGTCTTGTTGACCACTAGCGAAACCGTGCTCAGCGAAACCCCGGCCTCTTTCGCCACGTCACGCATGCCGACCATTGCCCAACACCTCTCCCCCGCATCGTCGGGATGTTTCCTTACAAATCGCGATATTATGTGTTATTTTACATGCATCTGTAACGTTTCTTTGCAATCGTCCGCACAATATGAACTATCAATTGACGAAAGACGCCCTCCCCCTCTTCAATTCCCCCGAAAAATCCACTTTTTCACCCGTGAACGACGTATGTTTCACGACGCGTTCCACGCATCTTCCACGCACGCTCCGCATGTACTCCACACGCGTTCCGCCCGCAAAAGGGGCGGTGCGACACTTGCGATCATCTCGCTTGCGTCGCACCGCCCCTTGCGTTGCGTGGCCTGGCCGTCAGCCGTCACGTCCGGCCATCACGTCAGTCCGCACCACGGACGAACCGACCGTCATGCCTTCGGTACGGAACCTTCCTGGGAGTGGTCGAAGACCGGCTTGTTGTCGGCGTCGTACTTATAGACGCCGATGGAAGCCGAGCTCGGATCATGCGCGTCGTTGAACGCGCCGATGGAGGTCTGGCCCTTGTACTGAATCTCCTTGCCGTCCTTCAGCAGGGCGA
>JABLTR010028681.1_pt1 | contig 10138 bp, 10 predicted proteins | sample 7160071 | NCBI WGS metagenome assembly JABLTR01 (sample SAMN14651230, study PRJNA627086) | human gut metagenome | isolation source: feces | host: Homo sapiens
AGCAGCGCCTTCGCCGCCGCGACCGCATCCTTCGCATCGTCCAGCACGACCACCGGCACAACAGCAGATCTTGCAAGTCTTTCAGAAACATTCATTTTGTCGACTCCCTACTTTCATTTGCGATGATTCCAATAAACATCCCATGCGTTTTCTGCAAAGATCATCTCTCGTTCCTTCTCCATGCAGTCGGACAAAAGGAATTTTCCGTGCGCCACCAACTGCTGATAGTTTGCCGTCCCCAGCAGCCATGGAATATCTGTCCCCCATAGCAATTTCTTTGCTCCCACGATCCCGCGTGCCAAGTCAAAATAGCGTTTCGTACTGGGAAACGGATATTCCTCTTCCTCCCGCACATGATATGGGAGCGCAGAAAGATCGAACCAGACGTTTGGGAGCGTCCCCAGTCGGATCTGCTCCAGCCATGCGGACCAGAGTTTTGGATCGCGCTCTGCGGTGCGTGAGGGCTGCCCCATGTGGCAAAGCACGATTTTCAATCCCGGATGACGCTTTGCGATGGACGCGATCTGATCTGTCTGATAAGAACCATCGCCTGGCCGTCCAAGGTCAAACGAAACCGTTTTTCCACCTGCTTCCATGGCCTCCCAAAGCCATCTTAGCTCTGGTGCGTCCAGCTGTACGCCGGGATAGACACCGTACAGGCCGCCCGCCTCAGAAAACTCAATTTTAATGTTTTTCCAAAGCGATCCTTCCAGCTTTTCGGCATAATACTGGCGCGCCGCCGGACGCCAGGGGTCAAAAAAAGCGGAGGCAGTAAACTGCTCCGGATAGTCGCGGCATGCTTGCAGTACATACTCGCTCCAATCTCCATAGCACGGACAAAGGATCAGGACAGCTTTATCCACCCGTCCCTGCCGCATCTCATGCAGCAGCATCTGCAATGTATGGCTGGTGTTTTCGTTGATCGCCGGCAGCACATCCTGTGCGATGCCGTCTCCCGCATCGATCCGGCCATATCCCGCGCCATGGGTATGGCCTTTCGGACCATACCCATCAACTTTCGGGAAAATATGAACGTGAGCATCAATCAGCATGATTTTTCTCCGTTTCTTTGCCAGGAATATCACTGTATATTGTCAGTTCCAAACCACTCGGGTCTAGCACTTTAAAATTTCGATGCCCCCAGAACTGATTCTGCGGCTCCCGCTGAATCGTGCATCCCCGTGTCTGAAGCTGCTTGCAGTAACGGTCTGCGTCTTCTACCTGCATTTGCAGCGTCCATCCATTCGAAGCTGGCACTTCCATGCCCGGTGGGGCGTAAATCACCTCGATTTGGCCGGATGCCGCCCCATAGACACACACCCGGTCATCCCTTCCGGTCTCCCGGCAGACCAGCACCGGCAATCGAAGAACAGTACCATAAAAGTGCCGCATCTGCTCATAGTCTTTCGTATAGATCTGAACTCGGAACACACCGTTTTCCATCACAGCAGCCCCTTTTCCTCCAGATCCTTCAGATAGGAAAAGATCACGATATCGTTTTTATTGGGGTCCAGCAGCCGGAAGCAGCGAATCCCATAAGGCCGGTCAGCCAGATCTTCCAAAAAAATCAGCCAATCTTTTTTCTTCATTGCCTGATAGCAGGCATTTACATCTTCTGCCTCCAGCATAAGGGTCGTACTTCCTTGTGCAATCGGAGGATCCCTTCGAATGACCTCAATAACGCCACCGGCTGCCAGATATTTCACGCCGCGATCATCAGGTCCATCATCCCACGAATAGTTGGAGCGCAATTCCAATCCTTCACCGTAGAATTTTGTACTTGCCTCGAAATCATCTACATAGAGTACAGAACGAAACTCATTTTTGAAATAAGCCATAGCCAAAGTCCTCTTTTCGTTTGTTTGACAGGTTTTCATGCGCTGCGCTTTTTTGTATGCGTGGTTTTGCTGTTTTTTTCTGCGCGTTTCGTGGATATCGGATGCACAAACGGCACTCCGTCCGCAGCCGGAGCACGCAGCTTTTTCCCGGTAAACATCAAAGCAAGCAGCGTCGTCAAATACGGCAGCATCCGAAGCAACTGCGGTGCAATATTCAGCTCCTGAAGCCGAAGCCGCAGAGCATCCATTCCGCCGAATAAGAGCGCTGCCAGATACGAACCACCCGGCGTCCACTGGCCAAAGCGGTTCGCGGCATACGCCAGAAACCCTTTATCCGCAGACATACCGTTCGTGAATACATTCAGGGAACCCAAACTAAGCGAGGCACCCGCCAATCCGGCCATCAGACCGCCCCAGAGCACGGCAGAAGTTCGAAGGCGATATACGTTCACGCCAACAGTTGCCAGTGCCATGGGATTTTCGCCTGCCGCACGAACCCGTAGACCATAGCGCGTATGGTAAATCACATAGTGCATCAAAACAGTCAGTGCGATACAGAGATAGATGCAAGGATTATGTCCGCTGAGCAATGGGCCAAGAACGGGGATGTCCTGAATGAGCGGAATATCGACTGCTGAAAATCCCGGAAGCCAGGGCGATGTACCGCGGCTTCCCCAGATCGTGTACATAATCAGATAGGAAAGACCGGGTCCCAGCAGATTCAGGCCAATGCCGATCACGACCTGATCGCCGCCACAATAAATGGACAAGCCTGCAATGATTGCTGCAAGAAGGATTCCGGCGGCTGCACCGCACAGAAGTCCGACCCATGCACTGCCAGAATAATAGGCACCAACAGCACCCGTAAAAGCGCTGGCAATCATAGTACCCTCAATACCGATATTGATGACGCCTGCCCGTTCGCTGATGGTGCAGGCAAGAGTTGCCAGCGCAATCGGCGTTGCCGTACGAAGCGCGGCAGCAAGAAATGAAAGAACCGCATCTAAATTCATTGTTGTGACGCCTCCTTTGCATCTTGACCGCCTCGTTTTGTGTGCAGTCGTTCCCGCAACAGCAAGAATCCATTTTTCAATGTGACCCACAACGTAGGCGTGGCAATCAATATCACAATCAGACCTTGCAGGACTGTGATCATATCGATTGGAACGCTGTTTGTCAGGTTCATGCTGATAGAAGCAGAACGCAGCATACCAAAGAACATCCCGGTCAGGAGAACAGCAAACGGGTTCAAACCTGCCAGCGTCGCCACGGTAATGCCATCCCAGCCGTATCCGGGTGAAAAGCCCAAAATCCAGCGCTTATAGATTGCAAGACACTGCACGGCTCCCGCAAGTCCGCAGATTCCTCCGCTCAGCACCATGGTCAGCAGTGTTTTATGGTAGACGTTGATTCCTGCCTGACGAGCGCTGTTGGGATTCGCGCCAACGACGCGAATTGCAAATCCCGCCGGTGTCCGATACAAAATCCACGCGACAAGCAGCACGCAAACGACTGCAACAATAATTCCATAATTAAATTGCGTATTCGGCATCACACGCGGCAATACCGCTGCATCCAACACATTGGGCGTTTCCGTCGTACTTGCGCCCTCACGCAAAAAGTGATATTTAACCAGATACTCTGTAAAGCTGGAGCCAATGCTGTTCATCATGACTGTTCCGACAAACAGCGCAGCTAAATTCTTGCCTACCATCAGAGTGGGAATGAGCGCCCACAATGCGCCTGCTGCAAACCCTGCAATCAGCGCCAAGAGAAGCGGCAACGGCTGCGGAAGATCCACATAAATGCCGGTCAGCACTGCTGCAAGTCCGCCAACGAGCAGTTGTCCTTCTCCGCCGATATTGAACACGCCGCCCTGAAACGCAACGACCGCGCCGAGTCCGGTTAAAATCAGCGGTGTTGTATATGCGAGGACACTCATCAAGCCGCTGAGACTGCCGAAAGACCCTGTCAGTACCGCAGCGTAGACCGCAAAGGGATTGCTCCCTGTCGCCCACATAATTAAGCCGCCAATCAAGAGCGCCAGCAGCAGAGAATAAATCAGATATTGAAATTTAGACTGTTTCGACATACGTCCTCCCAATCTGCTGTATTGTCCCCGCTCGGTGAAGTAATTCACCGAGCGGGGAGCCGGTGGATCCGAGCTATCAGCCGTTTACTTCTTCCAGCGTTTTCGGAACAGAAATCGAGCCGTCCGCAATACCAGCCTTTGCCGCATCCATGGCAGCCCAAACATCATCCGGGATTTCGACATTACTGCCCTCTGCATCGACTACGCAGGCCTCCTCTGCACAGCCGAGAGAAATGCTGCCGCCCTGGAATGTGCCGTCCATCGCCGCATGAATGGCGTCATCCGCTGCAACGGGGAACAGCCGGATCGCACTGGCCATGTTTGTGTCAGGAGCATCCGCATTGACGTTGCCGTCAAAACCAATGGTATAGAAGCCGTTTTCCTTACCCGCTTCCAAAATGCCAAGTCCAGCCGTGCTGGCCGCATGATAGATGATATCTGCGCCCTTGTCATGCATCGCAATGGCCATTTCCTTGCAGGCTGCAATGTCGTCCCAGGAACCCAGGTAGTCAACAAGAACCTGAACATCCGGATTGACAGACTTCGCGCCCGCAGTCAGACCAGCGGCATTCATGTTGCAGTTGTAAATATCAAAGGCCGCAATAAAGCCGATAACATTACTCTTGGTCATCATTCCGGCCATGACGCCGACCATATAGCTCAGTTCGTTTTCACGCCAGGAATAGCAGGCAACATTTTCACAGTCAACCTCTGCATCGATGAGCATAAATTTCTGATTCGGGTAGTTGGGTGCAACCGCTTCTACGCTGCTGCCCTGGCTGTAGCCAAGCGAAATGATCAGCGCATACTCACCGGTTTCTGCATAGCCGCGCAGCAGCGGCTCATATTCCGCCGCATCCATCGGTTCTGAGTAGTCGAACTGCAGCCCCATCGTGTCGCAGACATTCTTTACGCCGGCATAGAGGGAATCGTTATAGGTTTTGTCGCCAAGACCGCCGGTTGCAAACACAACTGCAATTTTCCCAGCAGCGCTTGCTGCCGCTTCGTTATCAGCGGTGCTGGCCGTCTGATCGCCGGATACCGTATCGGCAGAGGTGTCCTGGTTCTGGGAGGTGGTTTTGCCGCACGCTGCAAGTGACAAAAGCATCAGTGCAGCAAGCATGATCGCGATAATCTTTTTCATAATGATAGAGTCTCCTTCTTTTTTTATTTCTAACGAGCGCCTGTTAAGAGCAAAACTCGTCAGGTCTCCTGCGAAACGCCCAACATCAGTTGGCCGAGACGTTCCTTTGTTGCGTTCTTTGCCTCAAGAATATCCACAATTTTACCACGTGACATCACCATGATGCGGTCTGAGGTATGTATCAATTCATCAAGGTCACTTGAGATCAATAGTACGCCCGTTCCGTGCTCCGCAGCATCCATGATCTTGCTTTGGATCGACGCTGCTGAGGCAATATCCACACCGCGTGTCGGCTGCGCGGCAATCAATAGCTTCAGTGGAATGGAAAGCTCACGCCCCACGACGACTTTTTGCTGATTTCCGCCGGAAAGCGTACCGACCGGCACGTTGATTCCGGCCGCTCTAACATCAAAGCTTTCCAGAAGCTCCTCGGCACAGCGGCTTGCGGCTTTCTGATCCAGCCAAAAAGGACTCTTTGCAAACGGCTTTTCTGCGAAACGATTGAGCATGAAGTTGTCCTGAATGGAGTATTGCAGCACCAAACCCATGCCCTGCCGGTCATCCGGTATGCTTCCCACGCCGGCCTTTCGAATCTGACTGGTCGATTGTCCGACAAGGCTGCGCCCATCAAACAGGAATTGACCAGACTTTAGCGGCAGCAACCCCAAGAGCGCCTGTGCCAACTGCGTCTGCCCGTTGCCTTCAATTCCGGCAACGCCAAGCACCTCTCCGGCCCGGAGCGAAAAGCTGACATGATCGACAGCGAGCAGTCCCTCTGCGCCGCGCACACAAACCTCCTCGGCTTGGAGGACGATCTTCTGCGATGGCGCGCGCTCCGGTCGATGCTCATGCTGGAGACTTTTGCCGACCATGAGCTCCGCAAGCTCCTTTTCGGTCGTCTCCTGCGGTGTCGTTGTGGCGATCATCTGGCCAGCGCGCATAATAGTCATCCGGTCAGCGATCTGATAGACCTCTCCAAGCTTATGGGTTATGAAAATTACAGATTTTCCCTGTTCTTTCAGCCTTCGAATCACGTCAAACAGCTTGTCGGACTCCTGCGGCGTCAGGAGCGCCGTCGGTTCATCCAAAATCAGAATGTTTGCATGGCGATACAAAAGTTTGACAATCTCTACACGCTGCTGCACCCCGATCGGGAGCTTATAAACAGCTTTTGCCGGATCCAGATCAAAACCATAGAGGTCGGACAGTTCCAATATCTGCTTCTCCGCCTTTTTCTGGTCAAGACGGAAACGTCCTTTTGTAACTTCCTGTCCAAGCGTCACATTTTCTGCAACGCTCATATATGGGATCAGCATCAATTCCTGATGCACCATGCCGACGCCGTGTGTAATTGCATCGGCAGAATCACGCAGATGTACCGGTTCTCCGTTTATACGAAGCGTTCCTTCATCCGGCTGCACAAGACCGTAGATTGTTTTCACAAGTGTGCTCTTTCCTGCACCATTTTCCCCAAGCAGGGCATGAACTTCCCCTTTTCTCAGCACAAAGTCCACATGGTCATTGGCCAGGACACCGGTACCATATCTCTTTGTAATTCCCAGTGCTTCCAGTACGGGGGTCTGCCTTTCCGTTTGCATGATTCTTGCAGTCTCCTTTCAGATATCTCGTGGTAACGCCAAGCCGCCAGATGCTTGCTTTTTGAACCTGAAGCGTATAAAATAAAGCACAATACAATCAGTCTTGAACGGGAGGGAAGGAAATGCTCCGTCTATCCTCACAAACACAACAATCTAAGGTGCGCGCACAGCTTGAACTCCTGCTGCGCAATGCGGAACCCGGCGAGCGGCTGCCCTCAGAGCCTGCGCTTGCGAAGCACTTTGGCGTCAGCCGAACAACGATTCGGGAAGTCATGAGTCAACTTGAAGCAGAAGGTTTTATCCAGCGCAGGCAGGGGAGTGGCACCTACGTGAGCCGTCAACCGCTGCTGGAGGATGAAAGCCTGCTCCATTTTGTCGATTTTCCGACCCTGATCTCCAAGCAGGGATACACACCAGCCATGCAGCAGCTCGGATTTGTGCAGCAACGTGCCGGGACGTTCTTCTCCACCCGTTTTCACATCGGTGAAGAAGACCGGATTCTCACCCGACGCTGCCTGTATACGGCAGATGAGCATTTTTGTGTACTGGCTGAAGACAGCTTCCCGCTTGCGTTCCTTTCAGAAAGTCAATGTGTGCATCTGCTGGAGTCAAACAACACCGATCTACGGCTTTTCCTTTTTCGCGCAACCGGCCGTGCCGCCTGTCAGGACGAAACCACAATCTCTGTCGCCCGACCAGAAGACTACCCGTTCCTTGAATCCCTGCTTGAGAACAAGCAGCATTCTCTGCTCTTTCTGAGCAGTATGTGTCTGGATACTCACAATGAACCGTTTATCAGTTCGCAGATTTACTCAGACACAGACTATATCAAGTATCAGTTGAACCGCAGGATCGTCTGAACTCAGTGATTACTGTGATATAGGTTGATTCGGTTCCCGCACGGATCCTCAACAGCAAAATACCTTGTACCGTAGCTCTGCGTTACAGGCTTGCTCACAATCCGGATGCCTTCTGCAGCCGTAAGCTCCTGATAGGTCTGATCGACATCTTCGGTTTCCAGATTGACGATCACAGGGCCGGTCTTTCTGTCATGTGCCTGACAGAGTACGCTGATTGTGCCGCGACCAGCCCGGAACTTTGCGCCGCAATCCTGCGCGCTTTCGTTCCAACTGTAATATGGCTTCTGTCCGAGCAGCGTTTGATAGAAGTCCCGGCAGACAGAAAAGTTTTCCTCTTCGGTGTATAGAAGGATTTGAATGTCTCCTGTAAATGCTGTCATGTTCTTATTCTCCTTTTTTGTAGACACAGACGCCGTCAATATATTTTGCACAGATGTCTCGATCATCCGACCTGGTAATTAACCGTTCTATCCGCTCATACGGTGTCCGCTGCACGCCGTCGCAGAAGCGGCTGTCATCCAGAATCACCGCATCAAAGCAATATCCCGGTTCAAAGCTCCCGCTTTTCCAGAGTACGCCGCCGCCTTTTGTTGCAAGGTAAAACGCATTGGGCAGAGACAAAACTTTCCGCTGATCCATATTGCGCGCGCTGTTTTTGGAAGCCCAAAAGACTTTAGACGCCAAAATTGCTTCAAAGATCGTTCGGAACATATTCAGGGTATTGCCGCCGCCGACATCCGTGCCCAGTCCGACTTCAATTCCAGCATCGAGATATTCCATGATTGGTGCTGCGCAGCCGCAACTGTTCATATTTGACTGTGGACAATGTGCTACCAGTACATTGCGTCTTTTCAGCGTTTCCACCTCTTCGGGGGAGGAAAAAACGCAGTGCGCCATCACAGCCTGTGTATGCGGTCCAAGCAAACCAGCACGGTCATAGGCCTGCGCATAATAATCAAGATCCGGTGCAAGCTCGTGCACCCAGTCAATTTCATCCAACCCCTCTGAAAGGTGCGACTGCACCGGAACATGGTATTCCTCGGCAAGCTTTCCCAGTTGCTCTAAACAGCCTTCCGTACAACTCGGGAAATAACGCGGTGTGAGGATCGGGTAGATCGCACCAACACCATCTTTCGTTTCCTCCAGCCAAAGGCGGGTCTGTGCAATTGTTTCCTCTGTTGTTTCCAGCAGTCCGGCTGCACAGTTTCGATCCATATTGACCTTCCCGACGTAACCTGCAAAGCCGTACTTTGCCAGAGCTTTCATGAGAGTCTCTGTCGCTGTGCGGCTGGTCGTGGCATAGGCACACAGGCGCGTTGTCGGTGTAGCAAGAAGTGACTTCGCAAAGCGAGTGTAGGTCAGTTCCGCATACGCTGGATCGTTGAATCTGGACTCGTCCGGGAACGCATATCGGTCAAACCATGTGTTCCATTGACCGTTTTCAATATTCTGCCCAATACCCTGGAAGGGTGCTTGTGAGGCGTGAATGTGAATGTCACTTGTTCCGGGAATCACAAATTTCCCGCTCGCATCCAGAACCTTAATTTGACGATATTGCTCCGGTAATGCCGAATAAGTCCCTGCAACTTTTTTTCCATCGCAGACCAGATATGCGTCTTCCATGATGGTAAATTGATCCCGCTGTGCGGTAAAAACCAGCGTCCCTTTGATTGCAAAGCTCCGCTCCGCAAAATGTTCAACTTGGCTCATAGCATCCCCTACTCAGCAATTCATATAATTCTTAGCTGCATAATATCAACATTTTGGGTCACCGTCAACGCAAACAAGTGCTTCAATAACATCTTTGGATACATGCAAAAAAGCACCCTGTTTGCCCCACTTTCTTTTTTGTTAAAAGTGCAATTTGTACGACAACTTTCCAGTTTTTCAAAAGATGTCTGTCTGTAATCTTCTTGTTGCCGCCAGTCCAGCTTTTATCCAGCAGGAATCTGCGGCCGTCTTCCCCCCCTGTTTTGAAAGCAGCATTCCGTCAACGCGCAGACTGCCGTTGGTTTTTTAATACGAAACCCAAGCAGAAAAAATCTGCTGCCGCTCGGAATGGGCGGCAGCTTGCCTTTTATCAAATCATGCTGACATGTTTCAGTGTCTCTGTGATTGCTTTTTCCGCCGCTGTCCCCTATAATTGAAAGAAAACGGTATGCAAGCTGCGGACTCGGAAGCGAACGGAGCGCAACGACATGCAGTGCTCGCCGCCAACTTCTTTCACCGGAGTGTCAATGGAATCAATCGCAATCTACAGCAGTCTTCTGAGCCGTCTGAACAAAGGCTGTCGCTTTCCTGGCAATCCGCCGAATATGTCAAGTGAACGTTTATGCCCACGATCGAGAAATTCCGATGAAGAGCACAACCTCGCGGCCCTGCGAAAGGATTGGGCACCTTATGCCGAGCTGCAAAGGCACAAAGCTGATGAACGGCAAGGTCTTCAGCGGCAACGTCGGGCATCAGGAGCTTGCGGCGTGGGTTGAAGGACTTGGACTTTAAGGGACAGACAAATCGAAATTTATAAAGGAGAATATTGATGAAATTATTTTTATGTTCGCACTTTTCAAGTGTAGGAAGTCTGATAAAGGAAGAAATTGAAAATA
>JABLTR010089999.1_pt1 | contig 10136 bp, 9 predicted proteins | sample 7160071 | NCBI WGS metagenome assembly JABLTR01 (sample SAMN14651230, study PRJNA627086) | human gut metagenome | isolation source: feces | host: Homo sapiens
CGGAATCTTTGATTCGTTGGCGCCATGAACAAAGTGAATTTTAAGCAACGGAATCTTTGATTCGTTGGCGCCATGAACGAAGTGAATTTTTAAGCAACGGACGAAGTCGTTGGCGATATGAACGAAGTGAATTTTTTATTTAGATTAAAGGAGGGTTATTAAAATGAAAAATAATTTTAGTTATAAGGATGTTTATGTTGAAGAAGGGAAAAGAGTATTAGAAATTAATATACTACCAGAAAAATACTGTAATTTTGATTGTGTATTTTGTCCAATTGGTAGATCAAAAAATAAAATTGATGTACCAACAGAATTTGAAGATTATGATGTGGCACTTGCTGAATCAGTTGAAAAGCTAAAAGATGTAATCAAAAGAATAAACCCAGATAAAATTGAGATTGTCAGAATTGATGACGAGAGAATGAGAAAGACAATGTGGGTAGATGATGAAAGATTTGAAGAAATAAAAAAAGAATTACTAAATGTATAAAATTGATAAAATATATACCATATAAGTGAATTGATTACTGAACCTTTCATACAAAAAACTGTGTGAAAGGTTCATACTATTTTAATGAAAAAATTGATAAACTAAAAAAATAATCCTACAATTTAATTAAATTAGATAAATAAAATTTTAAAAGAGAAGTATAAAATTTTAATATAAATTTAATTGGGGGGATTATATTGAAAATTACAGTTATACATGGGCAATCTCATAAAGGTGTTACTTATACAATGACTAAAAATGTATTAGATTTTTTAGTAGGTAAAGAGGATGAGGTATATGAATTTTTTTACCTAAAGATGGACCAGAATTTTGTATTGGGTGCAATATGTGTTTTCTTAAAGGGGAAGAGTTTTGCCCAGGGGCAGAAAAAGTGCAACCGATAATAAAATCTGTGGAAGAATCAGATATAATAATCTTAGATAGTCCAAATTATGTTATGGAGATGAGCGGAAATCTAAAAAATTTAATGGATCATTTTGCATACAGATGGATTACTCATAGACCATATGGCAAGATGTTTACAAAGGTAGGTCTTACTATAAGTTCATCAGCAGGTGCACCAGCTAATAATACTGTAAAATCTATGGCAAAACAACTTAAATGGATGGGAATTCCCAAAGTATATAAATTTCCTTTCATAAGCAATGCATTAAATATTTCGACGATATCATCTAAAAAAGAGGCTGAGCTAAAACAAAAGTCAGAAAAAATCGCATTAAAAGTAAAGAAAAGAGCGAATAAACCAAAAGCTAGTTTAAAGGGGAAAATTATGTTTTATATATTTAGAAAAATGCAAGCATCACCAAGTGCAAGTTGGAATCCTAAAGATAGGGATTGGTGGATTGAGCAAGGTTGGATAAAAAATGTACGTCCATGGAAATAATATAATAAAAATAGTATAAATTTATTGACTTGTAGTTAACTCTAAGTATTACTAATTTTATTAGTATAAAAATCAAACTTAATTCTTATTTTAATCTAATAGAATTTAATTCTAATAAATCTAACAATGCTATATTTAAAGTATAATAAGGAGGGGTAACATGTCAAAATCAAAAGTTTATTTCACTAAAGAAATAACACCAAAATCATTAATCAAGATCTATGAAGCATTAAATACTGAATTAAAAGGAAAAGTAGCTGTAAAAATATCAACTGGGGAAGCTGGAGGACACAATTTCTTAGATTCAAATTTAATCAAAGATTTAGTATAAAAATTAAATGGAACAATAGTAGAGTGCAACACTGCATATCCAGGAAAAAGAAATACAACAGAAGCACATTGGCAAACAATAAAAAATCATGGTTTTGCTGATATTGCACCTTGTGACATATTAGATGAAGATGGAGAAACAGCACTAAAAGTAGATGGTGGAAAACACTTAAAAGAAAATTATGTTGGCTCTCATATCAAAAATTACGATTCTATTTTGATGTTGTCTCATTTTAAAGGTCATGCAATGGGAGGACTTGGTGGAGCTCTTAAAAATATGTCGATAGGGCTTGCATCTAGTCGAGGAAAACTATGGATTCATAATTCAGGTCAAGGTGAAGATTTTGATAGCATATTTACATCAGACCACAATTCGTTTTTAGAATCAATGGCAGATGCTGATAAATCTGTAATAGATTATATAGGAAAAGATAATTTAGCATACATAAACGTCGCAAATAATTTATCTGTTGATTGTGATTGTAATGCAAATCCAGCAGAACCAGAAATGGACGATATAGGAATATTTGCGTCACTTGATCCAGTTGCAGTTGACCAAGCTTGTGTAGATGCTGTAGTTAATTCATCTGATAAAGGAAAAGCATCTTTAATAGAAAGAATGGAATCTAGAAATGGATATCTTACACTAGAAGCAGCATCTAAATTAGGACTTGGAAGCAGAGAATATGAATTAATAGAAATAAATTAAAAATGGAAAAAAATAAACATTAAAAATTTTGTATATAAAAAATATCACAGGACATAATATTAGTGTAAAGCAAATACAGATGCAGGAGGTGAAATGTGATGAAAACACGTAGTAACCACAGCATCCATACTAAGGATGCTCCGCCAGAAGCCATAAGCGAGGATGGACCAAAAGACAGGTAAGGTCGGGTGCAGTCTATCAATTGTAACCGACGGTAATTGTTTTACATTTTGAGAATCTACTTATATTTGTACTTAATTGTATGAACTTAAGTAGATTCTTTTGTTTTGCAAAAAATAATTTAAGATTAATTTAAAAGAAAAGTTTTAAATATTAAGCTATAATAGGAATAAAAATGCTTTTTATTTAATTAATAAATAATAGAAGCAAAAGATAAAAGACTAATCTAATGGGGGGAGATTATGGATAATTTAATACTAGTAAAACCAACAATCGACTTAAAAGAAAAGGCATTAGAGTATAAAAAAGAGCATTTTGATAATGGGGAAGAAATAATAAATGGAAGTGCATTATTAGATAAATTTGATTATGAAGATTGGATAAAACATATCGAAAAAAGTTCTAATCCAGAGACTGTAGATGAAAATTGGGTAGAGGCAAGTACATTTTTCGTTATAAGAGAAACTGACCAAAGAATTATAGGTATGGTAGATATACGACACCGCATCAACAAATTTTTAGCTCTTTTCGGAGGTCATATAGGATATAGCGTTAGACCATCAGAAAGAAAAAAAGGATATGGAACAAAAATATTAGAAATGGCACTTAAATATGCAAAAACGATAAACATTCAAAGAGTTATGTTAGCTTGTTATAAGGAGAATGAAGGCTCGAGAAAGATTATTGTAAAATGTGGAGGAAAGCTAGCAGGAGAATATACTTATATAGATAATAAGATAATACAAATTTACTGGATCGACAATTAAAAAAATTAAAGAAAAGAATTGTACTGAATAAAATCCGTGATAAAATAGAGTATTGATAATAGTAAAAATAATTTTTGGGAGAAATATATGACAAAAAAGAAATCTTATTTAAAGAAGATTGTAATTTGTTTATTGACATTGATATTAGTATGTTCGGCTGGATTTTATATCTATGCATCAGATTATTATCATGCAAAAGACTACGAAGTTTCAAATGTTGATATTAAACAACAAGACAATTATACAGTATATGGAGATACCAATAGCAAAACAGGATTTATATTTTATCCTGGAGGGAAGGTAGAGGCAAAATCATACGAGCCAATACTTACAAGTCTTTCAGAAAAAGGTATTTGTGTAGTACTTGTGGAGATGTCATTTAACTTAGCAGTTCTTAATTCTAATGCGGCGGATAAAGTGATGTCTAAATTTAATAACATCGAAAACTGGTACATTGGAGGACATTCACTAGGAGGTGCAATGGCGGCATCATATGCAGCTAAACATCAAGATAACTTAAAAGGCGTTGTTTTATTAGCAGCTTATCCAACAAAGGAACTAGATATTCCTGTTTTATCAATTTACGGAAGTGAAGATGGAGTTTTAAATAGAGAAAAATATAAAGATTCTATAGGAATGGCAAAAAATCTTTCAGAAATTATAATAGACGGTGGAAATCACGCTCAATTCGGAAACTATGGAGAGCAATCAGGCGATAATAAATCAAAGATTTCTAGTGAAAAACAATGGAATCAAACTACAAATGAAATACTAAACTTTATAAAATAACATTAACCCCTTATTTTAAATAAAAATAAGGGGCTTTTTAGTTTAGAATATAAAACAATACTTTTGGAAAATACTAAAAGAAAAAACAAAGGGAGGGTTTTATGGAACTATTATATGCAATTATAGCGATGCTTTTGGCAATAACCATATCGGATATATTATATGAAATACTCGAAAAAGTACCGTTGATTTTTATTCAGATATTTATGGGATGTATTATTTCTTTTCTACCATTTTTTAAAGAATTTGAGCTAGAACCTGAACTATTTATGATAATCGTCATAAAACCGCTTATATTCAGTGAGGCGCAACATGTATCTAAGGATGAGCTAAAAAAACATAAAAATGAAATATTTTCTTTATCATTTACACTAGTAATTATAACGATTTTAGTTACTGGAGTATTTATGAAGATTATAATTCACTCAATTCCACTGACAATTATATTTATACTAGCAGCTATGACTATCCCAACAAACGTAAACTTTGTAAAATCAATAAGTTCTAGATTTAAATTTCCAAAAGGTATACTAGCAATATTGGAAGGAGAGTCGTTGTTTAATGATTCTATCGCAATAGTAATGTTTGATTTTGTACTTGCAGCTAGCCTAACAGGAAAGTTTTCGCTTAGTGAGTATGTATCAGAATTTTTATTTATAATAATTGGAGGAATAGTAGTCGGTTTTGTGTTAGGAGTTATTATAGTTCAACTTAGAATTTATATAACTAGAAAAGATTTTGAAAATCCGCCAATGATGGTTATCATACAGTTGATAACACCGTTTATTGTATATATTATTGCAGAAGATTATGCTCATGTTTCTGGGATATTAGCAGTAATTGTAGCTGGAATGGTACATATAGTAGAACAACATTTATTAAATCTCAAATCTACCAAGTTACAAGTTATATCAAATATTACATGGGATGTGGTTGAATATGTTTTAGAGGGATTAGTAAGTGTAATCCTAGGAATATCAATCCCATCAATCATCAAAGGGATAATGAAAGAAAATAAATCTATGTTTTGGGAGCTAATCTTAATAGCAATATTACTTTATTTTATCGTAATAGGTCTTAGATATGTATGGATTATGATTAATCCTAAAACATTTAAGTTGGAAAAAGAAAACTTAAGTAAACACTTATACAGAAGTATTTTTGCTCTTAGTGGAGTTCATGGGACAATAACTTTGGCGACAGCATTATCAATACCTGACAAAATTCCAGGAGATGTTTTATCAAAAAATGATTTAATATTTATAGCGACAATAGTAATTCTAATAAGTTTAATTGTGCCAGCAATATTTTTCCCTTTAGTTTTAAATAAAAAAGAAGAAGATAAAAGCAAATATGATTTTGAAAGTGCACGACTTAATATAATAACTTATACAATTTCACAATTAGAATTGCTTATGAATGACACCAATTACAAAAGCCTTGGAGTTGTACTTAGAACATTGAGAGGACAAATGAGCATACTAAAAGAAGAAAGCTCACCTAGACTAGAAAAAAATAAAATACAAGAAATATTTAATTTCACTACAGAAATGGAGATTAATATTGTCGATGAGATAGTGCGAGAAGGAAAAGTATCAAAAGAAGTCGGCGAATTTTATAAATTATATAGTAAATATAACAAGAAAAGATTGAGCTCATTTATTGCAGAGATTAGGATATGGCTTATTAAAAAGAAATTAAAAAGATTATACAAAAAAAGTAACTATAACTCTACAGAGTACTTTAATGAGTTTATGAAACAATTTGATTTTATTAAAGAAACTGTCTGTGAGAGAATATTACAATATTTAAATAAAAATATAAACAACGAAGAATATTATGATATGTCATTTATGATAGAGTATTATGAAAGAAAAATGGGAAAAGACAACCATAACTACGATTTTAAAGGCGATTATAAAGAAATAAGAACTTACTACTCAAAAGCATTTTCGATAGAACTTACGCTTATTCAAGATTATCTAGAAGGAAATATGATTTCTGCAAAGGTTGCAAGTGAATTGAGAGAACAAGTTTCTTATGATGAAATGATTTATATAAATAAATAGATTATAAATAATTGGAAATATGTTAGAATGTATAAAAATTAAATTTTTTAATTAAAACACAATAATATACAGACATAATATAGGGGGAATATTTACAATGCAGATTAAAAAGACAATATGTCCATATGACTGTCCAACGTCGTGTGGCTTAATTGTAGAAACAGATGGCAAAAAAATAATAAATGTTAAGGGAGATAAAAATCATCCAGCGACACAAGGTGTAATTTGTAGGAAGATGAGAAATTATGAAGAATCTATTCATTCAAATGATAGAATTCTAACGCCTTTAAAAAGAACCGGAAAAAAGGGACAAGGCGAGTTTAAAGAAATAACATGGGAAGAAGCATTAACAGAAATAACTAACAAGTGGAAAGAAATCATAGATAAAGATGGACCAAGTGCAATTTTACCAGTTTATTATTCTGGAGTTATGAGTGTAATTCATAGAAATTGTGGAGATGCATTATTTAATAAAATGGGTGCATGTTCTCTGATAAAAACATTATGTTCATCAGCAAAAGTGGCGGGATATAACTCTGTTATGGGTAATACTGGTGCATTAGATCCAAGAGAATTAAAAGATAGTGACTACTATATAGTTTGGGGAAGCAACATGAAGGCAACGCGTATTCAAGCATTGCCAGACATTATTAATGCGAGAAAATTAGGCAAAAAGGTCGTTCTTATAGAAACTTATTCAAAACCAATGCAAGGGTACTGCGACCAAGTCATATTAATAAAACCAGGGACAGATGGGGCGTTGGCACTTTCTATGATGAACGTCATGGTTAAGGAAAATCTACAAGATGAACAATTTTTATTGGAAAAAGCAGAAGGATACGAAGAATTTAAAGAAACATTAAAACAATATACACCAGAGTGGGCAGAGGGTGTAACTGGTATTCCAAAGGATATAATTATAAATTTAGCAAGAGAATATGCAAGTGCAAAATCACCAGCCATTATTCTTGGAAGTGGAAACTCTAGATATACAAATGGGGGAATGACAGTTAGACTTATAACAATATTATCAATCTTTACAGGAGCTATAAAATATCCTGGTGGAGGTATATGTGGGACATCACCGACATCTTCATCATATATAGATACAGATATAGTTGCTTGCCCAGATTTTAGAGAAAATAATGCGAGGATGGTAAATCTAAATCAAGTTTCATCAGCCTTAGTAGACGAAAAAAATCCAATAAAAAGTGTATTTGTATATGCATCAAATCCAGTAGGCTCTATCAGTAATCAAAATAAAATGATTAGAGGACTTATGAGAGATGATTTATTTACAGTAGTACATGAAAGGTTTATGACTGATACAGCAAAATATGCAGATATAATATTACCAGCTACTTTTTCTGTTGAACAAGATGATGTATATACTTCTTATGGATATTGTACTGTAGCAACTGCAAAGAAGATTATACAACCGCCGTCTCAGTGCAAAAGTAACTGGGAAACTTTCAGTTTACTTGCAAAATACATGGGTTATAAAGACGATTATTTTTATAAAACAGAAAGAGAAATTTTTGATGAATTAATTCAAAAATCATTAGAAAAAGTAGACGACTTAGATAAGACTCAAAAAGATATTTTAAGAAGCGGAGGAGCAGTTTCAACTCCATTTGAAAATCGTTTAGATATAAAAAATAAATCAGGCAAAATAAAAATTATAAATGACGAAATGGAAGAAAGAATTCCACGATATATAGAAAATATAGGACAGGAATATCCACTAAATTTAGTCGCTGTTCCAAGCTGTGAAACATTAAACTCTATATTTTTAGAAAAAGATAAAGTGATAAAACAAAGGGGAAAAATAAAAGTTAAGATAAATTCTAAAAATGCACTAGAGAGAAATATACAAGATGGGGATGAAATAATTTGTTTCAATAATCTAGGTGAAGTTGGATTCATTGCAGAAGTAACTGATACAGTAGCGATAAATACTGTCATAGCAGAAGGTGTGTATAATATGGATTTTGCGATAAATGGCAAATTAGTAAATGCACTTCATGATGATAGATTATCAGATATTGGAGAAGCTACAACATTAAATTCAAACACTGTAGAAATAAAAAAGTCAGAAAAACTAGTATATCAATAAAAAATGCATTAAAATAATTAGAGAGAATAACAAAATAAAAAATTAACTAGAAGGGGAAATATTATGTATAGTATAGGCGTAGATGTTGGAGGAACAGGAATAAAAATAGGAGTAGTAAACGAACTAGGCGATATTCTTTATAGAAGTACATGTGAGACAGATGTAAAAGGTGGATTTAATAAAATTATTGCAGACATTAAATTTGCAATTGAAAATATAATAAACGAAAATTATATAGAACAGAGGCAAATTAAATCTATAGGATTTGGAATACCTGGTTATATAGACAAACATGGTAAGGCGAATTGTGTAAATTTAAATTGGAAAAAAGTCGACTTTATACAACAATTAAAAGAAAGTTTTCCACAATTTGATGTTTTTGCTGACAATGATGCTACTGTTGCAGGTCTAGCAGAAAGTAAGTTTGGAAGTACAAAAGATACAGACACATCAGTTGTTCTTACGTTGGGAACTGGAGTAGGTGGAGCAATTATTATAAATGGAAGACCTTTTAGTGGTGTTCATGGTGTTGGCTCTGAAATAGGGCATATGATTATTGGAGATGGATGGTATAAATGCAACTGTGGAAATGAAGGTTGCTTTGAAAGTTACTGCTCAGCTACAGCAATTATAAAATATGCTCAAAAACTTCTGGAAGAAGGATATAAAAGTTCAATACTAGCTATGTGTGAAAATAATTTATCTAATATAAATGCAAAGATGATTTTTGATGCATATGCACAAAATGACGAAGTAGCAATATTAGTTATAAATAGATTCAAAAGCTATCTAGCTAAAGGAATAGCAAATATAGTAAATACTCTAGATCCAGGAATAATCGCAATAGGTGGAGGCGTATCTAAATCAGAAGATATTATCTTAGATGGATTAAAAGAGATGGTAAGGGGGCATCTTGTTTATAAAGAAGAGGAGTTTGCAGATATTGTAATAGCTACTTTAGGCAATGATGCTGGAATAATTGGAGCTGCAATATTAGGGCAATAAAATAAAAATAAGTCCGAGTTATTTTATAATTTCTCGGACTTACTTTATATTAAAATAAAATTTTCTATCTAAATCCAAAGAATCCATAGTTAAATCTATTAAAATTTCTTCAATTGCAGTTAGAGTAGCAACTATGAAAATCATAAATATATTTAAACCCATAGTAGGTACGAATCTAAATAAAATAACAAAAATCATAATCAGGTATACTATCCAATTTTGCCCCAAGTTTACTTGTTACATTAAATTTTCGGGCGATAAACCCATCTAATACATCTAAAATTCCGCAAATTATATAAATAAATATAAATAATAATTTTTTAGGATTTAAATAAATTAAAAATAGGGAAAAAATATTCTAAATGATGAGAGAATATTAGGGATAAATTTCATAAAATCACATCTTTCTAAAATTAAATTATATCTATAAGTATAGCAATATCAACCGTTTTATTCATTTATTATAAAAAATAAAAATAAATTAGGAAAAAGTGATTGACAGATTAAGACAGACTTACTATAATTTAAATCAAGATAATGATAATTAATATCAAATATAAATAATTCACAATAAAGATTAATAATCAAGGGAAGGTGGAAATTTAAAATGAGTAAAATAGCAGTAGTATATTGGAGTGGAACAGGAAACACAGAAGCAATGGCTAATTTAATAGCTGATGGTATAAAAGAAGCAGGCGCTGAAGTTGAAGTAGCTACAAGTGATTGCTTTGGAATAGATGATGTAGATAATTATGAAAAAATAGTATTAGGTTGCCC
>JABLTR010110771.1_pt1 | contig 10136 bp, 6 predicted proteins | sample 7160071 | NCBI WGS metagenome assembly JABLTR01 (sample SAMN14651230, study PRJNA627086) | human gut metagenome | isolation source: feces | host: Homo sapiens
GCGGCGCCCTCTGGTCTTTTGTTTTATCCGGGACAGATGACAGGGGCGCGGCCCAAAATATGGCCGCGCCCCAAAGAGGTCCATTCAGTTGAGAAAGAGTTTCAGCGCAGGGCGGCGTCCACCGCGTCGGCGCAGTCCCGGCCATCCACCATGGCCTTGACCACCAGGGACTGGCCGGTGCGGCAGTCGCCGCAGGCGAACACCTTGGCCACGCTGGTGGCGTAGCCCTGGGTGGCGATGTTGGTGCGGTCGGTGGTGTCCACCCCGAAGGCCTGGGCCAGCTCCGCCCGGGGGCCGATGAAGCCGGCGGCCACAATCAGCATCTCGCAGGGAATGGTCTTTTCGGTGCCGGGCAGCTCCCGGAGGGTGAGCCGTCTGCCCTGGTCATAGTCGGCGGCCAGATCCACGGTGACCACGGCCTTCAGGTTGCCTGCCTCGTCGGCCTGCACCGCCTTGACGGTGGTCTGGTACACATGGGGATCCCCGCCGAACACCGCCTGGCACTCCTCCATGCTGGTGTCCACCTTGTGCTCCGGCTCATGGACCGGGTAGACGTGGTGGATAAACACCTTCACCGGGTGCTCCGGCAGCATCTCAATCTGGGTGATGCTGGCGCAGCCGTTGCGGAGGGCGGTGCCCACGCAGTCGCTGCCGGTGTCGCCGCCGCCCACGATGACCACATGCTTGCCCTGGGCGGAGATGTTCTGCCCGTCGGCCAGGCCGGAGTCCAGCAGGCTCTTGGTGTTGCTCTTCAGGAAGTCCACGGCGGCATAGACCCCCTGGGCCTCCCCCTCCAGCTTCAGGGTCCGGGCATTGCCGGTGCCGGCGCAGAGCACCACCGCGTCATACTGGTCCAGGATTTCCCGGGCCAGGGCAGCGTCCACCGGGGTGTTGCACCGGAACTGAATGCCCCGGGCCTCCATGGCCTTCACCTTCCGGGCCACCACGCCCTTCTCCAGCTTCATGTTGGGGATGCCGTACTCCAGCAGGCCGCCGGGTCGGTCGGCGCTCTCATAGATGACCACCTGGTGGCCCTTGTCTCTCAGCCGCTCCGCCACGGACAGGCCGCTGGGGCCGGAGCCGATGACCGCCACCTGCTTGCCGGTGGCGGGACCCGCCGGGTCCGCCTTGCCGGAGCGGTAATGCTCCTCCACCACAAAGCGTTCCAGCCGGCCGATGCCCACGGACTGGGTCCGGATGCCCCGGGTGCAGTTGGACTGGCACTGCTTCTCCTGGGGACACACCCGGGAGCACATCTCCGGCAGGGTGGAGGCGGAGCGAATCAGCTCATAGGCCCCCTCAAAGTCCTGGGCGCGGACCTTGGCGATAAAGTCGGTGACGGGCACCCCGGCGGGGCAGGCCTTCTGGCACCAGTGGGTGGGGCACTTCAGGCAGCGGGAGGCCTCATTCAGGGCCTGGTCCTGGGTGTAGGTGGCGTCCACCTCGTCAAAGGAGGAGAGCCGCTGGTCCATGGCCAGCCGCTGGTTGGGGGTGCGGTTGGGATCCATATTGGGATTCACTACCGGGGTGAAAATACTGTTATCGGGCAAAAACATGGTTTCTCCTCCTTCTTACTTCATTCTGTTGTCGATGTATTCGACGGCGTTGGTGCCGGAGGTATAGGCGGAGGCCACCGCCCAGGTCAGCTCGGAGATCACCGCCAGCCGGCCCCGGATGTGCATGGCGGAGGTGGCGTCACCGCCGGCGTAGAGGCCGGGGATGGGGGTGCCGTCGTTACGGATGCAGCGGCACTGGCCGTCCACCATCACGCCGCCCAGGGCGGCCTCGGAGAACCGCTGACCATAGATGGCGTAGTAGGGGCCGTGGTCGGGCACCGGCACCAGGGCCTTGGGGTCTTTGCCGAAGTCCTCGTCCTTGCCCTGGGCGCAGAACTCGTTGTAGCGGCGCACGGTCTCCACCAGGGCCTTGGGGTCGATACCGCACTTTTCCGCCAGCTCCTCCAGGGTGTCCGCCTTCTTGGCGGGCTTCTCCAGGGTGCACTCCTCTTCCAGATCCTCCAGCCAGGTCTCATACAGGTTGCGCTTGGAGGCCATGGCCGGGTTGTTGATGAAGCGGTTGGCGATGTCCCGGATCACGTCCACCCCCTGGATGGCCCAGGAGATCTCCTTGGGCTGCTGGGCGATCAGGGGGGTCATACCGAACAGGTGGCCGCACTCATCCACCCAGCGCTGGCCGTTCAGGTTGATCTGGAGCATCTCAGGCTCCAGGGCGAAGTCGGCCAGGGAGTTGTTGAAGGGGTGGTGCTTGGGGCCGAAGCCGGAGATGGCGGTGCGCTCCGGGATGGGCTCCACCCCCAGATCCCGCAGCATGTCGATGCCGTCGCCGGTGTCGGTGGGCACCGAGAACCGGTGGATGGGGGTCTCGCCCTCAAAGAACCAGGGGGCGAACTCCTTCAGCTTCTCGTCGCTCTTGCCGAAGCCGCCGCACTGGAGGATGACCACCGGGGCGGTGATGTGGACGCTGCCCCCGGCGTCCTCACACTGGACCCCCCGGATGGCGCCGGAGTCGTCCAGCTCCAGCTTCTTGGCGGCGGTGGACATCAGGATGTCCACCGGCAGGTGCTGATCCCGGATGGCGTCCAGCATGGTGTACTTCACATAGGTGCCGCCGTAGCCGGGGCCGATGGCCTCATCCCGGTTGTTCAGGTTGTCATACATCCGCACCGGGAAATCCAGCAGACCGGGGCCGTAGATGGGGCCGTGGGCGTCGGCGTCTCCCAGGTTCACCAGGTGATAGACCTGGTGGGCGGTGCCGAACTCACACAGCCAGTCGAAGAACTCAGAGCAGCCGTAGACGGCGGTGCGAATCACGTCCTCCCCCAGGATGCCGTCGGTGGCCTTCATATAATGGTCGATGGCCTGCTCCCGGACGTCGGGCATGCCGGCCTCCTCATGCCACTTGGTATACACCGGGAAGAAGGCGTGGGCATAGTCGGTGTTGCCGCCCAGCACCTTGGCCTTCTCCACCAGAATGACCTTCTTGCCGGCCTGGGCCGCCTTCACCGCCGCCACCAGGCCGCTGCCGCCGCCCACGACCACCACGTCGGCGGTGAGCTCCACCGGGTCGTGGGGGGTGACCACCTCGGGCTCGTCCACATTGTGGATGGACTGGGTGTGGCACACCTTGGCGCACAGGCCGCACTCCACACACTTGTCCGGGTCGATCTGGTATTTCATGCCAACATAGTTGATGGCCTGCATGGGACACTCCATGCGACAGTTGTGACAGCAAACACAGTTTTCCTGATTGATCTGGAACATCAAAAGACCTCCTTATCGCAGTTCTCTTCACAAAAAATGGTATGCGGTATCGCACATTTTTATATAATTATACCAGAGAGGCCGCCTCTTTGGAATTGTGCTTGGACGTTAAATATCGGCCCAAATTTAGCCTGCGGGAACAAAAGTCCTTCTGTACTTTCGGCACAAAAAAACACTTTATTTGTTGGTCTGAGCACATAGACACAAAAAATTCACAAATGGTATAATTACACTGTAATTGGACTTTTTGCGCCGCGCGTTTTGTGCGTTATGCTGTGGGATCGGGGGAGCTCACCGGGCGCAAGGGGTCGTAATTTGAGAACTGAGAAAAAGGAGGTCATCCGTTTGTTTACCAATGTTTGGCTGTCCGGTCTGTTCGTCATTCTTTCCATCGCAGTGTTCATCTTCCTGTGTTTCAAGAATGTCCACACCGGCATCGCTGCCCTGATTTCCGCCCTGATCGCGGCTCTGGGTTCCGCCAATTCCTTCTATACTTCCATCTTTGAGGTCTTCCCCTCGGGTGTCGCCTCGCTGGTCCAGATGATGTTCTTCGTGTTCACCATCTCCGGCCTGCTGGGCTTCCTGATGGACGAAACCGGCTGCTCCCGTTCCGTGGGCAACACCATGGTCAAGCTGCTGGGCAAAGACCGGGCCTGGATGGCAATTTCCGCCACCTCCATCATCCTGATGCTGGCCGGTGTCGGCACCTTCATCTTCGTGGTGGTGGTCATCGCCGCCCCCCTGATGCAGTCCGCCAACCTGCCCCGCAAGGTGGGCATGATCGCCGCCCAGGGCATCGCCCCCGCCATCAACTTCTGCATGCCCGTGCCCAACGTGCCCGGCTCCCTGCCCAACATGTTCCTGGGCACCGGCCTCTATGATGCCCCCATCCTGTCCATCGCCACCGGCATTGTGGGCATCCTGCTGTTCCTGTTCTATCAGATCCGGCTGGTCAAGAAGGCCCGGGCCAACGGCGAGGGCTATGACGGCGAGGCCGTGGCCGATCTGGACCTGTCCGACGACCAGCTGCCCAGCTTCGTCTCCTCCGTGATCCCCCTGGTGGTGGTTGTGGTTGCCTCCATCGTCTTCAGCAAGATCACCTACATGAACAACACCTACACCACCTGGCCCACCCAGCTGGTGGCACTGGCTCAGCTGGCCGGCTGCGTGGTGCTGGTGGCCATGCAGTTCAAGCGCTGCAAGAAGATCGGCTTCGCCCGGATCCTGTCCCAGGGCTGCACCAACATGTGGGGCTTCCTGATGCTGGCCGGCTGCGTGTACGGCTTCGGCCAAGTCATCACCTCCGCCGCCTGCATCACCCCCATCCAGAACGCCATCCTGACCCTGAACCTGAACCCCTACATCACCGCCATGATCTCCGTGGCCGTCATCGCCGGCCTGTGCACCGACGGTATCACCGCCATGATGATCTGGCTGCCCATGTTCGGCCAGTCCTATCTGGATATGGGTGTCAACCCCGGCGCTCTGCGGCGGCTGCTGCTCTGCACCACCCAGACCTTCGACTCTCTGCCCCATGCGCAGTCCGTCGCCAACACCCTGGGCGTGTTCGGCCTGACCCACAAGCAGGCTTACAAAGAGCTGTTCATTACCACCGTGGTGTTCCCCGTCATCTTCTCCGTGTTCTGCTGCATCTGCTGCATCATCTTCTACGGCGTGTAAACGGATCCACCCAATTTCACTCCCCCAACACCAGCGGAGGGGCTGCCTGCGCGCAGGCAGCCCCTTCCTCTTTCTTTCTGAGAAACCACTGCAATTTCCCCTTTGTCTGTGCTAAACTATACTTAGTTTTCAATTTTAGGAGGGCAGGCCTGTGAAAAACACGCCTCCGGCTCTGCGAGCCGTCTACATCGTCCTGGTACCCATCGTGCTGTTGATCATTTTGCTCAACTCCGGCTATCTGCAGCGCTGGCTGCCCGCCGCCACCGTCCACGGGGAGACCTACCAGGTGGTGGATTACAACTACTTCTACTTCGACTGCTACAACCGCTTTCTGGAGGACAACGAGTCCCGGCTGGAGGAGCTGGGCTACGACCCCGACGTGGCGGCCAACAAGCAGAACTACGACGCCGACACCAGCTGGAAGGCCTATTTCGAATCGCTGGCGGAGGCAAGCCTGTCGGAGACCGCCTACTACTGCGATCTGGCCCAGGCGGCGGGCTATGAATTTTCCCAGGAGGAGCTCTCCCCGGTGCAGGAGCAACTGGCGGAAAACGCCGCCTACTGCACCGCCCACAATCTGTCCGCCAAGAACTACTACATCTCCTTTTACGGCTCCGGCATGACGGAGGAGATCTACACCCGGCATCTGACGGACCAGGTGAAGGCCCAGGCCTACAAGGCCCATCTCATCGCCACCCTGGAGCCCGACCCGGACCAGCTGGAACAGGCTCTGGCGGACCAGCCCGGGGAGGAGTACCAGTCCGTGGACCTGAAGGTCATCACCCTGGACGCCCTGCCCGACCGGGAGACCGGCCAAGTGGGCCAGCCCCAGCTCCAGGCCCTGGAGCAGAAGCTGGAGCAGCTGGTGGGCCGGTACGAAAGCGGCACCTCCTTCGAGTCTCTCCAGGCCGCCTTCTCCTCTCTGGCCCTGGGGGACGAGCTGGGCAATGTGACCCACGGCACCTCCACCACCCTGCCCCAGGTGCTGGCGGACTGGTGCCTCACGGACCAGGACCGACTGGCCCCCGGGGACACCTATTCCGTGGTGGATGAGGCCACCGGCACCGGCTACTTCGCGGTTCTGGAGGGCTTTGGCCCCGCCGGCCAGACCCAGGACACCATCGAGGCCCTGAACCAGGCCACCCTGGACCAGCAGGAGGCCGCAGCGGCGGAGGCTGACTATCGGGTCGATTACAGCCCCATCGGCATGATGCTGGCCACCGGCTGAGGGGAGGAGTTGAAACTATGAGCAACAACAAGAAAAAGAAGGGGCCCCAAAAGGTGGTCTCCCACAAGACCGGGGCCCCCATCGCCCCCTCCCAGCCGCCGGAGGTTTCGGCGGAGACCAAAAAGGAGCGCAAGAACATCGCCAAGCACTCCACCATCATCTTTGTCTTTACCGCCGTGGCCCTGCTGGTGATTTTCGCCGGCCGCTGGGTCTTTGCCATCACCAACGGCTACTATGACACCTTTGTGAACCACGGTGACGCCATCACCTCCGCCACCACCAATATGGAGGGGCTCACCCCCTCGGAGGGGGAGGCGGCCTCCATGCTGGAGCTGGAGAAGATGTGGGATCTGTTCACCTCCTCCCGGCTCTGCGACGAGATCACCATCACCGCCCAGGACGGCATCGACCTGCACGGCTACCTCTATGACCAGGGCAGCGACACCACCGTCATCTACATTCCCCGCTTTGCTCAGGATGGCACCTCGGATTTTCTGCCCGGGGTGTGGCTGTCGGGCCAGCATGGCTACAACCTGCTGCTGCTGGACCAGCGGACCCACGGCAAGAGCGGCGGTGAGGTGTTCAGCTACGGCTATTTCGAGCAGCAGGATCTGGCGGACTGGCTGGACTGGACGGAGAACACTCTGGGCAGCCAGCATCTGCTGATCTGGGGCGAGGGCACCGGGGCCAACACCGCCCTGTTCGCCGAGGCCAGCGGACTGCTGGACGACCGGGTGGAGCTCATCGTGGCGGAGAGCCCCTACGGCTCCCTGCACCAGCTGGCCTCCCGGAACATCTTCCACTGGTTCACCGTGCCCGCCTTCCCCTTCCTCTACACCATCGAGTGGAAGCTGAGTGCGGGGGACGCCGGCTATCAGATCTCTGACACCAACCTGCGCCAGGCCCTGGAGGGGGCGGACTGCACCACCCCGGTGCTGTTCCTGACCTCCCTGGAGGACGACTATATCCTGCCCCAGTGGACGGAGGATGTGGTGGAGGTCTACTCCGGCGAAAAGCAGGAGATTTCCGGCGGCGGCACCCACGGCACTGTGTACACCGCCCGGCAGCAAGACATTCACGAAGTCATCAAGGGCTATATGGCCTCATAAGGAAAACCGGAAAGGAGACGGACAGCATGAAGGAACACAACTGCGATATTCTAGTGATCGGCGGCGGCGGCAGCGGCCTGGTGGCGGCGGTCCGGGCCCGGGAGCTCAGCGGCAAGAAGGTCATGGTGCTGGAGAGCGGCAAAATGCCCGGCGGCGGCATGATGTTCGCCTCCACCATGCGCACCTTCCACAGCCGGTGGCAGCAGGAACGCAACATCCCCGACCAGGCCAACGACTTTATCCGCAAGGGGATGGATTTGACCCTCTGGAAGCTGAACCCCAAGCTGGTGACCCGGGCGGTGCTGGGCACTGGGGCCTTCTTCGACTGGTACTACGAAAAGGAGCTGCCGGAGATCCAGGCCAAATACGAGGCCCGGCCCTATGTCTTTGACATCCCGGTCCAGGGCCAGCCCGGCCCCCAGATCGACGGCTTCCACAACGGCTCTGGCAAATACATCGTCAACACCATGGTGCGCCAGTGCCAGGAGCAGGGCATCGACATTCTGCTGAACCACCGGGCGGTGGACGCCCAGGTGGAAGACGGAAAAATCACCGCCATTCTGGCCGAGACTCCGGAGGGGCTCCAGCGCTTTTGCTGCAAGATCTGTATTCTCTCCTGCAGCAGCTGGATCAAAAACCAGGAGGTGGTGAAAAAGGTCTATCCCGCCTTCGCCCAGGCGGAGGTGCTGCCCAACGCCCACCAGAACCCCAACTACCGGGGCGACGGCCTCACCATCGCCCAAAAGGCCGGGGCCTTCATCGACTGGAGCAAATTCTGCCTGCGGGTCATGGGCCCCATCTGCAGCTTCACTGAGACCTCCCCCTTTGACGCCCTGACCCATGCCGACTGCGGCATTCTGGTGAATCTGAAGGCCCGGCGGTTTGTGGCGGAGCCCATGGCCCCCCGTATGGACCCCTTCGACACCGGCCATGTGCTGCTCCAGCAGCCCAAGGGCCGCAGCTTCTTTCTGTTCTCCAAAAACACCCTGGAGCAGGTCATCGCCGACTCCCGGCGCACCGCAGCGGTCACCGGCCCCAACCCCTTCGGCATCCCCGCCCTGCCGGATCTGGAGGTGGTGGACGGCTGGTTCACCGAAAAGCTGGACAAGGGCAGCCACGAAGTGGGCCGGGCCGACACCCTGGGGGAGCTGGCCCGCCAGATGGGCCTGGACCCGGAGCAGCTGGAGCAGACTGTGGCGGAGTACAACGCCTCCTGCGCTGAGGGGATGGACTGGAACTTCTACAAGGACCCCAAGCACATGATTCCCCTCACCGATGCCCCCTTTTACGCCGTGGGCTGCAAGCTGTCCACCGACGGCGCCTTCGGCGGCGTCACCGTGGATGAGAACATGCAGGCCCTGCGGCCCGACGGCTCCCGGGTGGAGGGGCTGTATGTCACCGGCGACTTCGCCAACGGCCGCCACATCGTCATGGACGGGGTGAAAAAGCAGGTGCTCAACGACATGTCCTGGGCCCTGTCCAGCGGCTTTATCGCCGGCACCGCCGTGGGCCAGGCCGCCCGCTGAGGTCCACGCTGCCGAAATTTCCCCCTGCCGGCGGTTGCTGCCGCCCGGGTTTTCCGTATGCGGCCCAACCCCTCTTTCACAAGCACAAGCAAGCCGGCCATTATAGGCCGGCTTGCTTTTTGTGGTTTTTTTAGTAAAATAGAATTGATCATCATGTTCCGGAGCGAGGGGGAGAAGTTTTGTGAGCAAGGACAACAATCTGGAGCTGCTGTGCCGGATGGCCCACGCGGAGAGTCTGCAGGAGATCTGTGATCTGACCTATCAGATCATCGGCAATCCGGTGTTTATCAGCGATCTGGCCCACACCATTCTGTCCTATACCAAATGCGTGGAGATTCAGGATCATATCTGGCAGGAAAACGTGGTGCTGGCCCATCTGCAGCGCAACAACCTGCGTCAGAACCGGCAGGTGGGCACCGTTCACCTCTCCTCCAGCGGCACCCAGCGGCCGGTGCTGGTGGAGGACGACTATCTCCCCTTCCCCCGGGTCATCAAGACGCTCTCCCACAAGGGCCGGGCCGTGGGGGTGATGGTGGTCACCGCCTATCTGTGTCCTTTCCAGAGCAACATCCTGGACATGGTGGACCTGATTTCCTCCTTTGTGGTGCCCCAGATGATGCGGGACCGGTTCCTGGTGTCCTCCGACAAGCAGTCGGTGGAAAACTTTCTGATTACCCTGCTCAACGGCAAGGACTACTCCCAGGCGGAGGTGGAACACCGGCTGGAGCTGCTGAACTGGAAGCTCCCCGCCTACACCTACCTGCTGTGCCTGTGTTTGAAACCCGGCGAGGAAAAGAATCGGGACTTCACCATGCACTCCATTCTGGAGGAGATCCGCTCCCAGAACAACTGCCGGGTCTTTCTCTACAACTCCGCCCTGGTCTGCCTGTACGGCAGCGACACCCCGGTAGAGCACTGGGAGGACCAGGCGCCCCAGCTGAGCCAGCTGATGGAAGAAACCCACCTTCAGGCCGGCGTCAGCCGCCGGATTCAGCGGCTTGACCGGCTTGTCTCCTATTACGAACAGGCCCAGAGCGCTCTGGAACTGGGCATCTGGCTCCAGCGGCCCTTCACCTTTATCAACTACGATGTCCTTTCCTCTTTTTTGATCTTCCACCGGATCAGCAACCCGGATCTGGACCTGTTCGTCCACCAAAAAATCCAGGCCCTGTTTGCCTACGACCAGGAGCACGACACCGACCTGTGCGCCACCCTCCAGGTGTACTTGGAGCAGGCCAAAAGTTTGGCCAAAACCGCCGAAATTCTGTTCATCCACCGGAACACCGTCCGCTACAGGATCCACAAGTGCACC
>JABLTR010004394.1_pt1 | contig 10134 bp, 9 predicted proteins | sample 7160071 | NCBI WGS metagenome assembly JABLTR01 (sample SAMN14651230, study PRJNA627086) | human gut metagenome | isolation source: feces | host: Homo sapiens
CAGCCCAACCGCCATGCCCTCAGGGATATTGTGCAGAGTGACGGCCAAAACCAGCAGGGTGCTTTTGCCCAGCCCGCTGGGCAGCCCCTCCGCCTCGGCGGAGCCCGGATGCAGGTGGGGCATCAGGCTGTCCAGAGCAAGCAGGAACAGCGCGCCCAGCAAAAAGCCGCCCGCCGCGGGAATCCAAGGGATTCCTCCCTGCTCCTCAGCCATTTCAATGGACGGAATTAGCAGGCTCCAAACGCTGGCCGCAATCATGACACCGGCGGCAAACCCCAGAAAGACGCGCTGAAAGCCAACTTTGATCTCCTTTTTAAAAAGAAATACGACAGCGGCGCCGGCGGCGGTGCAAAAAAAGGTGAAGCCGGTACCGGCTAAGCAGTATAGCAGGGCCTGGGTAAGCTGATTCATCCTGGTTCCTCCTGTTATTGTTGTTCAAAAGTAAGGTGCCGGGCCGTTGGGCCGCGTTTTTGATTATTTAAAATCAGTATAGCACAATCTCGCACAGGCGGAAAGAGATGTTTTGTTTAAAAACGGTGTTTGGTTGATTCTCTGCGAATGAAATGTTATACTTATTTTTAAAGGGCATGCTCTTTAAAATGGAAAATTTCTGCCTTGGAGGCATGGAGGCTGTTGGACAAGGTTTGCTGAAACGGCGGAATATATCAGAAAATTCAGTTTCCGTTATTCGTGATATTCGGTCAAGGCCACATGCATAGAAAATAAAGTAAAGAGGTTTTTAGCGGTGAAAACGGGTTTGGTTTTAGAAGGCGGCGGAATGCGGGGGCTGTATACCGTCGGCGTACTGGATTGCTTTATGGCGCATCACTTTTATTTAGACTACTCCGTGGGGGTTTCGGCGGGCGCCGCGAACATGGCGTCGTACCTCTCCGGCCAGGAGGGGCGGGGTGTCCGCGTTAATCTGGATTATCTTGGCGATAAGCGCTATCTCAGTATGTCCAACTTTATACGGGGAAAATCGCTCTTTGGGCTGGACTTTATTTTTGATGAGATTCCAAACCGCCTGGATCCGTTCGATTATCAGGCGCTCCAGCGTGCGCCCACGGCGCCGGAGGTCGGTGTGTTTGATATTAATGCCGGTATAACGGATTATTTTGGCGCAGAGCACCTGCAAAAAAACTGCGATGTGCTTAAAGCCTCCTCTTCGCTGCCCGTTTTTTCACCGATTGTGCGTTACCAAGGGAAGGAGTATCTTGACGGCGGCACGGCGGCTCCGATTCCGTTTGAACGGGCGCTGGAGCAGGGGTGTGAAAAGCTGGTGGTTGTGCTGACGCGTCCGCGCGGGTACCGCAAGCGTCCCCAGCGGGGAGCGCTGATTTACCGGCGGAAATACCGGGGCTATCCCAAGCTTGTCAAGGCGTTGGATACCCGCCACGAGGTATATAACCGGGCCCTGGACGCTTTGTCGGAGCTGGAGCGGCAGGGAAAGGCCCTTGTGCTGGCGCCGGGCCGGGTTGTTAAGATGGGGCGCTTTGAGAAGGACCCCCAGGTTTTGCGCGCGCTCTATCAGCTGGGGCGTGCGGATGCGCAGCAGCTGTTTGACGAACATATCTTACCGGATTTTTTAAAGACCGTGCCGGGCGGTGAAAAAGGGGGCGCTTTATGAAGCAAGAGGCCTATGCGGATCAATTGAAGGCGGAACAGGAGCGGGGGCGCCTGCTGGCCCGGCGCTACAACCAGGTCAGCGCGCTGCGGCTGGTCTGCTTTTTACTGGTGCTTTTTTGCCTTTGCCTGGCCTGGTTTGGCGGGCAGGCATGGGGATATGCGCCTGCGGCTGCGCTGGCGGCGGCTTTTTTGGGCTTGATGGCCTGCCACCGCCGCGTGGCGCTGAAGCAGGCGTACTGCGCGGCCAGGCGGCAGGTTTTGCAGGGCCTGCTGGCGTGTTTTGACAGTTCCTGGCACGGCTTTTCCGAGGACGGTACAGCGTTTTTAAACGAAAAGGCCCCTCGCCTGGAGGATTTGGATGTTTTTGGGCCGCGTTCCCTCTACCAATATTTGTGCGCGGCGGGTACGCCGATGGGGAAAAGGCTTTTGGCGGAGTGGCTCAGCAGCGACACTCCCGAGGCAGATGAGCTTCGTGCCCGCCAGAAGGCTGTGGAGGAGCTGGTGGAAAAGGCCGGTTTTTCATTGGAATTGCGGACGCTGCTGCACCTGCTGCGGAATGGAAATGCGGATCTGGCGGCGCAGGAGGATTTTTTACAAAAAGCGGTACAGCCTGGGCCGCCGCCCTCCGCGGCCTCCCGGGTGCTGATGTGGGGCCTGCCCGCCCTGACCTGGGTTCTGCTGGGGCTTTCGCTGGCAGGGCTTATCCCGGCCTTGGTCAGCGCCGCATTTTTGCTGCTGCAGCTGGGGCTTACGCTGTTCTCATACACCCGTCACACAGGAGCGCTGTCGCCGCTGTTTTCAATAGAACGGGATCTTACTGAATACGAGGCGCTGTTTGTGCTGTTGGAAAAGACGGAATTTCACAGCGCCCTGCTCGCCGGCCACAGGGCTCATATTGCCGCAGGCGCTGCCGGCGGCTTGAAAAAGCTGCGTACCATCGGCGCTGCCGTCCGGCTCCGGCATAACCCGGTTGCCTATGCGGTGGCGGCGTCCCTGCTGCTGTGGGACCATCACTGCGCTGCGGCCTTCGCGCGCTGGAAACAGATCTATGGCGCAAGCCTGCGCGGATGGTTTGAGGCTGTGGCTTGCCTAGAGGCCTGTGTAAGCCTACAGCTTCCTGCGCTCGTCCGGGAGAATGTCTGCTTTCCGGAAATTGTGGACACGGATGAGCCGCTGTTCCGGGCTGAAGGAATGCGGCATCCGTTGCTGGCAGAGACGGACGCGGTTCCCAACGACGCCGGGCTGGCGCATGGAACCGTAATCATCACGGGTTCCAATATGTCCGGAAAAACCACTTTTTTGCGGACAATCGGTTTAAATATGGTGCTGGCCTACGCCGGCGCGCCGGTATGTGCGGCTGGGCTGGCGCTCTCCCGGATGAAGCTGTTTACCTCCATGCGGGTTGAGGATGATGTAAGCCGCGGCATCTCTACCTTTTATGCCGAGCTGCTGCGCATTCGTGCCATGGTGGCTTATCAGAAGGAGAGAAAGCCGATGATGGCCCTGATCGATGAAATTTTTAAGGGAACAAATTCCGCGGACCGGATCGTCGGCGCAACGGCGGCGGTCAAGAGGCTGTCGTCGGCCTGGTGCTTGATGCTGGTTTCCACGCATGATTTTGAGCTTTGCGCGTTGGAAAGCGATCCGGTGATCCGGGCGCGAAATTTCCATTTTGAAGAGAGCTACCAGGGGGATCGGATCTGCTTTGACTACCGCATAAAGGACGGCCGCAGCAGGACGGCAAATGCAAGGCATTTGCTGCGGCTGGTTGGAATTTTACAGGACCAGCCGGGACAGGAGGGAACAGGCTGATGCATGAGTTTTCACGGGAGGAGCTGCTCTTTGGCAGCACGGCGATGGAGCGGCTGAAGGAGGCCTCGGTAGCGGTATTCGGCCTTGGCGGCGTCGGCTCCTACACGGCGGAGGCGCTGGCCCGGGGCGGCGTGGGGCGGCTGGCGCTGGTAGACGGCGACGAAGTGGCGCTGACCAATATCAACCGGCAGTTGCTTGCCACCCACCGTACAGTGGGAAGGCGCAAGGTGGACGTTATGGCGGACCGTATTGCAGAGATCAACCCAGCGGCACGCGTAGAGCGGCGGGATTGCTTTTTATTGGAGGACACCGCCGGGCTTTTTGATTTTTCCACGTTTTCCTATGTGGTCGATGCCGTAGACACGGTTGCAGCAAAGCTGCTGCTTGCCGAGCGCTGCCAGGCTGCCGGCGTGCCCCTTATCAGCTGCATGGGCACAGGCAATAAGATCGACCCCTGCGCCTTTGAGGTGGCCGATATTTATCAGACCTCCGGGTGCCCGCTGGCCCGCGTTATGCGCAGGGAGCTGCGCCGCCGGGGAATTGCCTCGCTGAAGGTGGTTTATTCAAAGGAGGCGCCCCGGCCGTTCTGCGGGGAAGTATTGGACGGCGCGGAAAAAAAGGGAACGGCGGGGCGTATGGCGCCGGGCAGCTGTTCCTTTGTCCCGCCGGTTGCGGGCATGATTATGGCCGGGGAGGTCATTAAAGGTATAACTGGAATAGGCTGAACCCTTCTTTATTTTTCAACGGTTGAAAAAGGAGCGGCCAGCTTGACCATACTAGCAATACCGAATAATCTTGTAAAAGGAGATGAAGGAATGAGAATTGTTGATGCCGAGTTTGTCCGTGAGTTTATCCGCTTGACGGATGATGGATACCGAAAGGGCTGGCATGAGCGCAACGGGGGCAATTTGACCTACCGTGTAAGGCCGGAAGAAGTCGATATCGTGCGTTCCCGTTTTATACCGAGGGAGTGGCAGCCCATCGGCGTGACCGTCAAAAATCTGGCGGGTGAATTTTTTATTGCAACAGGGAGCGGAAAATTTCTGCGCAATGTCAGTGTAGCGCCGGAGTATAATATCGCCTTTACGGAAATTGATGAAAAGGGCGAGAACTACCGTATTGTGTGGGGAATGGATAACGGCGGTACGCCGACGAGCGAGTTCCCCTCTCACCTGATGAACCACAGTGTGAAAAAAGAGGTTACAAACGGCGAGCACCACGTCATCTACCATGCGCACCCGCCGAATATTATTGCCCTGACCTATGTGCTGCCGCTGGAAGATAAGGTGTTTACCCGCGAATTGTGGGAGATGGCCACAGAGTGCCCGGTTGTTTTCCCGCAGGGTGTGGGAGTGCTGGGCTGGATGGTTCCCGGCCGCGGCGAAATTGCCAAGGCAACCAGCGAACTGATGAAAAAATATAATGTAGCCATTTGGGCGCACCATGGAATGTTCTGCTCCGGCCGCGATTTTGACGCGACCTTCGGCTTGATGGACACCGTGGAGAAGTCCGCGGAGATTCTGGTTAAGGTTTTGTCTATGACGGACCACAAACGCCAGACCATCACGACACAAAACCTGAAGGATTTGGCGAAGGCCTTTGGCGTAAGGCTGAATGAGGCGTTCTTGGAGGACTGAGCCGGGGCCCCGAAGCCCGGCGCTGGAAAGGATTGGGACGATTTGGAACAGAAACGTTTTGATGTAATTGTAATCGGCGGCGGCCCGTGCGGCTATACGGCGGCGCTCTACTGTGCCCGTGCGGCGCTGGACTGCCTGGTGCTGGAGCAGCTCTCGCCCGGCGGACAGATGGGAACCACGGATATCATTGACAATTATCCCGGATTTCCCCAGGGGGTCAATGGGTTTGACCTAGCGATGCAGATGCAGCAGGGCGCGGAGCGCTTCGGCGTTGCCACCAAGCTGGAGGCGGTTGAACGTGTTGAGCTGGAAAACCCGGTGAAGCGGGTGCATACCGCACAGAATGCTTATGAGGCGGGCGCGGTTATTCTGGCCATGGGGGCTTCTCCGCGTGAGCTTGGGCTGCCAAATGAACGCAGCCTGCGCGGCAAGGGCGTTTCCTACTGCGCAACCTGCGACGGAATGTTCTACCGGGATAAAACCGTGGTGGTTGTAGGCGGCGGGGACACCGCGGCCGCGGATGCGGTTTTTCTCTCTAAAATCTGTAAAAAGGTTTATTTAGTGCACCGGCGCGATGCCCTGCGCGCGTCCAAAGCCTATTTGTCTCCGCTGCAGCGCTGTGAAAACGTGGAATTTGTGTGGAACACGACTGTGGAAGAAATACTCGCGCAGGAGAAGGTTACCGCTGTGGCTGTTAAAAATGTGAAGAGCGGCACCTATACGATGATTGACTGCGACGGCGTGTTTGTGGCGGTGGGCAACGTGCCGAACACGAAGCTTGTTCAGGGCCAGGTGGCCCTGAATGCCGGCGGCTATATTGCTGCCGGTGAGAGCACCAAGACAAACATACCCGGCGTTTTTGCTGCCGGCGACGTGCGCGAAAAGCCGTTGCGCCAGGTTGTGACTGCTGTTTCAGACGGCGCGGTAGCAGCTAAGTTTGCCGAGGAGTATTTGTCAGAATAAGGCCGATGCTTTCAGCTTATACCCGGCCTCGCTGTTTTATTTCCATTTAGGATGTAGCCAGCCCCCGATGTAGAAAACCACTACATCGGGGGCTGGCTGCATCCTGGCCGGGCGCTAAGGGGCTACCCGAAAGGTGGCATAAGCGGCGGGTGGAAGTCATACATCTTAGTAGAATGGATTATTCTCGCGGACAGCCGCCTCGTACCTGCATAAAAGGGGCCCGGCTTAACCGGACCCCAAATATCCCTCAGCGGAAAAAAGGAAAGAGGCAGGCGGGCCGCCGCATGCCTGCATGTGAAAACCGGCTCATTCCTCGCCGAGCAGGCTGATCTTCTGAGCGCATTTTTGACAGATGTTGTGGCCCTTGTACGTGATGATGTTTTCCATCCCGCCGCAAAAGATACAGGACGGTTCATATTTTTTCAAGATAATATTCGAGCCGTCCACATAAATTTCCATGGGATCATCCGTGTTTAAATTCAGAGATTTTCTCAAAGAAGTGGGGATAACGATTCGGCCTAATTTGTCAATAGGCCGAAGAATTCCCAATGATTTCATAGTATCCGTGTCCTTTCTGTTTTAGCATGAAATAGGGATTTTCCAAGTCCTTACATCAATAATAGTAGTTTTTGCCAATTTTGTCAATATATAGCAATGCAAAAAATAACGGGAAATGAATATTTTCTAGATGCACAGATGTTTTTATGCGCTTTATCTGTATATTATGGCGAAAAAAATACAGTTTGTAAACAAAGCGCGAGAGGAGTACGTTTTGTTGGTGAAAAAAAGAAGGTTTGCCGGCCTTTTTTACAATTTGCTCCGGTTTTCAAGGCAGGCCTGAGAAGAAAAGCAAGTATGCGGAAGGGGAGTCGGTCGTTTTATGCTGAATGCAATCTGGGCTGGAATGATTATTGTCAGCTTGTTCTGCGCGGTGATAACCGGGCGTATGCCGGAGCTGTCCGCCGCTGTATTCCAGGGCGCACAGTCGGCGGTAGAGTTAATTTTGTCTATGGCGGGGATGATGGCAGCCTGGACCGGCCTGCTGAAAATTGCCGAGTCAGGCGGGCTGACCACCCTTCTAAGCCGGGCGCTGGGGCCCGTTATCGGGCGATTGTTCCCGGATTGTAAGCAAAAGCCGGAGGCGATGCACGCGGTTTCAATGAATTTAACGGCGAACTTTTTGGGCATTGGCAATGCGGCGACGCCAATGGGTATTGCCGCAATGAAGGCTCTGGACAATGGCAGCGGCGCCGCCAGCAATTCGATGGTCCGTTTTGTGGTGCTGAACACGGCTTCCATTCAGCTGATTCCCACCACCCTGGGAATACTCCGCGCCCAATATGGAGCCCAAGCGCCGTTTGACATCATGCCGGCGGTGTGGCTGGTTTCCGTTGCGGCGCTTGCGGTTGGACTGCTGGCGGCAGGGATTTTTGAGAAGGGTGGAAACAAGAAGTGGAACAAATAGGCGTTTGGGTCGCGCCCGCCTTTATTGGGCTTATTTTGGCCTTCGGGCTGCTGAAGCGGGTGCCGGTGTTCGACGCGTTTGTCAGCGGCGCGCGGGAGGGGCTCCGTTCCTGTGTGTCCATTCTGCCGCCATTGATCGGCCTGATGATGGGCATAACCATGCTGAATGCATCGGGCGCGCTGGATATTTTCTCCTCTTTTTTGTCCCCGGTGGCCCATGCGCTGGGGCTCCCGGCGGAGGTGCTGCCGCTGGCGCTGATCAAGCCTATTTCGGGCAGCGGATCCACCGCGATTTTAAGCCAGATTTTTACCACTTATGGCCCGGATAGCTGGATTGGCCGGGTTGCATCGGTGATGTCGGCATCTACGGAGACGACGTTTTATTGCATAGCGGTTTACTATGGCGCGGTGGGCGTAAAAAAGCTGCGCCATACGGTGCCGGCTTCTCTGCTCGCGGATCTAAGCGCTTGCATCGCCTCGGGCCTGGCAGTGTCGGTGTTTTTTCATCAGGGCGGTTAAGGGCGGCTCAGGATTTTACACCGGGGCCGTGCAGCAGAATAGCAATGGTTTTGTACAGAGATGAGGGAATATTGCCGATTTTATTAGAAAGAGGGAAGACGGTTGCGAATTGCGCTGGCGGGAAATCCTAATTGTGGGAAAACGACGGTGTTTAACCGGTTAACCGGCAGTAGCCAGACGGTTGGCAACTGGCCGGGGGTAACGGTGGAACGTAAGACGGGCTGGTGCGCGTTAGGAAAAATCAGGGCAGAAATTGTGGACCTGCCCGGCGTGTATTCTCTGGCGCCGTATTCGCCGGAGGAACGGATCGCGGGAGCGTACCTGAAATCCGGCCAAGCCGATTTTATTCTCAACATTGTGGATGCCGCAAATCCCGTACGCAACCTGTATTTGACCTCTCAGCTGCTGCAGCTGGGGATCCCGGTTATTGTGGTGCTGAACCGAATGGATGCGGCGGAACACAAGGGTTATGCCTACCGGACGGAACGGCTGAGCCAGGCGCTTGGCGTTCCGGTAGTGGCTGTGACGGCAGCCAAGGGCGTTGGCTTTGAGGAGCTGCGCCGGATTTGCGGGCAAGAGGCCGCTGCTGGATTACAGCCGTTGGCCCCAAGGCTGGACAAAGATCCGGGGCTGGACCCGGAGGCGGCGGAAGCCGATAGCCGTTATCGCTGGGCAGAGCGGGTAGTGGCGCAGGCTTGCCGCAGAGCTCCGGCAAAGGGGTGTGAAACAACGCTGAAGCTGGACAGGGTGCTTACACATAGGTTTTGGGGAATACCGCTGTTTTTTGCCATCCTTTTTCTTATTTTTTACCTGACCTTTGGGCCGTTAGGCTCCCTGCTGGAGTCTGCACAGTTGCTGCCGGCGCTCTGCCAAAATGCAAATGCTCTGCTGACGGGGTTGGGGGTTTCCCAATGGGTACGATCCCTGCTTGTGGACGGCGTTCTCTCCGGAGTCGGATCGGTCGCATCCTTTTTACCGCGTATTTTGCTGCTGTTTGCCCTGCTCTCCCTGTTGGAGGACAGCGGCTATATGGCGCGTGTGGCGTTTTTGATGGACGCTCCTATGCGCCGTCTGGGGTTGTCGGGCCGGGCGTTCGTACCGCTCTTAATGGGCTTCGGCTGTACGGTTCCTGCCGTGCTGGGGACGCGTATCCTGGAAAAAGAAAAGGACCGGCGTCTAACGGCACTGATCCTTCCGTTTTTCTCGTGCAGCGCCAAAATGCCGGTTTACACACTGTTTGCCACGGCCTTTTTTCCCAATGCCGCCGCAGCCGTTATTTTGGGGCTCTATCTGTTCGGCGTCATAATGGCGCTGCTGTCGGCGCTATTGTTTAAAAATACGGTTTTGAGCGGAGAACCCGAGCCATTTATTATGGAATTGCCGGATTACACGGTGCCCGGGTTGCGTAATTTATGGATACATGTGTGGCAGCGGCTGAAGGATTTTTTGATAAAGGCGGGAACCATGCTGCTGCTTGCCTCCATTACGCTTTGGCTGCTGCAATCGTTAACCCCGGCGCTGGCCCCGGCCGCGGATGCTTCCCAAAGTATTCTGGCTGCGCTTGGGCACTGGCTGGCTCCGGTATTTTCACTCTGTGGCTTTGGGTCCTGGCAGGCCGCAGTCGCTTTGTCGGCTGGGCTGCTGGCGAAGGAAAACGTTGTCGGGGCGCTGGCGATTCTTTACCCAGCAGGCATAGCCGGAGCCTTTACCCCGGCCGCAGCCATTAGTTTTTTGATATTTGTGCTGCTATATCCCCCTTGTGCCGGTGCGATGAGTGTTATGCGCCGTGAAATGGGGAAACGGCGGTGGATGCTGCTAACTGTTTTTTATCAGCTGGCAGCGGCCTGGTATTGCTCGGCAATGTTCTACCAATGCACGTCGCTCATCAGCCGTTATTTTTTCCATCAATAGAAAAAATTTTTTTAAAAGCTGTTGCTAATTTCCTTAAAATGGAATAAAATAACAATATCCTTTCCATAATAGAGGGGAAAGCCAAATGCCGGAATGGCCCGGACTGATGGGGCTAAAACCACATCGTGTTAACTCCTTGAAAAGTTTTTTCAAAAAAGGGAAAAAAAGGGGTTGACAAAAGGGGAATGATTTGGTATTATAA
>JABLTR010026943.1_pt1 | contig 10117 bp, 10 predicted proteins | sample 7160071 | NCBI WGS metagenome assembly JABLTR01 (sample SAMN14651230, study PRJNA627086) | human gut metagenome | isolation source: feces | host: Homo sapiens
ACCACCGGGGCGGTTGCCCCGGCAGGAACTTTTCTCTTATTATAACACCAATCTTGTGAAATCACAATTTATTCTTGTAGCCTGCCGCTGATACCGTCTGGATTGTGCTTTTCCTTTCTTTTTGTTCCCTTTAATTAGCCATGAACTGGATCATTTGGAGGGAATTATTATTTGAACTAGCGGGACAGTAAAGAAACCACTTTACCTGTCCACATTGGCTACCAAACTTGAATTTGTGAGGTATTATTGATGAAAAATGAAATAGTATTATTTACGGATGGCGATATTAATATTGAAGTTCAAATAAATCCTGAACAGGAAACGGTCTGGTTTACACAGAAGCAAATGGAAGCATTGTTTGACGTTAAGCATGCTACATTAAGTGAGCATATCACAAATATTCTTGCTTCCGGAGAATTAGATGACACTTCTGTCGGTTTTTCCGACAAAAGTTCAGGTGGAAGAAAACCGAAGATATATAATCTTGATATGATTTTGTCCGTTGGATATAGAGTTAATTCAAAAAGAGGTATAGCTTTTAGAAAATGGGCAAACAATGTTCTTAAGCAATATATTATGAAAGGTTATGCTATCAATGAAAGGCGTTTGCAGGCATTAGAAAAAACAGTTGATATACAGAGCAGAATGCTTGCTGATGCACTTGATATAGAGGAACTGCTTGATAGCTAACTAACGATTTGCCCGTGGGAGAGATCCTGCGGGCATTTTTGTATCTTTTCTATGAACTTTATTGATTTTGCTTGTCTAATATGGTAGACTATACATAGAGTCTAATGGCGTAGACAAGGAGGTTATGAATATGGATTTTCCGAAGATTCACGAAAGCGAATATCGTTTTTGTTTGATTATGTGGGAGTATGAGCCGGTTACTGCTGCCCAGCTTGTAAAGCTTTGCCAGGAACAACTTGGTTGGAAGCGAACCACCACTTATACTGTTATCAAGCGCCTTGGAGAGCGTGGCGTATTAAAGAATGATAACAGCGTCATTACATCTCTCGTTTCTAAAGATGAAGCACAGGCGTATGAAATTGACGAACTGGTTGAGAAAAAATTTAAGGGTTCTTTGCCCGCATTCATCGCTGCTTTTACGAAGCATCAGGATATGTCCGAAGATGAACTCGATGAAGTGCAGCGTATGATTGACTGCATCAGGAAAGGAGGTTCGCAATGAACGAACTTTTTTTGAAGATCATCAACATGAGCATATCGGCAAGCTGGCTTGTCTTGGCTGTGCTGATTCTCAGATTCGTTCTGAAGAAAGCTCCCAAATGGATCAATGTTCTGCTGTGGGGCATTGTAGCCATCAGATTGATTTGCCCATTCTCTTTTGAAAGCACATTGAGCATAATTCCAAGTGCCGAAACCATTCCACTGAACATAGGCATGGATACCACCCCTACCATCAATAGCGGAATAAGTGCAATAAACAACGCAGTTAATCCCATCATCAGCCAGTCCAATACGCCGATGGCTGGTGCCAGTGTAAATCCGCTGCAAATCACTATTGGTATCTATGAATACATCTGGATTTTCGGCATGATTGCACTTGCGCTATATACGGCTATCAGCTATTGGCGTTTGCGCCGCAAAGTTGATACTGCTGTTCGCTACAAGGACAACATTTTCCAGAGTGAGAATGTAAGCTTTCCGTTTGTGCTTGGTATCATTAAACCAAGAATCTATCTCCCGTTCAAAATGAACGGGCAGTATCTAGAACACGTTGTTGCCCATGAACAGGCGCACATTTGTCGTAAAGACCATTGGTGGAAACCCCTTGGTTTCCTTTTGCTTATGATCCATTGGTTCAATCCTCTGATGTGGCTGGCTTATGTTCTGCTGTGCCGTGACATCGAGCTTGCTTGTGATGAAAAGGTCATCAAGGAGCTTGGCAACGAGCAGAGAGGCGATTATACACAGGCACTTGTGGCCTGCAGCGTAAATCGTCGTATGATTGCTGCTTGTCCACTCGCTTTTGGTGAGGTTAGTGTTAAGGAGCGTGTGAAGTCTGTGATGAATTATAAGAAGCCTGCGTTCTGGGTTATTATTATTTCGGTCATTGTTTGTGTCGGCGTCGCAGTTTGTTTCCTGACTAATCCCAAGCAAGATAGCTATACATTGCGAATTGTTGTTCCCGCAGGAAGTCAAGAGAAATTTGTATATACGGATGAGGAAGTCAGCACAATCAGAAATTCAATTAAAATATGGTCTGGTGATGGATTGGGTGATACGGAAGTCCTTTTATCTCCAGTCAACAAAACAACAGAAACCAGATACACTGCCACTTATCTTACACATGGTATGCCTGTGGAATTTGATGCAGAAAAAGATACGTGGTTTAAGATTGGTGTGAATATGCAGAACTCCACCAATGAGGACATTATTGTTTATGTTGAAGTAGAAAATGTAGAAGTGCGTATTGTGGATAAGATAAATTCCGTAATAAAGTGGTTTGATTACACAGAGAACCCCTCTGCCATGGATGATGAATCAACTATAAATCTTCCAATATATCCAGATGTTACTTTCAGCTACAACCAGGCACAGATAATTGCGTCAAAACCCTTTGACACCTCAGAACTTATCGACCATACAATTTTGATTACCGGAATGCCGATTTGGAATGCGTACTTTGCAGATCTTACCGGTGATGACTATCCAGAAATCTGTGCTACATATACCTTTGGTTCTGGCATCATTGATAGTCGCATAATCATATATGACTATGCAAAGGGATCAAGCTATGAGCTGTCTGATCGAGGATATTTCGATTTTACCCTCAGATTGAATGAAGCTGACGGATACCTCTATGTAGATAAAACGAAATATAATACTGATGAACTGGTAGAAACTGGCCGATTAGTTTTCAAGAATAATTGTATTCAGATTGAAGGTTTTTCCAACGAAGCGAATTAGGTGTTCCAAGCTGAAATCCTTGAAACTTATCCTGCACGAATTGCGGATGTTTATAGCATCAAAGTTGCAGCAGAAAAGGGTAGACTAAACTGATTTGAACTAAATTTTGCTGGAAATATATCTTTACAAAACAAAATAAGGAAGAAATAAGAACCAGGGAGATAGTAAAAGCCATTTTACCTGTCCCCAATGGCTCTTATGGATAAAAAGGCACAGTCGCGGAGGCGATTGTGCCTTTTGTCAAAATAAGATTAATATACTACTGCATCATTTGCTGTAAATTTTTCCAGAGAGTTTTCCTTAGTCTGAACACAGACAAATGAAATTCCAGCATCCTCAGCGGCAAAGAACTGACGCTTTGCGGAAGGAGAAATTCTGATCCAATCACCAGCAGCGAGAGTAATTTCCTCTCCGTCAATAATAACTTTTCCCTTGCCAGAAAGGATACCGTAAACTTCTTCGTTTGTTTTATGAGAATGTACGAAAGGAACATTAGCTCCTGCAGGAAGAGTATTAATACTTATTTCAGCACCTGTGAGAGAAAGGGCTTCGTGAAGTTCAACTCGACCTTCATTTCCGATATTTGTTTTTGCATAGTTTGTCATGGTATATACCTCCATTTTTCTTAGTGTTTGTTCTTACAGCCATATAATACTATGTTACGCATTCAAATGTAAGTACGCACCTTTTTGTAACTATACATTCAAAAAAGAATGTGTTATAATTTGTTTGGAGGTAAATGCATATGAAGACAAAAGATGAGCTTCCTGTTTGCCCAGTGGCCACAGCAGTGTCACTTGTAGGTGGCAAATGGAAACTTCTTATTATACGAAACTTAAGAATGCGGTCATGGAGATTTAATGAGCTGCAGCGAGATTTGGAAGGTATATCTCAGAAGGTATTGACGGACAGCTTAAGGCAGATGATGGATGATGGTCTTGTATACCGACACGATTATCAAGAAATGCCGCCAAGAGTTGATTACAGTTTAACTGAATTGGGGGAAAAACTGCTGCCGATTATGGATGCGCTGGCAGATTTTGGAAATTATTATAAATCTGCTATTAAGTAGTGTTTTTCGGTCAAAAAAACCAGCGTGACAGGTAAATGTTTTTTTCCTGTCCCTAATGGCTGTTCCAGACTGAATATTACATTCAAATAAAAGCAAAGGGGGAGCTGAAATGCATTTTGTTGACGCAAAAGGGATTCTGACCGGCAGTGGTGGACATTATGGAATGAATATTTATCGGGGATGTACTCACGGCTGCATTTATTGTGACAGTAGAAGCAGGTGTTACCAGTTTACTCATCCTTTTGAAGACATTGAGGTCAAGCAGAATGCACCAAACCTTTTGGAAAAGGCACTGAAGTCGAAAAGGAAAAAGTGTATGATCGGAACAGGCGCGATGTCGGATCCATATATGCATTGTGAAGAGAACTTGAGGCTGACAAGAAAATGTCTTGAAATCATTTTGGAGAATGATTTTGGGGTTGCGATTCAGACAAAATCAGACCGTATCCTTCGGGATATTGACCTGCTTGCCAAGATTAATCGTTCAGCAAAATGCGTGGTGCAGATGACACTTACAACTTATGATGATGATTTGTGCCACATATTAGAGCCAAATGTATGTATCACAAAGCGCCGTATTGAAGTACTAGAAGAAATGCGTAAGAATGGTATTCCAACGATTGTATGGCTTACGCCAATTTTACCGTTTATCAATGATACAGAAGATAATATCACAGCAATTCTGAATGAGTGTGCAAGAGTTGGTGTGAAGGGCATCATCAATTTTGGTATGGGCTTGACGCTTCGAGAAGGAGACCGTGAATACTATTACGCTGCGCTTGACAGGCATTTTCCAAGGATGAAAGAGCAATATATTAAACAGTATGGGAATGCGTATGAACTGCCAAGTCCGAATGCAAAAGAATTGATGGGGCTATTACAGAGAATATGTAAGGAAAAGGGGATGCTGTCAACTCCGGATGAATGTTTCAGATTTATGCATGAACTGCCGGATAAGTATCGTCAGATGAGTATATTTGATATGTAAAGCGAGGATGATAGTTAGATGATCTCAATTAATACAAAGAGACTTCATCTGCGGAATTTGGCACAAAATGATGCGGATGCAATGTTCGATTACAGAAATAATGAAATATGTGCTCGATATCAGAGAGGGCAGACAAAAGACTTTGAAGGAATTGTGAGCTTAATTGAACGGCGAAAAAATGATGAAATATCAATGATCTCGCCGTGTATGATATCAGTAGCATTAAAAGAAACAAATGAAATGATTGGCGAGATAGTTGTCATGCCAAAGGATAATACATTTTCCATTGGATATACCTTTTCCTATAAATATCATAGACAAGGATATGCCTTTGAAGCGCTGACTGTTTTGATTGAATACCTTCATAATATGGCTCCAGAGTGGGAGTTTATCAGTTTTACGGAATGTGAGAACATACCCAGTATGGAGTTGCTTAAAAAATTGGGATATAAGAATCTTGGCTATGTTCCAAGCATGGATTCGCAGGCATTCGGTAAGTGGACTACGAAGGCTACAGATGAAGAATTTATTCAGGTGAGAAACCATCAGGGACAGTAAAAAAGCCATTTTACCTGTCCCCGTTGTATCCGCATCCTCCTTTGTTTTCGGTATATACCGATTATAGCACGACGGACAGAAAAATCAATATGAATTTTTAAGAAGCCGCTGTGCTATCAGGCTGCCTTTTTGCAGTTTGATGAACCAGCGTGACAGGTACAATGGCAATTTTACTGTCTCTTTGGCTTTTGTGACTATACATTCAAAAGAAAATATGTTAAAATTTGCTTGAGTCAGGAATCGGATGATCATACTGCATGAGAATTTGTTGAATGTCTCGATAAAATGGAAAACTTAAAAATAGAGTTTTCATAGTGGGGGGTAAATACATATGAAAACAAAAGCTGATCGAGAACTAAAAGGTATATCTCAGAAGGCATTCAACAAGACGAATCATATCATAAAGATAATTAGCTGTTTATGTCTGAGCATGTTTATACTATGCCAGCCGTTATCATTTTGTGTTCCAGTGAATGCAGAGACAATAGATGATGATATTGTTATGACAGATAACATATCAAATGATTCAACAAAACAGGAAACAAAAAAGTCAGGCACGCAAACGAATGAATGTAAGGTCATCCGTGTCGGTTCTTTTGAGGATACTTTCAATTATGTCGATGAAAATGGTGTCAGACGAGGATTTGGTTACGAACTCATGCAGGCTCTTGCAGGCTATGCTGGATGGAAATTCGAGTACGTAAAATGTGACTGGTCCAACTGTTTTGATAAGCTTGAAAACGGTGAGATTGATGTCATTGGTGACATCTCTTACACAGACGAGCGTGCACAAGAGATGCTTTTTTCAGAGGAACCGATGGGTGAGGAAAAATATATTCTTTATGCAGATATGTCGAATACGGACATAGGGACGTCTGATTTTACGTCTATGGACGGGAAACGTGTAGGTGTGCTTCTAGGTACAGAGCCTGAAAGTATGCTGACAGAATGGGAGAAGAAGAATGGCATACATACAGAGCATGTAAATGTATATGATAATGACGATGTCAAAAAGAAATTAGCTGATAATGAGATAGACTGTTTTGTATCTCTGGAGGAAGCTATCTGGTCTGAACTGGGAATATCATCTGTTACCAGTATTGGTAAATCAGGTATATATTTTGCAATAAACAAAGAGCGCAGCGATATCAAAGAGGAGCTAGACTTTGCTATGCGCCAGTTGGACAAAGACAGTACGTTTTTTAAGGCAGATCTGTATAAGAAATATTTTACTCTTGATTATAGTCAGATTCTTACAGGTCAAGAAAAGTCATGGATGGAAGAAAAGGAAACTATCCGGATAGGTTTTTTGAATGATGATCCTGCTGTCTTTTTCATGGACGAAGAGACTGGAAAACTTACTGGTATGATGGCGGAGTATATCGCCTATGCTAAAGACTGTCTAGGAAATCAGATACTGAAATTCAATATTCAGTCATATGATGACTATGACGAAATGATTCAGGCATTGCAGGATTGTGAAATTGACATGATTTTTTATGCTGGAAGAAATCCTAATTTTGCAGAAGAAAACGGCTACGCATTTACAAATACGGCTTGGACATATAGCTTGATGGCGGTAACTGATGAGAAGTATTTTAATGAGAATGAAGTATAAACAGTAGCTGTGCCAAAGGAAAAAGAAGCCTTAAAACAGCATATTGCTTTCAATTATCCACAATGGAAGCTTGTAGATTATGACTCATTTAATGATGCAGAAGATATGGTCATTAAAGAAAATGCAGACTGTTTTATCATGGGAACAAGTCAGGTGATAAAATATGATAATAATAAAGATTTCAAGAGTATTCCACTTACAAAAACAATGGAGGCGTGCTTTGCAGTAAGACGCGGAGAGGGAAATCTTTTGTCAATACTGAATAAAACTTTGAAGACCATGCCGTCTGATATGCTTACCAGCGCACTTGCTATTTATGACAGCACGGCAGATAAAGTGACTTTTTTGGACTTTATAAAAGATAATTTGCTTACTGTTTTTGTCACGACAAGTCTTTTTGCACTTGGAATAATTGGCATTATTCTTGTACTTTTAAGAAAGGCAAGGAAAGCAGAGGCAGCTGCAAAGGTTGCAGCAAAAGATACACAAAAACTCAATGACAAGCTGGAAGTTGCTCTGAAAAAAGCAGAGGATGCAAGTCTTTCAAAGACAAGTTTCCTTCACAATATGTCGCATGACATCCGTACACCTATGAATGCAGTTCTAGGCTATGCACAGCTCATGAAGGATGAACTAAAAGGAAAAGGAATGCCTGAAACATTAGAACATCTGGAAAAACTGCAGCAATCTGGAAACCTTCTTTTGTCAATCATAAATAATGTACTTGATATGGCTCGGATTGAGAGTGGAAGGATGGAGATTGATGAGAGCTATACTCAGATTGAATATATTCTGCAAGATTTGTTTGAAATATTTGATGATGAAGCAAAGAAAAAGAATATTGCATTTAATTACAAGATGAATGTAGAGCATGATCATGTACTGATAGATATTACCAAGATAAAAGAAATCCTTGTAAATATCCTTAGTAATGCTATAAAATATACTCCAGCCGGCGGTTCTGTTATGGTAAATGTAGATGAATTGCCATGCAATGAGCCTGGATATATGATAGTGAGGACTAGTGTTAGCGATACGGGAATAGGTATGAGTCAGGAATATTTGACAAAAATTTTCGATGCATTCACACGTGAGCAGAGCACCACAAAGAGCAAAATAGCAGGAACCGGACTTGGAATGTCGATAGTAAAGAAATATGTTGAGCTGCTTGGTGGAACAATAAATGTAGAGAGTGAGCTAGGAAAGGGCAGCACTTTTTCAGTTATATTAAAGCATAGGATAGTGGATGAAAGCTGCTATGCAAAAAAGCACGATGAAGAGCTGGGAACAGGCAGCGAAATTCTTAATGGCAGACATATCCTTCTAGCAGAGGATAATGATTTAAATGCTGAGATTGCAGAAGCAATACTTGAGCGTGCTGGTCTAAAAATAGAACGTGTAGAGGATGGCATCCAGTGTGTAAACAAAGTAGAGAAAATGCCAGTGGGCACATACGATATGATACTAATGGATATTCAGATGCCTAAAATGGATGGCTATAAAGCAACACAAAAAATTAGACACCTGCCAGATAAGGATAAGGCATGTATACCTATCATTGCAATGACAGCAAGTGCCTTTGAAGAAGATAAGAGAGAGGCTATTGCAGCTGGGATGAATGGTCATATAGCAAAGCCAATCGACGTGAATGAATTGATGGCGATATTAGTGAAAAATACCAGATAGTGAAAAAGTAGAAAGATATACACTGGCAGTGAATGCAATAAATAGGTTTTAAGTCGTAACCAGAATCAATAGTTTCCTTATTTTGAATTTTTATATGTTTGACTATGAAGTATAATCAAAATGTCAAGCAAGAAAAATTCAGATAAGGAGACTTTTTCTCTACCGAAGACAGTTTCGTTTTTTGGAACACAAAAAGCTTTACAAAAACTGGTGGACATGCGTGGTGAAAAACAGTATAATGAGGCAAATAAAGAGTGGCTTTTAACTCCAATAACCTTAGCAGAAGGGGGATTAAGGAAATGTGGATATTTTATGCAATAGGATCTTCATTTTTTGCAGGAATAACAGCGATCCTTGCAAAATGCGGAATTAAAAAGACAGATTCGAATGTGGCAACAGCAATACGAACTGTAGTTGTATTGTTGTTTTCATGGCTCATGGTATTGATTACAGGAACATGGGGAGGAATAAGACAGATTGACGGCAGGACGCTTCTATTTCTGATTTTATCAGGATTAGCTACAGGTGCATCGTGGTTATGCTATTTTCATGCCCTTCAAAAAGGGGATATCAACAAGGTTGTTCCCATTGATAAATCAAGTACCGTGTTGTCTATTCTTCTGGCATTCATTTTCCTTCATGAAGGTATTTCTGGGAAAAAGATAATATTTGTGCTGCTTATTGGAATAGGAACCATGATGATGATTACCAAAAAAGACATAAAAACAGATTCTGAAAAAAAGAGTGGAGGATGGCTGATCTATGCGGTGCTGTCAGCAGTATTTGCAAGTCTGACTTCTATTTTGGGGAAGATTGGAATTGAAGGTATTGATTCTAATCTCGGCACAGCAATCCGCACCACAGTAGTGCTGCTTATGGCATGGCTCATGGTGTTTGTTACACAAAAACAGAAAGAAATAAATAAGATAGAAAAGAAAGAATTATGCTTTATTTGTTTGTCAGGGCTGGCAACTGGAGCGTCGTGGCTCTTTTATTATCGGGCGTTACAAGAAGGACCAGCAAGTGTAGTAGTGCCGATTGATAAGCTTAGTATGTTGGTAACGATTGCATTCTCATGGATTGTATTTCATGAAAAACTGACAAAGAAATCGGCAGTCGGTGTTTTACTTATTACGGCAGGAACGCTGCTTTTAGCAGTTACAGCTTAAATATCAGGGAGGGGCAAATGATTTTAATTACAGGGGCAAATGGCCAATTAGGAACTGAACTTCGTCATTTGTTGGATGAGCGCAATGAAGAA
>JABLTR010058809.1_pt1 | contig 10115 bp, 11 predicted proteins | sample 7160071 | NCBI WGS metagenome assembly JABLTR01 (sample SAMN14651230, study PRJNA627086) | human gut metagenome | isolation source: feces | host: Homo sapiens
AGGTAATAATCAATATAGCCGTTGTTACAAATACCATGCCAAACACAGGTATGCCAATGCCATTTATAAGTTACGGAGGTACATCCCTTGTCGTTACCATGGCGTCCATGGGACTTCTGCTCAACATTTCAAGGGACTGCAGCAGATAAATACATATTGAAAACATATGCCCTGAATGACAGGCCTTATAAGCCTCATTTCAGGGTGTTTTATTTCCTCCAAGTATTATATTATGATACAATAAAAGTAAGAAAAGGCCGCCAGAGCAGGGAGTGAAGAAATATGAAAAGAAAAGTCTTAAAGATAATTGGTACTGTTATGGTGATACTGTGCATATTATTTGTGATATTATTGATACTGGTGTTTTTTCATCAGGCGGCAGTGGATTTATTGACCTGACTAATGTGGTAATGTATTTCCTTGCGGCATTTTCCGCTTTGTCTGCTGCGGCAGCATTCATTATATTCAAAATATTGAAAAATAATTAAAAAGGCGTCTGCCCTTTTAAAAAGGCAGGCGTCTTTGCTGTATAAAAGAATAGTGGATGTTTTATATATGGTCTTTAAATGAGTACTTATTTTTAGTATGTAAAGAACTGGCTCCAGTAGTATGTTCCGCCGTTATCATAGCAGCCTACACCGATATGGGTATAGCTTGAGTTTAATATATTTGCTCTGTGTCCGGGTGAATTCATCCAGGTATCAACGACTTCTTCAGGTGTTTCCTGGCCATAGGCTATATTTTCACCGGCACCGGAATAAGTTGCTCCTGCCTCATCAAGGGCTGTATAGCAGCTCCTTCCGTCAGGTCTTGTGTGGGAAAAGCTCATAACAGTTTCCTGTGCCCTTACCTTAGCTGCTGACTGTACTGCTGTGTCCACAGTGAGAGCGTCAAGGCCTTCTTTTGCACGTTCAATATTTACAAGACGAACTACTTCAGCTGCATAGGCTGACTCCTGTGAGGATACCTCTCCGTCTTCTGGGGAATCAGGTATCTGCGGTTCATCAGGAACGTCTGGAATATCTGGAATATCGGGATCTTCAGGCGTATCGGGAGTATCGGGAACATCGGGAAAGTCAGGAATATTAGGAATATTAGGACATTCAGGAGTATCAGGTGCTCCAGGAAGCTGTGAGCCGCAGCCTAACATCTCAAATAAAATTTCAAGGCAGCAGTCTCCGTTTTCACAGCTTAGAAGTTTATTGTAAAGATCTTCGTCAAGATTAATACAGTCGTCGCTTATCAGCCCTGACTTTATTAAATAATTATAGGCAAAACTGTCAAAGCTGTTTACTGAGCAGCTTTTAGTTTCCTTTGGTGCTGCAAAGGCAGTGACCGAAGAAGCAGATACCGCCGCAGCCGTGATGGCAAGTAAAAATTTCTTTTTCATCTACATCTCTCCTTAAATATTAAATTTTTGTTACATTTGTGTTACACATATATGATAACCCTTCCTTTGTATGCATGCAATGGAACATTATGGGTCAACAACTGTCTGATTTTAAGAAAAAATTAAAAAAAGTCCCTGAAACTGGGGCTTTCAGCGATGGTAAATATTAATAGAGGCATAAGCAGGAACATATTTCCTATGGCTTTTTGGAAAGGATACTTTTGGAAGATTGTCATTTACTAAAGGTCACAAACGTGATATTATATAAAAACTGGCAGGTGATTGATATTGATAGAAACAGTTACTTTAGATAACGGATTAAGGGTAGTTCTTGAAAACATTCCCTATGTCCGCTCCATTGCCTTTGGCATATGGATAAACACAGGAACCAGATGTGAAAAACCTGAAGAAAATGGTGTATCACATTTTATAGAGCACATGATGTTCAAGGGCACTGAAAAAAGAAGCGCCAAGGAGATAGCTGAGGAAATGGATGCCATGGGCGGACAGATAAATGCCTATACCACAAAGGAATATACCTGTTATTATACCAGGGTGCTGGACAGACATTTTGACCATGCGCTGGATGTGCTCAGCGATATGATACTAAATTCAAAGTTTGATGAAAACGACATCAAAAGGGAACGAGAGGTCATCGAAGAGGAAATAGATATGTATCTTGATGCTCCGGAAGAGCTGGTACATGATGCCCTTGAAGAAACCGTATGGAGGGAAACTGGACTTGGCATGCCCATATGCGGTACAAAGGAAATACTGGCAGATATGGACAGAAAGGTCATAACTTCATATTATGAGAGGACATATAGGCCTCAGAATGCCGTAGTTGCCATAACAGGAAACTTTGACAAGGATGAGACCATAAGAAAAATAAAAAATGTTTTTGGAAGCTGGAGCAGGGAGAATTATGTAAGGGCCGAATATCCGGAAGCAACATATCTTCCCTCCGTTGTAAATATAAATAAAAATGTGGAGCAGGTGCATCTCTGCTTTACATTTAAAGCTCCCAAAAGAGACAGCAGGCATAAATATGCCCTTGCCGTTTTGAATACGCTCTTTGGCGGAGGAATGAGTTCAAGGCTTTTCCAGAAGATAAGGGAAGAGGAAGGACTTGTATATACCATCTACAGCTATACATCCGCATACAGTGATACGGGAGTTATGACGGTATATGCCTGTACAAGCCCACAGAAGACGGAAGCTGTTGTCAGGAGCGTTTTCAGGGAAATAGGAAGGCTCAAGAAAGAAAGGATAGATGACAGGATAATAGAGGTCACCAAGGAACAGATAATAAGCAATTATATAATAGGCAGTGAGAGCACCGCCGGACGTCTTACGAGCAATGGCGGAGGAATGATACTTACGGGAAGGGTTCTTTCCATGGAAGAAATTTTGGAAAAAATGGATATGGTAGATTATTCCGCTCTCAAAGATGTCATAGATGAGATATTTGATGCTGATATGTTCAGCTTTTCAGCCGTAGGAAATATTGATGGAATGGATATTGAGGGAATGATAGATGAAGGAAAACAATTTTTATATAACTAAAACTGATGATGCCAAGGATCTTCCGCTTCCAAAGTATATGTCAAAGGGAGCTGCTGGCATGGATCTATATGCCAATGTACATGAGGATACCATGATAAGAAGAGGAGAGATAAAGCTAATACCAACGGGCATAAAAATAGCTCTTCCGGAAGGCTATGAGGCCCAGATAAGGCCAAGGAGCGGACTGGCTCTTAAAAATGGCATAACCATGGTAAATTCTCCTGGAACCATAGATTCAGACTATAGAGGAGAGATAGGAGTAATAATAATAAACCACGGCGAAAGAGGCTTTTTGGTAAAACGTGGAGACAGGATAGCTCAGATGGTAATAAACCGATATGAAAGGATAGAATGGAGCGAATGTGAAAGCCTGGATGAAACAGAACGTGCTGATGGCGGATTTGGACATTCAGGGGTATAAAAAAGAGATTTTCGGCAGATACTTATCCGAGGAAGAAGTAAAAATTCTTATGAAGGAGGAGTAATATGAACTCAAGGTTTTGGGACATTATCTGCCTGACTTTAATCATTGTCGGAGCGCTCAACTGGGGACTGATCGGATTTTTTAATTTCGATCTTGTTTCCGCTATTTTCGGCGGCGGTCTCAACTGGATCGCCAGGGTCATATTTGCCGTTGTAGGCCTTGCGGGAATATACGGACTTTTTATGTACACTCATTTAAGAAGAAGTGCAGAATGATAAAGGCCTGATTCAGGAACTAAAGTTTTTAAGTGTCTCAAAAGGGGCATAACTGCACTTATAGGTACTTGATAACAGAAGCATAATAAAAAGCACTTGACCCTCAAGGGGAAAAAGTGCTTTTTTCTGTGCTTTTGGGGTTATTGTATATAAATGTATATAAAACTGAATATATACTGTAATTTAGGACATACTTAATTTCTTACGAAAAGATTAAAATAGTTGTAGTATTTTCAGGATTTATGTATACTTTAGTAGAGTAAACCTGTATGTATGAAAGGTGGAAATGAATATGAAAAAGAGATTTTTATATATAGCCGCGGCAGCTGTTATGGCCGCGTCACCGTTTACGGCAAGGACTTCAGCCATGGCGGCAGAGAACACATCAAAAGCAGCTGTAAGTGAAGCAGAGAAAACAGAAACAGCTGAAAATACATCAGAAAATACCGAAAAATCTGAAAACGCACAAAACATCCAGAATACTGAGGAAACTAAGACGGTTTCAGAAACAGCAGATAATACATCAGAAAATGGTGAGGCACAGAAAGAGAAAACTGATGAAAGTAAAATCGACAGCAGCAGTACAGAAAGCAGATTCAGTGATGTAGGTAAAGACGCCTGGTATGCCGACGCCGTAAGATTCACCGTGGACAGGGGAGTAATGAATGGAACTTCAAAAACCACATTCAGTCCCGATGATAAGGCAACCAGGGGTACAATAGCCCTTATAATAAGAAATATAGACGGCACCAGTGAAAAGGTATACTGGTCATATCTTGACGTTCCTGAGGATGCCTGGTATGCCGATGCCATAGCATGGTGCTCTGAGACAGGAGTTATGAAGGGATATGGCGGAGGATATTTTGGACCTGATGACAGCATCACAAGGGAACAGCTGGTGTCTATACTGTACAGATATGCTCAGTACAGAAAATTCAGCAGTCTCGAAACAACGGGAGTTGAGCTTCTTGACTACAGTGATTATGCTAAAGTCAGCGGATACGCAGGAGGTCCCATGCAGTGGGCTCTTAAAAATAAAATAATAAGCGGAAAAGAAAACAACACCCTTGATCCCCAGGGCATAGCCACCAGAGCTGAAATAGCCCAGATAATAAGGAATTTTATGGTTTTCTATAATCTTTGATACATATAAATAAGCCCCTGGTTAACCCAGAGGCTTGTTTTGCGTTTGGATTTAATATTATAAGATCCACAAAAGTACAGCTGGCGTTGAGGTGCTAACGTCTCAGAATACGGATCAATAATCCCACAGCAATGGAGCCGATGACAGAAAATGAGGTCATTAAAGCTTTTATACTGCCAGTATCACTGCCGCTTTTTGACATCACAGCTGACAGTATCCACATAAGCACGGCTAAGACAGACAGGCATATGGTCACAATAAATGGTTTCCTGGTCCTGTCGGCCACAAGACGAAGCATAACGCCTACTAAAAATGGGAGTATTATAATAAATAAATAATCGAGGATGAGCTGAGACATAAAATAACCTCCTTACACTATAAATATTTTATCATACTGACCGAGGACGCACAATTTATATTTATTAATGATAAAATAACTTTGAGAGGAAAATTCCGCTGGCATTTATGACAGCGGAATTTTTTAAAGGAGATTATTCAGGACGATTATATTTATACGGCAAACTGACTGTTGTACAGTTTGGCGTAAAAACCATTTTTAGCAAGGAGCTCAGTATGGGTTCCCTGTTCGATTATATGGCCGTCTTTCATTACAAGGATAACGTCCGCATCCTGAATGGTCGAAAGACGATGGGCTATTATAAAACTTGTTCTGCCCTGCATCATCTGCTGGAAGGCATGCTGTATTTTGAGCTCTGTCCTTGTATCGATGGAAGATGTGGCTTCGTCAAGGATAAGTATGGGAGGGAGACAGAGCATTACCCTTGTTATACATAAGAGCTGTTTCTGGCCCTGGGAGAGACTTCCTCCATCCTCAGTTATGAATGTATCATATCCCTGGGGCAGCCTTCTTATGAAACTATCGGCATGGGAAGCCTTGGCCGCAGCGATTATTTCTTCATCGGTGGCATCGGGTCTGCCCATAATTATGTTTTCCTTAATGGTGCCTGTCTTGAGCCAGGTATCCTGAAGCACCATACCATAGTTTGAACGAAGGCTTTTTCTTGTGATGTTCCTTATGTCGTTACCGTCAACGGATATGCTTCCGTCATCCACATCATAGAAACGCATGAGCAGATTTATAAGGGTCGTTTTTCCGCAGCCGGTAGGGCCGACTATGGCTATCCTCTGGCCTGATCTAACATTAAGATTAAGATTTTCAATGAGCTTTTTATCGGGAACATAGCTGAAACATACATTATCCAGCTTCACATTTCCTTCAGCCTCACCAAGTACGACGGCGTCTTCAGCATCAGGTATCTGGGGTTCTTCCTCAATGAGTTCAAATATCCTGGCTGCACAGGCAATGGCATTCTGAAGCTCCGTAACTACTCCTGAAATTTCGTTGAATGGCTTTGTATACTGGTTGGCATAACTCAAAAATGCTGAGAGCTGGCCGACACTGAGCCTTCCGCTTATTACAGAGAGAGCTCCGGCAATGCCGACGCTTGTATAAACAAGGCTGTTTACAAAACGTGTCGACGGATTAGTTATGGATGAGAAGAAAGTCGCCAAAAGTGAAGCCCTTTCAAGACGTCCGTTTATTTCGTCAAATTTTTCAAGGGTGCTGTCTTCACGGCTGAATGCCTGTACTACCTTCTGATTTCCTATCATTTCGTCTATATAGGCCGTTTCCTCGCCTCTGGTCTCTGACTGTATGCGGAACATTTTATAGGTCCTCTTGGCTATAAATGCAGCTACAAAAAGAGATACAGGAGTCACAAGAAGGACAACTATGCTTATGGCAACATTTACGCTGAACATAAAGAACAAAGTTCCTATTATAGTAAGCACTCCGGTGAAAAGCTGGGTAAATCCCATTAAAAGACCATCGGCAAACTGGTCCACATCAGCTATTACACGGCTTACGATATCGCCTGAAGAATGGTTGTCTATATATTTAAGGGGAAGTATCGCTATTTTCTTAAAGGCTTCGTCCCTCATGTCACGGCTGACATTGTATGTTATATGGTTGTTGCAAATATTCATTGCCCACTGGCTCAAAGCCGTAAGGGCTGCTATAATGGCCATCTGTATTATTATGGGGCGGATGCTGTCAAAGTCAACATTTCCCTTGGATATTATACAGTCCACCGCTTTTCCAGTGAGGAGAGGAAAATACAGTGTAAGGGCCACGGTTATTACAGCAAATATAAGGGATATCACTACAAGGGGTGAATACGGCCTTATTTTTTTAAGCACTTTTTTGATTGTCCTTTTCTGATATGAGTTTTTATCGGCCATGATCACACCTCCTTTTTATCCTTTGAAAACTGGGAATAATATATTTCCTGATAAACAGGGCAGTTTTCCAATAATTCACCATGGGTGCCTATTCCGGCTATCTTTCCATCATCAAGGACGACTATTTTGTCGGCATATTGTATGGAAGAAGCCCTCTGGGATACGATAAATACCGTAGGACTTTTCGGCATTTCCCTTATGGCCTTCCTTAAGGCAGCGTCCGTTGCATAGTCAAGGGCAGAGGCGCTGTCATCAAGAATAAGTATCTCGGGCTTTCTCACAAGGGCTCTGGCAATGGTAAGACGCTGTTTCTGTCCTCCGGAGAAGTTCTTTCCTCCTTGGGATACCTCAGAATCAAGGCCTTTCCTTTTTCCTTCGACTACTTCAAGGGCCTGGGATATCTTAAGGGCGTCATATATGTCCTCATCGGTGGCATTTTCATTTCCCCAGAGGAGGTTATCCCTTATGGTGCCTTTGAAGAGAACTGCCTTCTGCATAACTATGCCGATCTTTTTGCGGAGGGCATCTATGGAATAATCCTTGACATTTACGCCATCCACCAGGACTTCACCCTGACAGGCATCATAGAATCTAGGTATCATATTTACGACTGAGCTCTTTCCTGAGCCAGTGCCTCCGATTATTCCTATGGTCTCGCCTCTTTTTACTTTGAAATCTATATCCGTAAGGGAATCCACATCCGATCTGCCGTATCTGAGACATACGTTGTTGAATTCTACTACGTTTTCGCTGTTTTTATTACCAGATGATACTGCCTCATCCTTTTCTGACATGGACGATTTGATCTCAAATACGCTCTGAACACGGTTTCCGCAGGCAATGGCCTTATTTATGAGAACTATAAGGTTTGCCAGTTTTATGAGCTCTACCAGCACCTGGGACATATAGTTGATGAGGGCTACGACTTCGCCCTGGCTTATGATGCCGGTGTTGACCCTGACTCCGCCGGTCCAGACAATGGCAGCGATGGCTAAGTTTACAACCACATAGGTCACAGGATTCATAAGAGCTGATATTTTTCCAACGAATATCTGAAGGGAGGCAAGGGCGTTGTTGGCATCCTCAAACCTTTCAGTCTCGCTGTCCTCCTTGTGGAAAGCCCTTATGACACGCACACCTGTGAGGTTTTCACGGGTGATCCCAAGGACTGTATCAAGTCTTGACTGTACTTTTTTGTATAAGGGTATGCTCACATACATTATCCCGAAAACGACCACAGACAAAACAGGAATTGCCACAACGAATATGAGGGCTGCCTTCACATCAATGGTAAAGGCCATGATCATTGCTCCGAACACGATGAAGGGAGAACGCATAAAAAGTCTTAAAAACATATTCACACCGTTCTGGACCTGGTTTATATCGCTGGTCATCCTTGTTATGAGCGTTGACGTACCGGTGATATCCATTTCAGTGAATGACAGGGACTGTATATGTTCAAAAAGTGAGTGCCTCAATTTTGTGGCAAAACCGCAGGCGGCTTTAGCCGAAAAATATTGGGCGGTTATGGAGCAGGCAAGACCAATTATGCCAAGAAGTATCATAACAAGGCACATTTTGATGATATAGGTCTTGTCCGCTGAAGGTATTCCAACATCGATGACCTTAGCCATTACTATGGGGACGAATAGTTCAAAGAGCGCCTCCAGCATTTTGAATAGAGGTGCCAGAACTGATTCTTTTTTGTAGTCTTTTAAATAGCAAATTAGTTCACGCATTAAATCACCTGGCTTTATTATTGATTATTCACTGGTTTTATATTATCATAAAGTTAAGTATATTAAAAATATTATTTAAGTATAGTAAATATATCTTTTTTATATAGGTGATCATATGGATATAAAACAGCTCATTTATTTTACGACCATAGTTGACGAAGGAAATATATCAGCGGCTGCCAAAAAACTTCATATATCCCAGCCGCCCTTAAGCAGCCAGATACATAATCTTGAGGACGAACTTGGCTGTGTGCTTTTTGAGAGGGGAGCAAGGAAAATACAGCTGACCGAGGCGGGGAATATATTATATAAAAGGGCGGCGGCCCTCATAAGCATGACAGATACGGTCAAAAGAGAGATAATGGACTACAGCAGTGGAATGAAGGGTGTACTTCGCCTGGGGGTAGTATCGTCGGTATCAAACACGGCACTGGACACATGGCTCAAGCCGTTCCATGATGCTTACCCCGGAGTAAGGTACGAGCTTTCCGAAGCGAATACCTATGATACTGTCGATATGCTCAGGTCAAATCTTTTGGATATGGCCTTTGTAAGGACACCGTTCAGTTCTTTAAATATGGATATGGTGCCGTTAAAAAGAGAGAAGATGTATGCTGTAGGCAGCAGAAAATTTTTTGAAAATACAGAAGCCCCGGTATCTTTGGAATATTTAAGCAAAGTACCTCTGATCGTATATAAAAGATGGGTCAAAATATTTAATGAGATATTTCAGGACAGGGGAGTCAGTCCGGATATAGTATGTCTTAATGAAGATGCCAGGACAACAGCTGTCTGGGCTGAGAAGGGCATAGGGATAGGTATAATCCCGAAGTCGGCCTTGGGAATGCTTAGAAATGATGATATAATAACCCTTGAGATAGATGATGAGCGTATGTCATCTGAGATATACCTCATATCCCATAAAAATTCATATCATTCCCTCATAGCATCGGAGTTCTGGAATTTTGTAAAGGAAAGTGCCGATGAAAACCTTAGGGATTCTTAAGATATATTTCATTTATATGGGCAGAAATTTAAGTTAAAATATAGATGAAATAAATCTCAGGGAGATGATATTATGAAAAGATTTGTACCTTTAGTATTGAGCGGACTGCTTTTAGCCGGCTGTGCGTTCACCGTACAAAATGGCACCGGTAGCGATAATGAGAGTATAGAGCAGAGCACAGAAAGTTCCTTTGCCCAGGCTGTGGAACAGGGGATGAGCACTGAAGAGCCTCCGGAATTTTTATCCGATGAAAATAAGGAGCTTTTCAAAAGGGCAGAGTATATATATTATAATGCCTTTGTGTGCTCA
>JABLTR010113468.1_pt1 | contig 10112 bp, 9 predicted proteins | sample 7160071 | NCBI WGS metagenome assembly JABLTR01 (sample SAMN14651230, study PRJNA627086) | human gut metagenome | isolation source: feces | host: Homo sapiens
CTTCTGGTTTGTGTCGCAACTACCATTTTAGCAGGGAACTCCTTCTGAGTCACTCTTTTTATTTTTACTGTTGCACTTGTATTGTAAAGCGGCCCACAAGAAAGTCACCCGGGGCGCGGGGCGGAGCGCCTGCATAGTGGGTGCAGGGACTGCTGTCCCGCAAAAGCCCCAGGGGCAGAGGGGCACAGTGCCCTCCTCTTGGGGGCAGTGGGGGCATGGCCCCCACTTTTGGGGAAGTAGGAGCCAAATCCAACGACTTGCTCCCGAGGGGGCACACCCCTCCACAAAAATCAAGAAAGAACCACCGGTAGGAGCAGCGCCGTCAGCAGCAGGCAGAACCGGCTGCCCATGAAGGCGGTGATGATGGCCGGCGGCGCCAAATGGCGGTAGAGGGCGGCGTACTCCTCCTCGCCCTCCGCGCAGCTGCGGCAGACCTCGGTGACGATGTTCTGTACCCCCGGGAAAAAGTAAAACAGCCCGATTGAAGCCACCGCCCCCAAAAAAGGATCGCAGCCCAGCAGCTTTGCGCCCAGCGCCCCGCCCAGCAGCAGCCCGGCAAGGCCCAGCACGACCACCACCAGAAAGGGCACCAGCTGATCGAGCACCAGCTCCCAGCTCAGGTCGTTCAGCATCTCAAAGACCATTGCAAAGATCGAGCACATGATGATGCCGGAGGAGGCGGTGCGCTGCAACATGTTGAGCCTGAAAAAGCCCAGAAAGTTTCCCGCCAGCCCGATGATAACCAGCATGAACGCCCAGCCAAGCCCGGTCAGCTCCCCCAACCAGGTCGCCAGCAGCACCGTCACCGCCAGCTGAAACAGCGCCACCGCCTCGGTTTCATATTTAGGCGGGACCCAGGCGGTGAAGAAGGGGCTGGGATTTTCCGGCGAACTGTACGGCTGGTGATAGCGGTTGAGCCTCTCCTCCTGCTGGGGTTGACTACTTTGTGACGCGGGCACTCCGCCGTTCTTTTTGAGCCTGCTGATATACCGCTTTGTGACAAGCGAGCCGATCGGCTGACCGATGGCGTCGATGGTCATGGCCAGCAGCAGCGGCAGCGCCACCAGCTCGGTGGCCCCTGTCTCCCTTGCGTGGTCCATCACCAGCATCCCGCCGGTGAAGGCGCCGCCGCAGGTCACCACCGCCCCGGAAAAAGCGGTGGAAAATCCCAGCAGTGCCCCGCCCGCCAGCACCGTCACCAGCATCGAGACTCCTACGGCGATACAGCTGATCAGGATAAACTTCCACTGGCGCACCACATCCCGGGGCAGGATGTTGGTGGTGACCGCCGCGACAAAGACCGGGAACATCAAATCCCCCAGCGGCGCCAATCCCGACAGGGTGGGCCAGTCCCGCGGCATTCCCAGCGCCGTGGCGGCCAGATACAGCAGGATGATGCCCGCCATCGCCGGAATCTTTGCGCGGCTTGCAATCGAGAGGATGTCCCCCAGCGCCACCAGCAGCACACAGGCGGTGAACGCAACAATCATCTCCATGTCCGCTTACCCGACCGTTTCCCGGATGATCCGCAGGACATTCTTCCAGAAAATCTGCTCGATCTCCCCGTCGCTAAAGCCCACCTGTTTGAGCGCCGGGTACAGCAGTTCGATACTGCCGATGCGGTCGATCTCCAACGGGTTAGCCGAGATGCCGCCGTCAAAGTCGGTGCCGATGGCCGCAGCCTCAATCCCCGCCGCGTCGGCGATGAAGCGCAGGTGCTGCGCGATGCGCTGCGCGGTCGAGATGCCGTCCTCGCTCAAAAAGCCGCCGTAGAAGTTGACGCCAACCGCGCCGCCCTTCTCTCCCACTGCCTTGAGCATCTCTTTATTCAGGTTGCGGGTGTGGCCGCACAGGTCGCGCACGCAGGAGTGGGAAGCGACAAACGGCTTTTTGCTGTGCCGCACCACATCCCAGAACCCGCCGTCGGACAGGTGGGAGACATCGACCAGCATCCCAAGCCGGTTCATCTCCTCAACCACCTCGATGCCAAAGGATTTAAGCCCCTTTCCCATCACCTGCGGATCGGCGCTGTTGGGGTAACCCAGGCAGTTTTCATAGTTCCAGGTCAGGGTGATCAACCGGATTCCCTGGTCATAGAGATCGTGCAGCCGCTCCATCCTGCCGTTGAGGATGCCGCCCTCCTCCACCGTCAAAAAGGCTGAGATTTTGCCCGCGGCGTCGTTGTCCAAAATCTCCTGCGCACCGGTCGCCAGCGCCAGCTCCTGCGGCGCCTTTTCGATCTCCTCCTTCATCCGCTCGATCATCCGCAGCACCGTCCGGTAGGCATCGTCATAGGCCCGCTCCGGCGGCTGGGGATAGTCCATGAGGTTGGTGAAGCAGGCAAAAAACTGCGCCATCGAGCCGGCTTGTTTAAGGCCCGGCAGATTGACCTCGGCGTCCAGCTCGGCCAGACTTTTCTCCGGCTGCTCCAGCAGCTTCATCAGCGTGTCGCAGTGCATGTCGATCAGTTTCATCCTTGTGTTCTCTCCTTTTGTTGTTATGGGAAAAGGCAGAGGGGCTTTCCCCTCTGCCCTACTTTTATCCTGTTACAAAATCACAAACATCAGCATCCGGCAGACCTCATACCAGTCGTCGCTTTCAAAGGCAATCGTCGTCGGGTTGACAAGCTGCGCGCCCGGATAGTAGCTGCTGCGCACCGCCTTGCAGTGGTCCTTAAAGGTAATCTGCACCGCAAAGTGGTCCGGCAGGGTGATTTTTGCTCCGCTCAGCTCCTGCTTGCAGGCCGCTTCAGCGGCTTCGCGAATCTTTTTGCAGGCGAGCTTTGCGCTAAGCCCCTGATTGTGCCCGCCAAAGTCGTCCTTCACCGCCACCGTCAGCAGCTTGGGGTGCAGCGGCTGGCTCTGCTCGCAGAGGGTCTTGTCCCCGGTCAGCAGGACGCTCGGCACGCCGTAATAGGCCGCCATGTAGCTGTAGATCAAAAACTCGGAGGCGATCTGGCCGTTGACCCGAATCTCCTGCACCGCGCCGCCGGCGATGGTGTGGCTGAGCACGTTGCCCTCCTGACCGGCGGCGTTGTGGTAGCCCACATACATCGCCGCGTCAAAGCTCTTATCGATGCCCTCCACCATGCAGCGCGGCTCAAAGGTCCAGCCGCGGATCAGCTGCACATACTCCGGCATCTGCTCCGGGTAAATGTTGATACCCGGCCCGTGCGCGTCCTTGACCACCACTAGCTCTGCCCCCGCCGCGTGCGCGCCCTCGGCGGCGGCGAGCACCTCGTTGGTCATCTCCTGGCGGTTGCGCTCATAGTCGTGTCCGCCAATGTGGGTGGAATCCCAGGTGGCGGCAAAGGCGGTCCCCTCGATGTCCGCGCTGATGAATACTTTCTTCATTCGCATTCCTTCCCTTTCTCCCCGCACACGCTTGCAGCTTGTCTGGCGGGATGCTATAATAAATGCGTCTGGCTTCTACCGACAGTATAAACGATAAAGCAGGTTGGGCTCAAGCGTAAAAATGCACAAAATTTCCGGTTTTATTTTATTCAATTCACCTGATATCGGAGGTGTTCCCCACGGCCAACCCACTGAAAATCAGCGACATTTCCAAGCTCTTCAACATCCCCATCTCGGCCCTGCGCTACTATGAAAAGGAGGGGCTGTGCCACTTTAAGCGCAGCGGAAACAACTACCGCTTTGCGGACATCCGCACCATCCGCAACCTGTGCGACATCTCCTTTTACCGCAAGCTCTCCTGCTCGATCGAGCAGCTGCACCAGCTCGACCGCATGGATCACCGGCAGATCTACCAGCTGCTTGCCCAAAGCCGCCAAAAGCTGCAGCGCCAGCTGGAGGAGCTGCACCAGATGCTGGAAAATATCGACGAGAAGATGGAGCGCATCGCCAAGATCGACGCCCTTTCTCAGTCCGCTGCCCAGGTGGTGCTGGCCCGGCTGCCCGCCATCTACCGCTTCGACCTGTTCTGCAGCGAGGACATCAGCAACCTGATCCGCTACGAGCGCGACCTGTTTGTGATTGTGGAATCCAACGGCTCCGACTTCGGCTACGGCCTTGCCCTGCAGGGGCAGACCGGCGACCGGGAGCTGCTGCACCCGCAGGATACGCTGGCCAAGCCCTACCTGAAGGTGCTGCTAAAAACCGACTACGAGCACATCGAGCAGAACAACCTGCAGCAGTTTTATGAGCAGATCTTCGATATGGGCTACAGCCCGGGCAAAACCTTCGGCAAGGTGCTGGTGTCGGCGCAGGAGCAGGGGCTCACCAACTTTTATGAGGCATGGATTGAGCTGGTTCGATAGCGCTAAAAAAAGACGCATGTCAAAAACATGCGTCTTTTTTGTAGGTATTTTGCCCCTTACAGCTTTTCGATCATTTCCTCCACCGAGGGCATATCCAGAATGGTGGTAGCGCGGTGAGCTTGCAGGATGTTCAAATCCTTGTCCAGCACAAAGTAACCGGGCAGCTGCATCTCCTCACCCTCATAGGCGCCGTGCTCCAGCCCCAGCTGCTCCATTCTCTTGCGCTTGACGGCGAATTTGGGCAGCTCCTTGGGAGAAATCATGGTCAGTTTGGAGCTGGCGACACCCAGTTCCAGTTCCTTGTACAGGCCCATATCCGGGTCGCAGACGATATCAAACGGCAGGTCGCTCTCTTTGATCTGGTCATTGATGGTGGACGGCGGGCTCTGCATCACCACCATCAGCTGGGCATTTTTGGCCCTGATGCGGTCATAGGCCGCGGCGTAGTCGTGGATATCCAGCTGGCAGAGGGTGCAGCCGTAGTAGCGCAGGAAGAGTAGAACGGTCTTATCCGCCTGCTGTACCTTCTCCGAGAGCTTCACCCCGCTTGCGAACGGCGTGTCAAAGACAAAATAGGGCATCTTGTCTCCGGTATTGATTCTGGTCATCATGATTACCCCCTGTCTGATTTTGTTTTAGCAAGTAAACAATCCTACCCCTTCATTATAAAAAATTTTTCTTTTTTTGTAAAGGCGTGCGGCATGATGCCGCACCCAATTCACGTATTGGTTTGGTGGAGGGCTAACCCTCTACCTTGCGGCACCCTATCCTTTACCAACGAGCACAGCCGAAGGCAAGCAACCCACACGAGAATGTTTGCCCTCGATTTGCATGAGGTTCGTTCGCGAATCGAGGGCAGGCTCAGCCTGTCAAGATGCTTCTTTTTGTCCTTCTGCTGATGCTGACCCTTCCCCTGCTGCTGGACCTTCCCTCCTGCATCCTGGGGGAAATCCAGAACCAGATGGTCGACCAGCTGGGCCAGCAGAGCAAGCGGGCGGAAATTTTGTCCGTCCTCAACATGGGGGTCAACCTCTTTGAAATCACCTTCCTGTTCGGCTCCTCCCTGCTCTCCAGCATCGGCTCCACCGCCTGCTTTTTGAGCACCGGCCTTTTGATGGCCGCCCTTGGGTGGCTGTCCCGCCGGATATTGTTTGCCAAAGGAACAAAATCTGCTCGATAATCCTATGCAAAAGGAGGCGCTGCCATTAGGCAGCGCCTCCTTTTGTGATCTCTATTCTTCTCCTCGCCGCCTCTTGTTTTCTCGCCCTGCCAGCCCTAGCAGCACAAGCCCGACTACCAGCAGTACGCACTGGCAGAGCACCACCGGCAGCGGTACCGAAAAGGCCGGGTCCAGCCCCTGCAGCGTCAGCGGATATCGGGAGAAAAACTGCCCATTCCAGATCCCCAGCGCCTCTGGCAGCGGCAGAACCATACACACAAACGGAACCAGCATCCAGACGTAGAGCGCCCACGGCCGCCACCTGCCCAGCAGCCAGCCGCTGCCCAGCGCGAAGATCAACGCAGGCAGCAGGGTGAGGACTGCGGGCAGCAGCAGCTCGCCCCAGCCGCACCAGCCAAAATACCGCCAGTAAAACACCGCCGCCTGCGCAAGGCAGATAAGCGCCAGCAGCGCGCTCCCGGTCAGCGCCGCCGCACAGCGGGCCAGCGCGTAACGGTGGGGCGGCATCGGGGCGGCGTCGGTCAGCGATGCTACGCGGCGCGCCTTCGGGGAAGTGAAGAAGGTGAGAAAAAACAGCACCCCAACCCACAGCAGCGGCGTCATCCGGCCCAGATAATCCCCAAAGCTCCAGGGGGAAAAGGGTGCCGTGTGCGCCACCCCCAGGATGGTGGTGGTGCTCAGTACCTGCCAGCCGTAAAACAACAGCACCAGCAGCAGGCCCACAAAAAATCGATTCCACAAAAGCCGCTTACATTCGTATCGCATCACTTTACGCAAGGTTCAAGTCCTCCTCCTTTAAACCGCAGGCCTCCAGAAAATCCTGGTAACTCAGATAGGGGTACATCGGGTCCAGCTCCCGATTGAACAGGCTGTTGAGGATGGTGTCCATCGCCTGCTCGCCGCCCACCAGCTGCTCTGCCTTCAAAATTTTTAGCGGCATCTCGCAGTACTGCCGCACATAGCGCAGGCTGTTGGAAATCTGCAGCCGCTCCTCCTCCGGCAGCATCTGCAGATAGGCCGGGTTGCGGACATAGAAATTGAGATAATAGTCGTCCACCGCCTGCTGCCACTGGTCGATGTAATGCTCCCTGGCGTACTCCTCGCCATAAAGCGCCTTGACAATGCGGTAGGTGGTGTAGACGGTCAGTCCCTCGGCGGACCAGGGGCTGTCCTCCTCCGCTGTGTCGAACATATTGCCCAATCCCCACCACTGGTGAACCAGCTCGTGGATCATGACCTCCCCGGCTGCCGCGCCCTTGCTGCTATCGCCCAAATTGGCGGCGGTGAAGTCCTGCTCGTCCAGCAGGCTGGCTCCGTCCGCCGCGTAGCCGCCGCCGGAGGTCCTGCTCTGGATGAGCTTGAGGCTGCCGCCCGCGCCAAAGGAAAGGGCGCCGTAATGCTCGGTGCAGTAATCGACCACCGCCTGCACCGCCTGTACTGCACCGGCCTGCTCCATCACCGGCTGATGCTTGCGCCCGTAGTAAAATTCCACCGTGAGGCCGCCCGCGACTATTTCCTCCCTAACATAGTCGCCGGCATACAGGATGCCGCCCGCGCCGTTGTCCTGATAGCGCCAAGTCACAGTGTTATTCTCGTGCTCGGCCACCAGCTCCGGCTGGGCGGAGCCAAACGGGATCACCGTCATCCCCTGCGGCAGGGTGACCTCGATGGTAGCGGGATAGAGGTTTTCATCGGGCAGCACGTTGAGAATCCGCGGCGCAAGCGCCGAATTTTGCAGACAGAGGTATTCGTCGCTGACCTCCGTGCCGCCCTGCATGGTGCTCATGTTGACGTCCTCCTGCGGAAAGCCTCTGTACGACAGCGACAGCTCGATCTGCTGCTCCGCCGGGATCTCCACCTCCAGCAGCACCTCGTTGTATTCCTGATAGTCGCTGACGGTGAAGGACGTCTCCTCCCCGTTTGCCCGCACATCGGAAACTTCGTAGCCGGGATTGATGCCGAAGGCCACCGTCTGCGCCTTGCCGGAGCGGTTTTCCAGCTGGTAGGTCGCCTTGCCCTCCACCGTGCCGAAGCGGGTATCGGGGAAAACCTGCGCCGTCCTGCCGGTGCAGAGCACCTGTTCGAGGTAGGGAATCTCCAAAAAGGTCATCACTGTCTGGTCCGGGTTACTGTGGTCGACCAGCGGCTGGGCCGCATAGGCCGTCAGCGAACAACCCAGCAGCAGCGCCGCCGCCAGCGGGCGGTAAAGCCTGCGCGCGCTGTGCCGCAGCGAGCCGAGCATCCCCTTTCCATACTGCCGGATGCACAGGTAGGACACCGACCACACCCCAGCCAGGGCCAGCAGCCAGCTCAGCCGCATATAGGCCACCGAGCGGAAGATGCGGAAGTTGGAAAAGTCGTCGGACAGCGCCCAGACGCAGGGGTTGAGCCAGCAGAGCTGCCAGTCATCCGCCCAGACCGTCAGGCTCAAGGCTGCAAACCCGGCCAGCAGCACCAGCGACAGGTCCAGCCGCCGGGTGAACTGGTAGGCCGCGCCTGCGGCCAGAATCCCCAGCGGCAGCGCAAGGCCGGTCAGCAGCAGGTAGCTGAGCAGGTAGTCCGCCGCGTCAAAGACCTGCCCGATCATCCCCCAGCTGATGGGGAACCAGACCGCCATCACCAGCAGCAGCGCCAGCACCGCCGATGTTATCAGCGCCGCCAGCCGCACCAGCGCCATCGTCAGCGGTGAGACCGCCGCGTCGGTCAGCGCCTCCACCCGGCCGCGGGAGGGGCGGTCCAGCTCAAAGATGGTGAGGATACCAAACAGAACGCCTCCCACCGCGCCGCCCGCGATGGCGGGATTGGCCAGATACTGGGTCAGCATGGTGCTGGCGGTCGCCGGACGGTACAGCGTCAGCCCCACCAGCGGGGAGAGCACCGTCAACAGGACAATCAGCCAGGTCAGGCGGCTTTGCAGCAGCCTTTTCAGCTCCAGCCAAAACAGCCGCATCGTCCTCATTGTACCGCCTCCCCCGCAATTAAATAGAGGTAGGCGTCCTCCAGCGACGGCTCCTCCGGCTTTACATATGCCGGCAGGACGTCCGCCACCGCCCGGCAGCGGATGCCGCGGCTGGTGTTGACCCTTGCCGTGATGTGCAGCCCCTGTTCCAGGACAGCATCCTGTGCGTCCTGCTCCCAGAAGATGCCCACATGCCCCTGCGCCGCCTGAATCAGCTGCTCCGGCGTGCCCACAAATCGGATCCGACCGTGGTGGATGACCACAATCCGGTCGCACACCGACTGCACATCCTCGATGATGTGGGTGGAAAGCAGCACCAGCCGCTCCTGCGCCGTGCGGGAAAAGAGGTTTCGGAAATGGATGCGCTCCTCCGGGTCCAGCCCCACCGTCGGCTCGTCGAGGATCAAAAAGGGAGGATCGCCCAGCATCGCCTGCGCAATTCCCACCCGCTGGCGCTGCCCGCCCGAGAGGGTGCGGATCTTTGCCTTCGCCTTCTCCTCCAGGTTGACCGCCCGGATCACCTCCCGGATCGCCGCCCGGGAGCCGGACAAGCCCTTGAGAGCGGCCATATAGTCCAAAAACTGCTCCACCGAAAGCTCGTCAAACAACCCAAAATCCTGCGGCAGATAGCCGAGTTTCTCTTTGAGCTGCCGCTCGCTTTTGCGCAGCGGCGCTCCATCCACCGCAATACAACCGGAGGTAGGCATCAGCGCCGCCACCAGCAGCTTCATCAGGGTGGACTTGCCCGCGCCGTTTGGCCCCAGCAGGCCGACAAGGCTGGGGCTGTTGAGGCGAAGATTGAAGTCCCTCAGCGCCTGCTTGCCGTTGGGGTAGGTCATGCTGACATTTTGAATGTTGATCTCCATGATTCTACAATCCTTTCTTGTTGGGATGACTGTAGAATACCAGGCAAAGATGGAGCCGCTTTGGAGCAAAAATGTGTTTTTGATGGAGCTGAAGCTCTTTAAAACTGCACCTGCGCCCGCACGCCCTGCGGGGTATTCTCGATGGTGCAGCTGGCGCGGTGTTTTTCCAGAATTACCTTCACCAGATACAGCCCCAACCCGCTGCCGCCGGTGCTGCGGTTGCGGGAGCCTTCCGCGCGGTAAAAGGCCTCGAACAGGTGCGGCAGGGCCTCCTGCGCGATGTGGGCACCGCTGTTCTCCACCGTCAGGGCTGGATGCCCCTGCAAAGTGCCGCACCAGACGCGGATCTCGGCCCCTTCGGGCGAATAGAGCGAGGCGTTTGCCACCAGATTCCCCACTACCTTGCTCAAAAGCGAGGCGTCCGCACTCACCGTGATTCCCGGTGTCAGCTCGGTGACAAGGCGCTGTCCACGCTGCTCCAAAAGCCCGGCGTCCAGCGCCAGCTGCCGCTCGATCAACACGGCAAGGTCAACCTGCTCGCAGTTGAGCGCGGCTGAACCGCCCTGCATCCGGGAGATTTCCAGCATCTCCCGAATCAGATTTTCCATCCGGCCGGTGACCTGCAGCGAGCGCAGCAGATACTTGTCCCGGTCCTTGTAAATGTCCACCCCTTCCAGCATCCCGGAAAGCTGGCCCTTGAGGATGGTGACCGGCGTTTTCAGCTCGTGGGAGGCGGCAGAGAAAAAGGCCGTGCGCTGCTCCACCTCCCGCCGCAGGGCGCGGTTGGTGCTCTCCAGAGCGCTCAACGTCAGAGCGGCGGCAGCATCCAGC
>JABLTR010000446.1_pt1 | contig 10096 bp, 8 predicted proteins | sample 7160071 | NCBI WGS metagenome assembly JABLTR01 (sample SAMN14651230, study PRJNA627086) | human gut metagenome | isolation source: feces | host: Homo sapiens
AACGGCGGGAACGGGCAGATCGGGATGCAGGGCTGCGGCGGCGGGCACGGGGCCGCGCTGGGGCAGCCACCCTGGCACGGGGGCTGCGGCGTCTCACAGCCGCAGCTCTGGCCGGTGGTCGTATAGTTGTTGCATGGACTCATATCATCACTCCTATTGCATTGAGTCGGTTTCTCTTTGCTATCAACACTATATGCCGCGCCGCGCCCATCGGTGCGCTTGCAATTCCGCCGGTTCTGCGCTATACTGCATAATACCGCAAAATCAGGAGGAACCCCATGAAAAAGCTCATCTCCGCACTGCTTGCCGCGCTGCTGCTCGCCGCGCCCGCGCTGGCCGCCGATGAACCGGATACGCTTGCCGCCCGCTTCGACGCGCTCCGCGCGGAATATCACCTCGACGAGACGAACTTCGCCGTTTCCTACTATAACACCGTCACCGGCGAGGAATATAACTGGAACGAGACGGCCATGTTCACCGCCGCCAGTACCTTCAAGCTCCCGCTCAACCTCTATTATTATGAGCTGCAAAACGAAGGCGCCATCTCCGGCGACACCGTCCTCACCGAGGGCGGCGCCACGCTCGACCGCTGCCACTATCTCAGCCTCGTCGAGTCCAACAACGAGCTGTCCATCGCCATGCTCTACCGCATCGGCGATTTCCGGACGTATAAGGAGACGATGCGCCGCTATTTCACGATGACCGACGACGAGATCGACCCGAAATACTATCAGGACAATTACTACTGCACCCGCATGATGATGGATGCGCTGAAATACCTCTACGCGCACGCGGACGAGTTCCCCGAGATGCTGGATTACATGGAGCAGTCCCTCCCGCGCGATGCCTACTTCCTGCACGACCTCGCGGACAAGGTCACCATTGCGCACAAATACGGTTCCTTCGAGGGCGCGGAGAACGACACCGGCATCTTCTATACCGAGCAGCCGTTCCTGCTCGCCGTCTATACGCAGAACGTCGGCGAGCAGATCGTCGCGCTGGCTGCCGACCTCGCCTACGACTATAACCTCGAGCAGACGCGCCTCCAGCGCCAGGCCCAGAACCAGGCCGCGGCAGACGCCGCATGGGCCGCCGCCATCGAGGCGCAGCGCGCCCGCTTCGCGGCCGATCAGGCCGCCAGCGCCGAGGTGCAGGCCCGCATTGACGTGGAAAAGGCCGCAGCAGAAGCCGAACGTCTCGCCGCAGAGCAGGCCGAGGCCGCGCGCCTTGCCGCCGAAGCGGCACAGGCGGATGAGAAAAGCTGGGCCGATCAGGTCGACGACCCCGATTTTGTCTTCGCCTGGTGGATGATCCCGGTCGCCCTTGGCACGTTTGCCCTCGGCGGCGGCATCGTCCTGCTCTTGCTCCGCTCCGCCTCCCGCCGCCATAAAAAATATACCGGGAAGTATGTCCGCAAATGATCCCTTCACGCCGCAGTACTTGTAGGGGCGGACGCCCCTGCCCGCCCGTCCCCGCCGCAGCGGGCAAAGCCTCCCTTTGCACAAAGGAGCTTTGGGCGACCATTCCTCGCCCGCTTCACCCCACAAACACAGGCAGCTCCGGCGGCGCGAGCGTGAACAAAATCAGCGCCGCACCATAGAGTCCCACCGCGATCACCAGCACCCCGGCGCACCATGCGCCTGCTCCCGTCACGGTCTGCCGGTACGCCAGCCAGAAGCCCGCGCCCATCACCAGCACATAGAGCCCGATGTCCACCCAGAGCGACTCCACGCCGAATCCGCACGACAGCATATAATATACACCCATACACAGCAGCGGCATCACCAGCTCCGCCAGCAGCCATCCGCTCCATGCCCGCTGCCCGTCCTCATTTTTCCGCGTCAGGACGAACGCCGCCGCGAGCGTCGGCCAGAAGAACAGCTTCAGATGCTCCCATACGCTCTCATTCACCGGTGCAAACAGCCCCACCAGCGGCACAGGACACACATCATACAGAAAATGCAGCCCCGTCCCTGCCAGGACCGCGATCCCAAACGCCAACCAAAACCGCTTTTTCATAAACAAACCCTCCCGTCATACACTATGACGGGAGGGTTTTCAGATATTCGGATTGTTGTCCGCTTATTGGAAGAACTGGTTGTGGATCACGCGCACCGCGCGGTCCGAATCCGCCTTGTCGATCAGCACCGACAGCTTGATCTCGCTCGTCGAGATCATGTGGATGTTGATGTGCTCCTGATAGAGCGCCTCAAAGGCCTTCGCCGCCACGCCCGGATTGCCGAGCATGCCCGCGCCGACGATCGACACCTTCGACACGCTCGTGTCGATGTCCATGTGGTCGAAGCTCAGCGAATCCTTGTTCTCGTCGAGCAGCTTCGCGCACCGTACGACGTCCTTGTCTGCCAGCGTGAAGACGATGTCCTTCTCCTCGTCATGGCCGAGCGACTGCAAGATCATGTCGACATTGACCTTCTCCTTGGCCAGCAGATTGAACAGCTTATAGGCAACGCCCGGCTCGTCCGCCATGCCGACGAGCGCGATCCGCGCGATCTTCTTATCCTGGGCCACGCCCGTGATATATGTTTTTTCCACTTTCTTGACGACCTCCTTCACAATCGTACCCGGCGTTTCCGTGAAGCTGGAAAGCACCTCCAGTTGAATGTTATAGCTCTTGGCCAGCTCGACCGACCGGTTGTGGAGCACCTGCGCGCCCAGCGACGCCAGCTCCAGCATCTCGTTGTACGTGATCTCGTCGAGCTTTTTCGCCTCCGGCACCACGCGCGGGTCGCTCGTGTACACGCCGTCGACGTCCGTAAAGATCTGGCACAGATCCGCCTGCAGCGCGACCGCCATCGCGACCGCCGTCGTGTCCGAGCCGCCGCGGCCCAGCGTCGTCACGTCGCCGCTCCGGTCAACGCCCTGGAAGCCCGCCACCAGCACGATCCGCTTCCGGTCCAGCTCCTGCCGCACGCGGTCGCAGTCGACGCGCCGGATGCGCGCGTCAGAGTGGTTCGAGTTCGTCGTGATCCCGACCTGCCATCCGCACAGCGACACCACCGGATAGCCCAGCTTTTCGATCGCCATCGCCATCAGTGCGATCGACTGCTGCTCGCCGCAGGCCAGCAACATATCCATCTCGCGCCGCGAGGCCTCGGGGTTGATCTCCTCCGCCTTCGTGATCAGATCGTCCGTCGTGTCGCCCTGCGCCGAGAGCACCACGACCACATCATTGCCCGCGGCATAGGTCTTTGTGATCCGCCCGGCCACGCGGAAAATGCGCTCCGCGTCCGCGACCGAGCTGCCGCCGAATTTCTGTACGATCAATGCCATAGTATTCCTCCGCTAAGTGCTGTTTGCAGCACCAGATTCTTCAAAACAGAATTCTCAGGGTGTATCCGAAAACCGGGGATGTGACCAACGGCGAGGATTTTTCGTGCCGGGCAAGCCATTTTCCCGCAGGAATACTTTGTGTATTGCAAGGGAAAATGGCACGGCACAGCGCGGAAAGGCCCGCCACTTGGGTGCGTAAACAGTTTTCGGTTACACCCTACTCTAAAACCGGCCACGATGCGCTCAGCTCGAGGCCGCTGTCCTTCAGTACCCGCCGGGGCAGCACACCGGTCACGCCACCGTGCCAGTCTCCCTGCTCCGGGAACCACGCGACCGCGCCAAGCTTCGCCTCTGCATCCGCCTTTTCTTCCTTCGTCCGCACGTACCAGCGCGCGGAGAAGTCGTGATAGCAGACTGGCTTCTCATCCGACGCCGCCCAGCCTGTCGGCTGCTCGCGTCCGGGGTGCCGTGCGATGTCGACGATGTCGGCCACCACGGCGCTCGCCGTCGGATACCGGCCCGCGCCGGGCCCGCAGAACGTCACTTCGCCGACCATGTCGCCTACCACAGCGACCGCATTGCCGACGCCGCCCGCCGCCGCGAGGATCTTCCCCGCAGGCACGAAATGCGGGCTGACGAAGCAGTAGAGCTTCCCGTCCTGCCGCATCGCGCGGCCCAGCAGCTTGATCTTCATGCCGCCCGCCGCCGCAAACGCCGCGTCCGCCGCCGTCACCTTCGTGATGCCCTCGACGTGGATGTCCGCCGGGTCAACATTCTTCCCGAATGCCAGCCCCGCGAGGATGCACGTCTTGCGTGCCGCGTCGATGCCCTCGACGTCCGCCGTCGGGTCGGCCTCGGCGTAGCCCTTCTCCTGCGCCGCGCGGAGCGCCGCGTCATAGCTCTCGCCGTTTTCCAGCATCTGCGTCAGGATGTAGTTCGTCGTCCCGTTCAGAATGCCGCTCACCGATGTGATGTGGTTCGCGCCGAAACAGCGCGTCAACGGGTTCAGCACCGGGATCCCACCGCCGACCGACGCCTCGAACAGCAGATTCACGCCGTTTTCCTGTGCAATTTCAAATAACTCCACGCCATGCTCCGCGATCAGCTGCTTGTTCGCCGTGACCACGTGCTTTCCGGCCTGGAGCGACCGCCGCACCATGTCCAGCGCCGCGCCGCATCCGCCGATCGTCTCCACGACCAGCCAGACCTCCGGGTCGCGCTCGACCACGTCAAAGTCCTGCACGATCTTGTCCGCGCACGGGCAGTCCGGCATTTCGCGCCGTGCCACGGCGTACTTCAGGCCGATCTCCTCGCCCGCGCTCGCCGCGACCGTGTCCGCGTTTTTTGTTAAAATCTCAGCCACGCCGCCGCCAACCGTGCCGGGGCCGAGAATTGCGATCTGTTTCATCGTTTTGTCCTCACTTATTCGCCATCTGATAGATCTTCAGCATATCGTCGTTGTCCAGGACCCGGAACGTGCCGATCGTCCGGCCTTTATTCCGGCTGCACCGCAGCGCGAGATCGTACAATCCGGCCTCATCCTGCGCGCCGCAGGACAGCTCCGCGATCCGCACCGGCATCCCCAGCCGCTTGAAGTATGCCTCCGTCGCGTCGATCCCGGCCATCGCGGCCTTCTCGTCGTCCGCCTCCACGATGCCCCAGACCTTCCGCGCATACTGCGCGAAGCGGGCGAAGTTCGTCGGCGCGACGTAGCGCGCATAGCTGGCCCACATGGCCGAGAGCGTCTCGCCGTGATAGATGTCGAACTTTTCGCCGATGGCCTGACCGAACTGGTGGACGGAGAAATCCTTCTTCCCGCCAAGCCCCGTCAGATTGTTGTGCGACAGGCTGCCCGCCCACATGATCTCGCTCATCGCGTCGATGTCTCCGGGGTTTTTCACCACGGCCTCGCCGTGCCGGATCACCACGCGCAGCAGCGCCTCGGCGATCTCGTCCGTCATGTCGTTTTTCAGCGGATTCACATACCGCTCCAGCGTGTGCATCATGATGTCCGTCACGCCGCAGGCCGCCTGCCGCGGCGGCAGCGTCGCCGCCAGCGCCGGATCCATCAGCGCGAACATCGGCCGGTTCAGATCGGTGGTCAAGCCCCGTTTGGCCAGCGCGACTTCGTCGGTCAGAACGGCCGAGTCGCTCATCTCGCTGCCCGCCGCCGGGATCGTCAGTACCACACCCACCGGCAGCGACTTTTCGAGCTTCACCTTCCCCAGCCATATATCCCAAATATCCGTCTCCGGGTTCGCCGCGCCGTGTGCTGCGGCCTTTGCCGTGTCGATGACGCTCCCGCCGCCGACCGCCAGGATCAGATCCGCGCCAAACGCGATCGCCTCCCGCACGGCCTCGCGGGCCAGCCCCAGCCGGGGATTCGGCTTCACGCCGCCGATCGCCGCATAAGCGATCCCGGCTCCGGTCAGCAGGGCCTCGACCCGGTCCAGCAGGCCGCTCTTCTTCGCGCTCTGCCCGCCGTAAACAACGAACACGCGCTTCGCGCCGCAGCGGCCCACCGCCTCCGGCAGCTTTTCCAGACTGCCCGCACCAAAGATCACGCGCGTCGGCGTATAAAATTCAAATCCATGCATCATCTTTCGTTACCCCGCTACCACTTCAGCCTTTACCACGCCGGTGCATTCGCCGAGCTGCTGTGTGAATTCTTCCAGCGAGCAGCCCAGGTTGCCGGTCTCCGCCGAGACCGTCACCATCGCCCGTCCGCCGGACGGAATGGCCTGGTTGATGGTCAGTATATTTGCCCCACAAATGGCAAAAATAGAAAGTATCTCCGATAAAATGCCGGCCTTGTGCTTCAGCATCAGCTGAAATGTGATGATCCGCCCCGCCATCATGTTCTGGAACGGCGCGATCGTGTCACGGTATTTATAAAATGCGCTTCTGCTGATCCCGACGGCCTTGGCCGCCTCATTGACCTTGTCGGTCTCCCCGGTCTCCAGCATCCGCTTCGCCTCGGCCACCTTCCGGAAAATTTCCGGCAGCGCCGCCGCCTCAACAATATAATATTGCGGTGTCTTTTCCATGTGCTTGCCCTCCGTATGTCTTTGACACGCAGTCATTTGTCCCTTTCTCGCGTCCACTATACACGATATTTCCCCAAATTGCAAGCACTATTTTTTCGCCTTCTCGCCGCCCGTCCCCGCCGCAGCGGAAAGCCTTCCCCTGGGGGAAGGTGGCCTGAAGGGCCGGATAAAGGTCTGGAGCACTTACCCAACTGCAAATGTATCGTGATTGCTCCCCGACCCTCATCAGCCGGGCGCATAAGGAACGCGCGCCCGGCATACCTCGCGGTATGATGCGAGGCAAGTCACGGCTTCGCCGTGCCAGCTTCCCCAGTGGGGAAGCCTTTAGGCCGAGGCCGAGCGCAGCTGTTCGCGACGAAGAAACGTTACAGATGCGGCCTGCCCCTTGCGGGTACTCATCGGCCCACATTTTTGAAACCATTCTTTTCTTTCTTCTTCAGAAAGAAAAGAACGGTTTCAATCTTCCAAGAAAAGAAAGAGGGCCGGTGCGTACCGTTGTCCTGAATTTGACTCGGAAAATATTAGTCATCAGCTGTCCGTTTCATCAGTCCCTCCCTTCCGAAAGGTCTCTGCGCTCTGCGCATCGCCTTTCGGCGGAGCTGCACAGCAAGACTAATATTTCGGGCGGCCAATGATCGCCCGCTATGATCGTCCTGCAAGCAAAACCTACTGAAAGGAGTCGTCTCATGCCGTCAAGAGCTATTTGGAGTGCCTCGCTGCGTATCCTTGCCGCTGCGCTCGGTATCTTCCTGTTCGTGCGCGTTCTGCTGCCGGTTCTGCTTCCGTTCCTCATCGGTTTGGCGCTCGCGCTGCTCGCGCAGCGGCCGATCACGTTCTGCACGCGCCGCCTCCATGCGCCGCGCTGGCTGGCCTCCTTTTTCTGCACGCTCCTGCTCTTCGCGCTGCTCGGCTGCGGCCTGTTCTTTCTCGGGCGGATCCTCTTCCGGGAGCTGAGCGGCTTCCTGCGCGAGCTGCCATCCCTGCTCAGTTCCCTTTCCGGCCCGCTTACATCCGTAAAACTCCGGCTCTACGCGCTCGCCGCCCGCCTTCCCGACGGCCTCGGTACCGGCCTGCGCACCGGCCTGGATCATTTCTTTCAGTCCAGCGGTACATTTGCTGTCCGCGCCTATGAATGGCTCTTCCAGCAGGCCTCCGCATTCCTCTCCGGTCTGCCCGGCGCCGTACTGTTTGCTGTGGCCGCCGTGGTGTCCAGCTTTATGTTTGCCGCGCAGCTGCCGCAGCTTCGCCATTCGCTTGCCACGCGCCTGCCGCAGCTTGCCCGCAGCAAATTTACATCCGTCCTCTGTCACGTCAGAACAGCGCTTGGCGGCTGGCTCGTCGCGCAGCTGAAGCTCATGGGCGTCACTTTTCTGATCCTGACGGCCGGCTTTCTCCTGCTCTGCACGGACTATCCGCTGCTCTTTGCGCTCCTGACCACGCTGATCGACGCGCTGCCGGTCTTCGGCACCGGCACTGTTCTGATCCCGTGGTCGCTGCTCGAATTTCTGCATGGCAACACGACCGGCGGCATCGGCTTTCTGATCCTCTACGCCGTTGCGACCCTCACGCGGCAGACACTTGAGCCGCGACTTGTCGGCCAGCAGATCGGTCTGCCGCCGGTCGTCACGCTTTTTGCACTCTACGCCGGTTACAAGACGATCGGCGTACCCGGCATGATCCTCTTTCCGATCTCCGCGGTCCTGCTCAAACAGCTCTGGGATCATTCCGGCTTGCAAAAATCCTGAAACCATGCTATAATTCCTCCGAAACGGAGGAAAATAGCATGCAATTAGTTCATATCGCAACGCGCGAGGCCTCGCTCCTCTCCATCCTCCGAAACGAGCTGGCGCTCTCATCCGGGCTGGTCAAGCGGCTCAAATGGCAGAATGCGTTCCAGCTTAATGGAGCATTTGTGCATATTCATGCATCCGTGCGCCACGGCGACCGCATCGTCGTCGATCTCTCTGAGTACGTGCAGGGCTATGCTGCCGGGGACACGTCACTTGATATTTTATATGAGGACGAGGGCTGTCTGGCTGTTGAGAAAAAGTGCGGTATATTGGTTCATCCGTCGCCGCAGCGGAACTCCGGCACATTGGCCAACGCAGTGCTCGGCTACTATCAGCGCACCGGACAGGCGTGCGGGGTTCACCCGGTGACGCGGCTGGACCGGGACACGTATGGCATCGTTTTGTTCGCGAAAAATGCATATATTCATGAGAAATTCTGTAAAATGCAGAAGGAACACCAGATTTTCAAAACTTATCACGCCAGTGTATTTGGAAATCAAATGGCCAAAGCAGGTCTTATCGACCTGCCGATCATGAAGATGCCGGGGAGAAGCCTGCTTCGGACAGTCGCACCAAGCGGCAAGAAAAGCAAGACATTTTTCCATGTTTTAGATAAATTCGAGAACTTTTCAGTGCTAGAATTAAAACCAATTACAGGAAGAACGCACCAACTGCGGGTACACTGCAAATACGCAGGGTTTCCAATATTAGGTGACCCGCAATATCAGTCCGATGAATCGGACGCTTTTTCAAAGGAAAATGGTTTATCCTCCCAAGAATTGTGTGCAAAAAAGTTGGAATTTCAGCATCCGATGACGGGGGAAAAAATCTGCATCCTAAGTCATCAGGACGTATGGAGAGGTCCGTGAAATGAGTACCATTTCACGGACCATTTTTATTGCTTATTCGTATCGTACCACTGGTTCTTGCCAAAGACGAGGACCGGATCGCCAACATTTATATTATCAAATATGGTCTTCATTGCGGATTCCGGGGTATTTACGCAACCATGGGAACCGCCGTTTACATAATAATCAGACCCATAATTCTCCCTCCAAGAAGAATCGTGCAAGCCGTAGGGGCCGTAGATCCCGACCCAATATTTGACGAAAACGAGATAATCGGGGCCGGAAAGCCACGCATCCGTATCTTTATTTTCTACGTGATAAAATCCGGTAGGTGTCTGATGACCGTCTAAAGCGCCTGTTACTACGCTGGTGTGAACTATACACTTGGAGTCCTTGTACATGGTCATGGTCTGGTTGTCGATGTCGACCTCGACATAAGTGCCGGAAATGTCGAAATTTTCTCCATTTCTGGTGCAGTTTATCGGGGAATCGAGGTCAGAAAAGTTCAGAGAACAGAGTTTTTCGGTGAGTGTTTCGAGGAGGGCGGGCTGGTCTACGGTATAATCGACTTTCAGGAAGGAAATCGGAACTTTTGCGCCGGAATAAGCGGAGAAAACGTAGTCAACATAGTGCTGGTCGCAATCTTCTGCCCATTTTTGGATGATCGCGGATAAAGCGTCCGAGTCAACGGACAATTTGCCATCGTCCGAGGAGGAAAGCAGTTGAGACAGCGCGGTTTCCGAGAGGCCACGGGTCTGTCCGTTGATATGAACGTCCAATTTTTGTCCCGATAGGTCGGCAGCAAGGAGTTCCGAGGGGTCAAATGCAACATTATTCGCGGTAATTGCCGGTTTTATGTATAAATTTTCATTTATAGCCATAGTCAGCTCCAATGGCTGTACGGCAATTTTCTGGCTAAGTGTGGCTGTCGTCATGGCTAACACGGCGGCATCGTCGATCTCGGTGCCCTGGGATTCGGGGACGATGCGATAGGCGCCGTCGGAAAATTCGACGTGGGCGTCGGTGGAGGGGGTGCGGCGCCTGGCGTGGAGATCGGAGAGGAGCTCGGCTGCGTCGAGGCCGTCGGTGAGGATGGCGACGGGCTGGGGCTCGGGGCGGG
>JABLTR010068101.1_pt1 | contig 10094 bp, 11 predicted proteins | sample 7160071 | NCBI WGS metagenome assembly JABLTR01 (sample SAMN14651230, study PRJNA627086) | human gut metagenome | isolation source: feces | host: Homo sapiens
AGTGGAAAGGGTGCTCCGCCATTTGTTCATGGCCGACGCGAGTTTCCGCAGCTCGAGGAAGCGAGATAATCCCTATACTGGTTGACTGTCAAATTAAGAGATAAAGGATTCAAGAGACTACCGCAGAGAAGGCGCCGTGCGATACATGCACGATTTGGGGCTTGCGAATGAGACACCCTATGGAAGGGACGGACGACATGAACATGAACATATCCACAGACAGCGAAATCAACGTGCGCCTTATCGATCTTTCTCGCATCGTCAGTTCGATGTTGGAAACTGCCGAAACGCCAAGCGATATCGCCTTCCTGCGCGACGAAATGCTTCATACGGTGGCCGAAAGCGCCGAGGCTGCTCGTCAGCGGATCATGCGATCACCAAGTTCGAACTAGCCCGCGGTAAAGCTCGCATCGGCCCCACCTGAAAAGCTTGGTACGTCCGTCAGCCCTTTGCACCGCTCCGTGGCCTATACTATCGCCATGAGAACCACTGAAGCATACGATGCCGTCCCGTTGGAAGGCGTGCACGAAACACACGGGCCCGATGCTAACGGCATGACGACACATACATTCTATGCGTTCAATACCGTGATTACGCTGCAGGCCGCAGGAGATGCCGATGCGCTCGAAGCCGCCTTTGACGATGCGCGCAAGGCATGCAGAACTTTCGAGCGCTTGTTCTCGCGCACGCTCCCCCATTCAGACATCTCACGGCTCAACTGCGCAGGCGGTAAGCCGGTTCCCATCTCCTCTGATACGGCGAAGCTCATTCGAGCGGCCTTGTGCTACTGCGAGGACAGCCAGGGGCGGTTCGATGTGACGATGGGCTCCGTCGTACGCTTGTGGGATTTCAATCGGGGGATAGTCCCCGAGCAGAGCCGTATCGACAAAGCACTCGCGCACGTCGATTGGAAGGCTGTGCACGTGTCGGAAGAGCAGCCGGAGGACTCGAGCGACGAACCAAGGGGCGTGCGCGCGAGACGCACCTGGGCGCAGCTGGACGACCCTGATGCCGCCGTGGATCTGGGAGGCATCGCAAAAGGATGGATTGCAGACCGATTGACGGAAATCGTCTGCGGCTACGGCATCGAATCGTTCATCGTCAACCTGGGCGGCAACGTCGTCGCCCATGGGAGAAAACCGGACGGAAGCCCGTGGCGCATCGGCCTCCAAGATCCGCGCTCAGAACATCGCATTGTCGGCGCTGTAGACGCAGTCAACGCATCGGCTGTGACGAGCGGCGTATACGAGCGGTGCTTCGAGCGCGACGGCATCCGCTATCACCATATTCTCGACCCAGACACCGGTTGGCCGGCTGAAACGGATGCTGCAGGCGTTACCGTCATCGCACAGCGATCCATCGATGCCGAAGGCTATTCCACGACCCTGCTTGCGCTGGGCATCGAGCGCGGCTCGGCATTCGCGCGCAGCCATCCAGCCATCCAACGCGCGTACTTCGTCGATCACCAGGGAAGCGTGCATCCATCCTGACTCGGGAGAGCGACTGGCCAACCACACCTTCTTCGATATCCAACAACAAGACGGGCGCCGCTCATTGCGGCGCCCGTCTTCGTTCGAGTAGCCTAGTCGAACTAGGAGAGCATCTTCTCCTCTTCGAACTCCTCGATCAGGGAGCTACGATCCGTCAAAGGCGTTTCGGCATCCTGAGAGCCATCGGGAATGAACGGCTCGAACAACGGCTCGCCGTTCTGAGAAAGCTCAACCATACCAGTGAGCACATCGACGTATTGATAGGACTGACGGGCCGTACGGCCGCGCTTGCGGTCGACCTCCATAATGAACAACTGCGGATGCACCTGCATGAGCACGCCTTCGCTCTCGACGATCTTCGACCGTCCCATATTGGCGCGCACTTTCAGGCGTTGACCGACGAAATCATGTAACGTATCATGAATGGAGTCGACGATTTTGGCCTGCTTCGCTAAATCCATGCTCTCTCTTCCTTGCGTGTGTCCTCGGGTACAGTAATAACGAGGTATCATTTTATCACCTGTGTCAATGCTCTACAGAATCTGCACGGATTGTTCTTCATTTGGTAACATTAGTTAGTCTGCAGGCAAGATCCGCATCGGATCGGCAACGCCTCTCAGCACCTGCGACCAACCAGCGCCGTCAGATGCCTATGCGGAGGCGCTCCGCTCACCGCGCACAGCCTGCCTGCACTTCATCAGAGCTTTCCCCAGCCGGATAAACTCCGCCACATCGAGCGTTTCTCCTCGTCGCCTTGGATCAAGTTCGGCCAACTCGAACAGGCGCGGAAGCGTCTCGGCTACCGGGGCGTCCTGGGCGCCGCGCCCGGCAAAATACATCTTGCACGAGTTCGCCAACGTCTTGCGGCGGCTCGCGAACGCGGCATCGGCCATGGTGCACGTGGCCTCAAGCGTCGAACCGTCCACCGGATTGCAGGCGTCGTCGACGAGGAGTCGCCGGTTCAGCCTCAGCACGGCGCTCTCAACGCGCGGTGGTGGAAAGAAGTTGCCCGGCCCCACAGCGAAGCGTCCGTCTGGCTCGGCGAACAAACGCAGCTTCACGGTATAGGCTCCGTAGTTCTTCGAGCCCGGGCATGCCACCATGCGGTCTGCAACCTCCTTCTGCACCATCACGGTAGCGCTTTCCAAAGAGGCGAACCGCTCGAAATAGTCGAGCACGACGGTGGCCGCAACGGCATACGGCAGGTTGGACACGAGCTTCGTGGGCAGAGGTTGGTCGCCGGGCAGATGCCCCGCAAACTGCGCGGATGCTCCGCGGATATCGTCAGCTTTCAGATCGAGCGCGTCTTTCTGCACGAGAGCGAACCGATCCGCCCACGGAGCGAGCGTCTCCTCGAGCACAGCGGGAAGATCGGGGTCGCGCTCTACGGACACGACGCGCCCCGCATGCTTGAGAAGCGCGATGCTCAACGTACCAATGCCGGGGCCCACTTCCAGCACGAAATCGTCGGGAGCGAGGTCAGCCAATGTGACGATCTTTTGCAGGATGGCATCGTTGATGAGGAAGTTCTGGCCGAGCGAGTACTTGGTCGACAGGCCGTGCGCTTCCAGAACAGCGCGTGTCTGCGAGACACTTGCAAGCGGCGAAAGCCTAGCCACGACGCGAACCGTTCTTTTTCGGGCGGCTCGACTTGGAGCCCCCGCCTTGCGCAGATCGTGTCTGTTTGGAACCGCCGCCTTGCGCGGATCTGTTCTTCTTGGTTGCCGGCTGGCCTGATCCGTGAGGATGGCCCGATCCGCCGGAGGCTTTCTTTGAGCCGCCGTCCGGTGTGAACGGTTCCGTTTCAGCAACGTGCAGGACAGGCCGTTCGCTTTTCACCTTGCATTCAGCCTGCGGCACGGAGCGCGGAGCATCGTTGGCAGGTCCGGGTGCCGACGATGCAGTATCCTCAGGCAGCGGGGGAAGCGGATGTTCGACGGCGTCGGCCGTGATCTCGCCGTCCGCATCGATTCTGCCAACCCAGTCAAGCACGCGTTCCAACCTGAAGCCCGCGCACGACAATGCTGAACGCACCACGCCCACAAGGGGGTCGAAACCGTGCGGGTCTCCCCCCTCGCCCACCACATGAAGGATGGCCGGACGCTTGGAAAGCCGACGCGCGTCGGTCCAAAAGTACGGCTGCAAGCGATCGAGCAACGCCTTGAGCTGCGCCGGAGCACCGGCGAAATAGACAGGTGACACGACGATCAGCTCGTCGGCGGCATCGATAAGCGGATAGATCTCGGCCATGTCATCGTCGATGATACAGCGGATCGGGTCGCCGTCGTCGGCACCATCGCCCGCAGGCGCGCCCTCGATGGTCCTACCCCGTCGCTCTTCCAGTTCGCGACAGGCGTCGCAGCCTTCGCACGGGGCAATGGAAAGCGTCGAAACGGGAGCGAGCGCCACCTCGTCGTCGGGACACTCGGCGATGCATGCCTCGAACAGGAGGTCGGCTAAAGCGGCACTGCGACCGTTTGGGCGCGGCGATCCGACAATGATCAGACGATTCATAAACGTGCCTCCTTCTGCCAGTCGGTAGCCGAACGATCCAGCAAACCGCGTGCGTTCTGCATGAGCTGCTCGAGGAACGCCGCACGCTCTTCGCCCGGCTCGCATCCACGCACCTCGGCCAGCCGTTCGGCCGTAAAGACGACGTGCGCCGGGCCGCACGACGTACCACGCATGGGCTCCGGCGCCATATAGGGCGCATCCGTCTCGGTGAGCAGACGGTTCGCCGGCACCCGAGCAGCCGCCTCACGCGTACCTTCGCTCGCCTTGAACGTAAGTGCGCCGCCGAACGCCACGTAGCACCCCTCCGCTATCCACGGCTCAAGCGCGGGCCAATCCAGATTGAAGCAATGCAGCAGCGTGCCCGCTTCGGGAAAACCCTCGTCGCGCATGATGGCGAGGGCCTCGTCGTGCGCTTCGCGCAGATGCAGCGCAACCGGCAGACCGCACTCCTTCGCAAGGCGCAGCTGCCGTCGGAACGCAGCACGTTGATCGTCGCGCGGCGAGAAGTCGTAGTGGTAGTCCAGACCGATCTCACCGAGCGCCGCCACGCGCGGATCCGCCAACAGGCGCCGCAGCTCAGCCTCAAGCCCGTCATCATAATAGCGCGCATTGTGCGGATGGCACCCCACGGCGATCCTGACCCGCGGCACGCGCGGGAACGGATCGCCTCAAGTCCAGCCGACGAAGCGCTTCGCAGCGGCCGCCGATTCGAACTTCCACGAGTTCAGACGATCGAACGTCGTCGATCCATCCTCGAATACATCGACGATAGTGCACACGAATTCCACGCCGTGCACCGTGCAGCGCGCAAGCGCGAGAGCCGGATCGGGCAGCAGCTGCAAATGCGCATGCGTATCGGCAACCGGCCCCTCGAGCTTCGGCGCATCCACCACCCGGTACTTCCCGTGTTTGCGCTTCTGTCGAAAGAGCGCGTCGTCGAACACGGGCTCTTGTCGCTCGTCGACCACAGGCACCTACTCCATATCCAAATCGATTGCATCTGCGTCGAGACGCGGGAACAACGGGTCGCCCGTCTCCACCGCGTTGCCAGCGGGTAGCTGGCCCCAGGCGGTCGCCGCCTCGATGTCGGTCACGGCGGTGACGTCGCCCAGGCTCAGGCGGCGGAAGACCTCGGCCGACGTGTTCGGCATGAACGGCGCCAGGTACAGCGCGATGATGCGGATGGCCTCCAGCGCGTTGTAGATGACGGCCGCCAGCTGGTCGGCAGTCTCCTCGCTCTTCGCCAGGTTCCACGGCGCCGACTCCTCCACGTACAGGTTCACGCGGCCCGCAAGCTTCTGCACCGCGACGGCGGCGGCCGTGAAGTCGACGTCGCCGAGGGCGCGGTCGTACTCGGCGTACAGGTCGTCCGATATCTCGCGCAGCGGGTTGGCCTCCACCAGCCCGGCGGCGGATGCCGGCACCTCCGGCACCTGCCCGTCGAAGTACTTCTTCGTCATGTTGAACACGCGGCTGCAGAGGTTGCCCCAGGTGTTCGCCAGATCGGCGTTGTACACCTGCACCATGCGCTCCAGGGAGATGGAGCCGTCGGCGCCGAACTGCACGTCGCTCATGAAGTAGTAGCGGTACGCGTCCACGCCGAACACACGGCAGAGATCGGCCGGCATGAGCGCGTTACCCTTTGACTTCGACATTTTCTCGCCCTTGGTAAGCAGAAAGCCGTGGCCGAACACCGTGTGGGTGATGGGTAGCCCGGCCGCCATGAGCATGGCCGGCCAGATGACGCAGTGGAAGCGCGTGATGTCCTTGCCCACGAAGTGGTACTGCATGGGCCAGCGCTCGTCGAACTCGCCGGCGCGCTCGCCTTCATCACCGTAGCCGATGCCGGTGAGGTAGGCCAGCAGCGCGTCGGCCCACACGTAGGCCACATGCCCCTCGTCGAACGGCAGCGGCACGCCCCAGTCGAACGTGGAACGGCTGATGGAGAGATCCTTCAGGCCGCTCTTCACGAACGAGACGATCTCGTTCTTGCGCGTCTCGGGACGGATGAAGTCGGGGTTCTCCTCGTAGAACGCCAGCAGCTTGTCGCCGAACTCGGACAGCTTGAAGAACCAGTTCTCCTCGCCGCCCGCCTTCTGCACGGGGCGCTTGCAGTCGGGGCACACGAGCTGCCCCTCCTCGTTCTTCTCGAGGTCGCTCTCGGCGTAGTACGTCTCCTCGTGCACGCAGTACCAGCCCTCGTAGCTGCCTTTGTAGCACCAGCCCTTGTCGTAGAGGTCCTGCCAGAACTTCTGCACGCTTTTCGCGTGGCGCGGCTCGGTGGTGCTCACGAAGTCAGTATAGGTGATGCCCAGCATGTCCCACGCCTCGCGGAACGCGGGCTCCATGGAGTCGCACCAGTCCTGCGGGGTCATGCCCTTGGCGGCGGCCGTGTCGGCCACCTTCTGGCCGTGCTCGTCCATGCCCGTGACGAACGCGACGTCGTAGCCGTTCATGCGCTGGTAGCGCGCCACCGTGTCGGCGGCGATGGTGGTGTACGCCGTGCCGAGGTGCGGGGCCGCGTTGACGTAGTAGATGGGGGTGGTGAACGAGTAGGTTCCCTTTGACATAGTGCTTTCCTTTGTTCTCGGGGCGATCGGGGCGAATGGTGCTCCAGCCGCCGCATGGATCAGCGCAATAACCTGCCTATTCTAGCACGAGGGCCCGTGCGAAGAACCTCATCTCCTCCGAACCACCGCACCTTGACCAGGCACAGCGCGACAATGCAACTATTTCGCGTGACAGGTGTTGCTTCGCAATGCCTTGTCTTCTTCCTGGTCTTCTAAACGTTACAACACACATACTTGGCGAAACGGAGGAATGGGAGGCATCGAACCGAACCTTATATCAACCTTACATACGGCTTATGTTTTACTTGCATTGAGCAGATGGCGAGCTTCGGTGGAAGTTCCACCCCGTATACTGGGTGGAACGAACTTGCGAGCACCGAAGGAGGCCCGATGCATACGAATCCTGTTCGGCGGTGTTTGTCGGTGCTCGGATCCTTGCTCGCATGTTTTCTGATCATGTCGCTGATCATGGTGCAAGTGCGCTACCTTGGATACGAATCGGGCCTTATCGGCATGCCGCGCGCCGAGGCTGTCGGAATGAACTCCGCCCCTGCCTCCTCGCGCAGCACCATCACCGCCGAATACTGCAGCGAAGTGGTTTCGGCAAGCGATCCCACCAACCCCGCAGGCCGCACCTCCACGCAGCTGACGTTCGACGACGCTTGGTTCTATCGCGATTCACGCGTATACCAGCATGATCTTGCCACCGCGTGCGCTGTGCTGTCGGCGGTATGCAATTCCGAATCCCAGTACTACAGCGGCGTCCCCCGCTCCGTTCCCTACGCAGAGCAGACGCTCGGACTGCTCGGATTCGAAAACGTGCGCACCGAGTCGTATGCGCTGCGCAGCAGCATTCCCGACGAAGTGAGCTCGCTTCTGCTGGGATCGAGCGACGTCGCAGCCTACGCGCTGGCCAGCAAGCACCTTGCCTCGGACGGCGACGGGCAACCCGTCACGCTCGTCTTCGTAGGCATCCGAGGCACGTATGGCGCCGAATGGCTCAGCAACTTCAACGTTCTCGGGCAAAGCGCTCAAAGTCCCGACCATCGCGGGTTCAAGGCAGCCGAGGAAGAAGTTGCGCAAGCCGTGCGCTCCTATGTGCAGGAATCGGGCCTCGATCCGGCGCATACGCGCATCCTCATCACCGGGCATAGCCGCGGCGGCGCTATCGCGAACCTGCTGGCCGCCGACCTCGACGATCCAGACGAAGGCGAACCGACGCTAGCCCCCTCGACGGGCATCTTCGCGTACACGTTCGCTGCACCGTGCGTCACGCGCGCCGACAACCGGCACAACGCGGCTTTCGGCAACATCTTCAACGTGGCGAACGAAGCGGATATCGTCACTCAGCTACCGCTGGCTTCCTGGGGATACGATCGCTACGGCACCACTATCGAGCTGCCGCATACCGCCAGCGCGGGCTTCGACGGCTTTTACGCCGTCGCGCAGGTCGCCTACCGGCAAAACACCGGCTTCGCATTGAGCAACGATCCCGGCGCGCTCGCCGCTTTGCATTCGTTCGGATCGAATGCCTCGGACCACGTGCCCAGGGCCGAAGACCTGGCGAGCCCGATCGGTGTGCTCGGCGTCGCCCAGTCGCTCGTCGGCCTCGACCTGTCCTCCGCACTCGGAGCGCACTATCCCGACACCTATATCGCCTGGATGCAAGCACTCGATAGCGACCTGCCGGCTGCGTAAGGCCGTTCTGCGCCAGAGCTTGACGATGCAGCGATCGCGTCGCTCGCATGCACGCAGTTCCGCAAGCATCCTGAACGGCATACCGCAGTTCAGGATACCAAGCTCAACCTGCGGCATGCCCGTTTTCGTTCAGGTTGTTTGGCGGACGTGCAGGTTGCCAGGCGACGAAGCGACCACAAAACAAAAGGCCGCGCATGCCTCTGGTATCATGGACGCCATGCATTCTCGAAACGACACCTTCCAACCGCGCAGACGGTGGCCGCGACGGCTCGCATGGGCCCTCGTGACTGTCGCCGTCATCCTGTTCGCAGGCGTAGCCGCGTTCGCCATATACGCAAGCGACTACTACCGAGACGCCGACACGACGCACAAAAACCTGGTCTCCTCCGCAGCGCTTCCCGTCGCGCAAGGCGACGGATACCTCGCGTTCGGCGACCCAAACGCCGCGACGGGCATTGTGCTTTATCCGGGTGCAAAGGTGGAGTACAGCGCGTACGCCCCGCTCATGCGGTTTGTGGCCGAGCATGGCTATCTGGCCGTAGCGGTGGAAATGCCGTTCAACTTCGCGTTCTTCGACATCGACGCCGCCGACCGCGTACGCGCGGCGTACCCCCAGGTGGATACATGGTGGATAGGCGGCCATTCGCTCGGAGGATCGATGGCGGCACAATACGCGGCCGACCATGCGGACGACGTCGCCATCGAAGGCCTTGTGCTGCTGGGCGCGTACACGGCAAGCGACCTCTCGGATGCAGATTTGGGCGCCGTCACCGTCTACGGCTCCAACGATCTGATTCTCGACCGCGACAAGCTCGCGGAGGGCGCCACGAAGCTGCCCGAAGGCGCCAAGACAGTCGTCATCGAGGGTGGGAACCACGCAGGGTTCGGCGATTACGGGCCGCAAAAGGGCGATGGGGAAGCGACTCTTCCCCCCGACGATCAGCAAAAACAGACCGCAGACGCACTCGCAGCCTCCATCGAAGACCGGGAGTCACACGCAAAAGCTTCTTCTGCGGCCGCGTAAGCAGGCGGACTACCGCAGTTTCGCGCGGCGCTCGCGCCAATCGGGCATGAACGCGTCCATGAGCGCCTTGAAGCGCGGGCCGTGACCGCCTTCCAGCAGGTGGCACAGCTCGTGCACCACAACGTATTCGAGGCATTCGGGCGGGTAGAGCGCGAGGCGCACATTGATGCAGATGCGCCCAGTCGCCGGCTGGCAGCTCCCCCAGCGACTCGTCATATTGCGGTAGGCAAGCTTGCCCGCCTTCACGCCCATGATGGGCTCCCATGCCTCCACGAGCACGGGCACGCATGCTTCGACTACCGCACGCCATGAGGCCACCTCCTCGGGCGTCGCCTGAGCAGCCAGAGCAGCCGGCGACGTAGCCGCCTGCGCGAGCTTCGCGTCGATCCACGAGCGCTTCTCGCGCACGAACCGCTCCACGTCCGCTGTGCGCATGTAGGCCGGTGCCGACACCTCCACCAAGCCGCCGCCGCGAGGGACGCGCAGGTTGAGATTCTTGACGCGCTTGCGCGAGAGGCGCACGGTCAGACCGTCCACCTCAAACTCGACCGGTTGCATCGCCCGCCGCGCGCTCATGCCGACGCCTTCCATCCTCGTGCCAGCCGTGCGACGAACAGCGCCGTCATGAACAGCGATGCTGCCGACCGCATCACGTCCGACCACCTCACGCCTCGAGCGCGATGTCGTACGCCGCGTTGCGCGCAATGCCGAACTCGTCGGCGATCGCGCGGGCTATCTCTTTGTTGCGCAGCCCGGAGGCCTTGAGCTCGGCAGCCCGCGCGGCGGCGGCTTGTTGCG
>JABLTR010046812.1_pt1 | contig 10089 bp, 6 predicted proteins | sample 7160071 | NCBI WGS metagenome assembly JABLTR01 (sample SAMN14651230, study PRJNA627086) | human gut metagenome | isolation source: feces | host: Homo sapiens
ATACTTTTAGTAATCTTTTTGATGGGGCATATATGGCTGATAATGAAGCAATAAATACAAACAGAATGATCATCATCAAATTTACAGCTGGAAAATTCCAAACCGCATATTCAAAATGGTCCATTATCAATATTTTATATAATAACTTACTGGAATACAATCCCATAATACATCCGATGATGCATCCCAATACTGCATAAGTAAATGTTTCTGCAGCAATCATCTTTGTAAGCTGGACTCCATCCATTCCCACTGCCCTCATAAACCCATACTGCCTTGTCCTTGCGCAAACGCTCATGGATATACAGTTTACTATATTAAATACAGCTACCAGCGTTATCATTCCTAAAAAACAGTAAATAAAAAATATAAAAGCGATATATGTGCCTGATGTATCAGTTTTACCTTTATAGTCAAATAAGTACGAATCACCAGCTGCATTTTTTATCGCTTCAATATCTTCTTTTGCAGCGTCATCTGCCATCTGTACCATGATCAAAGAATAATCCGTTATGCCAGTTAGGTGTATAAAAGTTTCTCCTGATGTTATTATCGTTATTTTACCGTTGGTCATGCCATTATCACTAAATAGGTCATACTTTAAAAGCCCGGCAATCTCAAACTCCTGATCTTCAATTTTAATTTTATCTCCTATATTCCAAAGACAGTTTTTGTCCCAGGATGCCAGCACATAATGGCTGTCTCCATATATTTTTGAGATATCACTTCCTTTTTTTAGCGTATCGTCCTTTTCAAGACATTCCAGATCAAAATCATCAAATGATACTATATCTATATTATCTGAAAACGAAAATCTTCCTTTAATTTCCGCCGGAACTTCAAAACAGCTTCTTCGGCCATAAACTTCTTCAACTCCATTCATACCTTTAATCTCGTCAACAAGTGTATGGTCTATGGAATCAGTACCATCAAGGCTTGAAATGTCTATATCTGATGTACTGGAAGAACGGGGCATCAAATAGTCCACGAATTCTATGAGTACAGAAAAGTTCAAAAAAAGCATTATGCTGAGCGCAAATGAGCCTGTCATAAGTATTAGATTTTTCTTAGCAGAAACAGCGTGATGGATCCCTAAGGATAAAGGTATATTAAAAGAATCACTGTGTATACCAAATCGCACTTTGACCATACTTTCCGGCTCACCTAAAGCTGCCGCGGCAGGGGACACTCTGGCAGCCTGTCTTGCTGGAGAACTTGAAGCGATCAAAACCGTTGAAATCCCCATAATGATCCCACTTATTATTCCAATAAGACTTATACCAAACAAGGGTATATCGGAAAACTCCTCGCCTACCATAAACTTAAGTACTATGCATAACACCCAGGTAACTACTATTCCAAGCAGGACGCCTATGGGTACAGATGTCTTACACAAGTATAGAGCTTCCATTCTTACAAAGTGTATCAGCTGTTCTTTGCTCATACCTATGCAACGCATCATACCAAAAAATTTTGTTCTCTGTGATACACTGCTATGGATACTGCTTGTTATCATCAACACACCTGCTAGCAGTATTAATAAAAACAGCACCGCAGCCGTAAGAAAAAGTGACTGTCCCATAACAGAATCAAATGCCTGAAACAGCGTAAACCCATCTTGTTTTTCATTAAGTCTATTAAGCTCCATTCTGGTTCCCATCTCAGCCATGCTGAAAACAGCTGTCACCATAAAAACAGAAAAAATAATGCACAGCCTTGTCATAAGATTCTGCCGTTTGTGAATTTTTGCGCATATAGGTATCAAACTTAAATAGCTCTTCATCCTCTGCACCTCCCAAAGTCAGTAAGGATTCCATCAGATACCTTAAGTATCCTGTCAGCTGTCTGTGCAATACTCTGGCTGTGGGTTATCATGATTATCGTTTGTTTATATAATGAAGAAGCCTCTTTAAGCAGAGCAATTACCTCACTTGTATTTTGACTGTCCAAATTTCCGGTAGGTTCATCTGCAAGTATAAGAGCTGGCCTAGTTATCAGCGCTCTGCCAATCGCCGCTCTCTGCTGCTGTCCTCCTGAAAGCTGGCTGGGCAGGTGGTATCTTCGTTCCCTTAAATGAAGTACATCAAGCAGCTCCTCAAGATAGTTTTTATCCGGTTTCTGATAATCGAGCAGTACCGGAAACATCATATTCTGTTCCACCGTCAATTCAGGAACCAGATTGAAACTTTGAAATATAAAACCAATATTCCTTCGTCTGAATACAGTTAAATTCTTTTCTTTCATAGAAAAAACATCTTTTCCATCTATGATAACTTTGCCAGATGAAGGTGTATCAAGAGCTCCTATCATATTCAAAAGTGTACTTTTGCCCGATCCGGATTCACCAACGACAGCAACAAACTCACCTCTTGGAACTGAAAAATTTACTTCCTTAAGAGCCTTTACAGCTGTTTCTCCACTTCCATAGATTTTTGAAATATTCTTTACTTCCAGCAGATCCATATTAACTCTCCTCCCTATCTGAATTGATTACTGAAAGAGTAACATGTCAGTCTTACTGTAATATAACGTAAAGCCTACATTTTTGTAGTATTTGTAGTAATTATAAAATTTAATGTAAATGTACTTCCTCTTCCAAGTATGCTGTCTACCTCTATGGTTCCGTTATGTGCCTCAACAATAGCCTTTGACAAAGGAAGCCCAAGACCAGCACCCTGGCTGTCCTTTGAAAACCTGCTGCGGTAAAACCTTTTGAAAATATGATATATATCCTCCGGGTGGATACCGCTGCCATTGTCTTTAATAATGATCTGGACTATCTCTGCTGTTTTTCTCCACTCTACGGTTATGGTATCTCCTTCTTTTGTGTGGTCAAAGGCGTTTTTGATTATATTGCTTATGGCTTCCTTTACCCATCCTTTATCACAATAAAGGCCTATACAGCTGTCACCATAAAATGCAATGTTCTTTTTCTCAATCTCAGCCTGAAAATGAAAATGCTCCTCAAGGCACTTCATCATTTCTGACATATTCTCCAGCTTTTTTTCAAATACAGCTGTTCCGGCATCAAGTTTAGTTATCTTCAGCAGATTTTGGACCAGACTTTCCATACGTTCTAGTTCTTTTTCAGATAGCTTGGCGAATTCCTTTACCAAGGAAATATCATTTATTTCCTCCTTCATTATGCCGTTATATATGTTAAGTGCTGCCAGAGGTGTTTTTAACTGATGAGATATATCAGAAATGGTGTTTTTCATAAACTGTTTTTCACTATCTTCCTTTTGCGCCCTGGTATTTAATATTCCTGCTAAAGTATTTACCTCATGAAAAAGCCTATACAGCTCCCCTTCTTCATCACACACTATCCCCGAAGGCTTATTTCCAGAAATATACTCTTTTATCTGGTATACGGCCGTTTCCATCAATTTATCTTGTTTATAAAAATATGAGTACATAACTGCTAAAATCAAAATTGTCATCACAATAAATCCTGCTGCAATGTAAAACATCCCAGCCTTATTGCCATAGGCCAAAAGAAAAAATGCTTCTGATAATGCTGTGATCACTAAAATCAGGCAGAACAGACGCTTTATGCTCTTATTTTCAAATATTCTCATAACACACCTCTATTTTTAGTGTTCCACTTATACCCCATACGACGTACTGTTACTATTTTTTCAGGCGCACCTGGATCATTTTCTATTTTTGTGCGAAGTCTCCGTATGTAGACAGTCAAAGTACTATTATCTATATAATTTTCATCTCTGTCCCATAATCTTCCTAATATCTGTTCCGGCGACAGGACAACATCAGGATTTTCCATAAAAAAGCACAGAAGTTTATATTCGCCTGCTGTAAGATCAAGTTTTTCACCGTTTTTATATACCTCTCTGCTTAATAACGATACTTTTATATCTCCAGAATTCAACTCAGTATTTGTCTTAGAAAAATTTTCGCTTCTTCTGATAAGTGCATTTATCCTCGACATAAATACAGCAAGCTTAAACGGTTTAGTAATATAGTCATCACCGCCTATATCAAGGCCCATGGTTATATCAGTCTCCTCATCAGCAGCTGTTAAAAACAAAACAGGTACCTTTGATATCTCTCTTATATTCCTGCATATATCATATCCTGAGCCGTCAGGGAGAGATACGTCCAGTATTACCAGGTCATACGATTCTTCTTTCCATATATTTTCTGCTTCTTTCTTTGTTCTGGCGATGTCCGTTTCATATCCGTGATTTTTTAAGGCAAAAACTAAGCCATTTATTAAACTTATGTCATCTTCAATAAACAAAATGCGTTTCATATATATCACCATGCTTATTATTTTAAATTATTGAATTTTTTATATTATATCCTGATAGGCTGATTAAGTCCAATAATGCATTTTTAATTATAATGGATAGTTAAAAATATGTGTATTGTAAAAAATGCCAGAAGGCTCTGTATCATCAAAGCTTTCTGGCATTTATAAATATTATCCGCCTTCTCCCATCAGAAGTTTTCTAAACTGATTTACTTATGGGATTTTCTCATATTATTAATATTTTTTCATTACCCAGATAATAGCGCTATCTGTTTTTTGTTGCCATAATATTAAAAACAAACCAACGACGATATCTTTTATGCGCATCTTAGTATATCGAGGAGTCTTTATCAATTAACTCAGCCATTAAATTACTGTTCGCAGTACAAATCTTTTAAAGAAAAGCATTGCTCTCAGCTTCAACTGTCGACATCAGCCTAATATCTTTTATGCTATCCACACACTGACGAAACTTCCAAAGACAGATTAGTAAAAAGCAAGAAAAAAGCAAGGTTTTTGAAATAAGCTTCCAAATCATTTTATGATATAATAAAAAATTAGAAAACTTATCGAGGTGAGGTCCATGCAAAACACTCCCATTGCCCATCAGCGCGTTCTTGACTGCGCATATATCGACATAGATACATTGTATAAAGATTTTCACATTCCACAGCAAGGCTATAACGAGAAACAAGCTGAGGAAAGCCGTATTAAATACGGCAGGAATCTACTGTCAGGCAGAGCGTCAGATACAGCACTCTATCGCTTACGAAGAGCTTTTATCAATCCGTTTACAATTATCCTGTTCGTGCTGGCTGCCGTTTCCTTCTTAACTGATGTTGTGCTGGCATCCAATTTTAGCCGAAATATAACGACAGCAGTCATTATTTTGTGTATGCTGCTGTTTAGTGGAATTGTACGTTTCATCCAAGAGATGCGCGCCAAACGCATTGCCGATCATTTGACCCAAATAGTCTCCTCCACTATCCTGGTACTCCGCAACGATAGATGGCTTAGGATCTCTTCAGAAGATCTTGTGGTTGGCGACAAGGTTCGATTGTTTGCCGGTGAACGTGTCCCAGCAGATATTCGATTGACATGGGCAAAGGATCTGTTTGTCTCTCAATCGGTTCTTACAGGTGAAAGTGCGATCCTTGAGAAAAATTCTGACACTCTTGTTTACGGACAGGCTCAGTCCTATTCTGATTACTATAATATCGCATTTATGGGTTCATCGATTACCGGTGGTACAGGTGAAGGTATTGTGCTTGCCGTAGGAAAAGAAACAGTATACGGTGGATTTTCTGCGGCAGAATCTCACCCCAAAAACGGATTTGACCAGGGTGCAAACTCCATAGCCTGGGTATTGATCAGGTTTATGGCTGTTTTAATTCCTATCGTATTTGTTGCCTGTGGATTAACCAAGGGTGATTGGCTATCAGCCTTTTTATTTGCGCTTTCCGTTGCTGTCGGCTTAACTCCTGAAATGCTTCCTATGGTTATCAGTGCCTGCCTGGCAAAAGGCAGTGCAGCTATGGGTAAAAAGCAAACGGTGGTCAAAAATATTAATGCAATGCAGGGATTTGGCAGCATGGATGTATTGTGCGTTGACAAAACCGGAACGCTGACCGGAGACAAAATCACTTTGGAATATTACATGGATGTTTTGGGAAACGAATGTCAATACGCCTTAGACCTAGCCTACTTAAACAGCCTCTACCATACAGGTGTACAAAATCATCTGGATGATGCGATACTGAGATATCGGGAAATACCAGAACAAATGATGCATTATGAGAAATTGGAGCAGCGGCATCCAAAGCTGGATGAACTTCCTTTTGACCACGAACGGAGGTATGCCAGCGTCCTAGTTCGGCATGGCAAAGATAATCTGCTCATTATAAAAGGCAGCGTTGAAGAAGTATATCAAAAATGCGGTTATATTGAGTACAAGAGCAAACGCCAAAAAATTGATATTCATGGATATGCAAGCGTTCATGCCATTGTGGATGAGATGCTTGAAGACGGCATGAAAGTTCTGGCCGTCGCTTATAAAACGATGGAGCAAGAGACCCTATCGCCAGAAAATGAAAATGGTTTGACCTTGCTTGGGTATTTGGCATTTTTTGATGCTCCTAAGCAAAGTGCTGCCGATGCCATTGAAAAACTTCAGAAGTTACATGTTGATGTACGTGTACTGACAGGAGACAATCAGGATACGGCGGTTTCCATCTGCCGCAGACTGGGAATCGATACGTCACACACCTTAACAGGAGCTCAACTTGAGCAGTTGACCGACAATGAGATTTCGGTAAAACTGGAGCATACAACAGTTTTTTCCGAATTGTCGCCAAAGCAGAAGATAGAAGTAGTACAGACGCTCCGGGCAAACGGACACACCGTTGGCTTTTTAGGAGACGGTATGAACGATCTGCCGGCTATTGTAGAATCCGATGTTGGTATATCCGTGGACACCGCAGCAGAGACCGTCAAGGAAGCGGCAGATGTTATCCTTCTGAAAAAAGATCTGAATGTGCTGGAAGAAGGAATTCAGGAAGGGCGCAGAGCCTTTGCAAATGTTTCGAAATACATCAAAATCACTGCATCTTCTAACTTCGGAAATATTTTTTCAATCGTCATTGCCAGCGTTTTTTTGCCCTTTTTCCCTATGACCGCTTTGCAGCTTCTTCTGCTGAATCTTCTGTACGATATTTTATGTCTTGTACTTCCCTGGGACAAGGTCGATGATGAGGTCTGCTCTAAACCGTTGGAGTGGTCAGGCAAAACATTGGGGCGTTTTATGCGCTTTTTCTGGCCAATCAGCTCCATTTTTGACATTGTAACATTTGCGTACCTGTTTTTTGTGCTATGTCCTTCAGTCTGCGGCGGCACATTTGCTTCCTTGTCAGATAGCTCTGAACAGGCCCGCTTTATCATTTTGTTTCAAACCGGATGGTTTTTAGAATCTATGTGGACGCAGATACTGATCCTTCATCTTCTTCGAACACAAAGCATCCCCCTGCTGCGAAGCCGTCCATCCCGCCCAGTAATGCTGGTTACTGTGCTTGGCACTGTACTTTTTACTATTATTACATTCACCCCAATAGGAGAGTTGATAGGCCTGACTGCGCTACCATATGTATATTTTATATTTTTAGCGGTTACCGTTTTCTTCTACCTGCTGTGGGTCACATTAGCCAAACGATGGTATATTTGGCGCTGCCACGAATTACTTTGAGGAAGGAGGGGTCCACAATGAAAAAGAATATTGGTTTTATCTCTCTGGATTCCTCTTTGGTCAAGTGGCTTCGAGAAGCACTCCGGACATCTGCGCCGCAGACATCTTCAGCTAAGGAACTGATGGATGGCTTCAGGGATCTTATGGATGGCACTGCCGGTTCTCTTATGCTGGAACTGGAGGAAGGAGAATTTCTAACAGCTGAAAGTGATATCATCAGCTGCGGCACCCTTTCCATTGATTTTAGATTACGCAGAGTAAGCCGTAATGGACAGGAGATTGCATTAACGCCCAAGGAATTTGATATCTTATGCTTTTTAGCCCGCAACCGTGGAGAAGTGTTCACTAAAGAACAGATTTACCAGGCTGTATGGGAGAACGATTACTTACTTGATGACAGTAATATTATGGCGTTTATCAGAAAACTACGCAAAAAAATCGAGCCGAATCCAGATTCGCCGGAATACATCCTTACCATTTGGGGCATCGGCTACAAATTCAACGACAGGCTATAATCTGAAATTCTTACCAAATCGCAAGAAAATCGCAAGGTTTTGACCATGTGATTCTTCCTGCGATTTTTTTATACTTTTTAGGACGAGAGGCAGTTTGTTTATGAACTGGGATTTTGAGCCGGACCGGAACAACAAATCATCGGCTACGCCACAGGGATATGGATCAATATTTTGGTCTCCATGGGTTTCTGTCTGTTTCAGGTGTTCCTATTGATAACTTCTGCCATCTGTTTAAGTTCAGCGATTGAGCTCATTGTTTTGTTTGACAGACTTTATTGTTTAGAAAGGTTTATAAATCAGCTGCAAAAACTGTGGAACTAAATGAATATAGAAAGGTGTGATCTGTCATGGATTATATTTGTATCTTTTTTGGAATTCTTTTCATCATCGCGGGTTTTATGTTTTTCTTCGGAAAAGCACACATTCATCTCACCGCTTGGAAAAACATGCCACAGGATGAAAAAGATAAAATTAAAATTTTGCCCCTTTGCCGCAACATTAGTGTAGTCATTATCCTCAGCGGTATCATCTTTTTAATGAAAGGCTTATTGCCAGACTTTTCTAACCATTTGTTTGTGGTTTCCATGACCGCCTGGATGATAGCTGCTGGGCTGGATGTTTGGTACATTACAAAGAGTGAACGTTATAAGCAATTATGATCCGTTATGCAGCTTTATGCTGCAAACAACGGTTTCATATAGATATTTCATAAAAAGAGAGGTGAGTGACATGGACTCCGATGGAAGTCCGAGAAGGCATCAAATGGTAAGCGCATGGAGACCGGAAGTTCCGTGTCCTCCCTATACTCCTGCTTGCCTTTATATCAACAAATGGAGGTAAGACCAATGAACAAGAAACAAAATCAAATTTCTGTCCGCCAGACAGCGGAGAAAGCAGCGATACGTGATGAACAGAACCGCCGCATCGAATATGCGGCATCAAATCCGATCAAAGGTGTTTTAAAAGATCTGAACACCACACTTTGTGGCCTTGATGCAGAAGCGGTTTCTACAAGCAGAGCAAAATATGGCAGCAATAAGGTAACCCATGAGAAGAAAAAATCTTTGGTGAGAAGACTGGCTGATGCATTTATCAACCCGTTTACCGCCATCCTATTCTTTTTAGCTCTTGTATCAACGATGACAGATATGGTTTTTCCCTACTTTTCTTTGTTTGGAAGCGTACCAGGTGATTTTGACTGCCTGACCGTAGTCATTATTCTTACTATGGTGGTCATTTCAGGAACCCTTCGCTTCATACAGGAATCCAGAAGCGGCAATGCTGCGGAAAAGCTTCTGGCTATGATCACCACCACCTGCACTGTCACCCGCAAGGGACAGGTAAAGGTAGAGATCCCCATGGACGAACTGATTGTCGGCGATATTGTACATCTGTCTGCCGGCGATATGATTCCTGCCGATGTCCGCATTTTGGAGTCAAAGGACCTATTTATCAGCCAAGCCAGCCTGACTGGCGAGAGCGAACCCGTGGAAAAAACGCCCAATGTGAGTGACCAGAAAGAAAGCGTAACAGACTATCATAATATTGCGTTTATGGGCAGCAATGTGGTTTCCGGCAGTGCAGCCGCTGTGGCAGTATGCGTTGGAGACAATACTCTTTTTGGCTCCATGGCATCCGCAGTAGCCGGCGAGGCGGCCGAAACCAGCTTTACCAAGGGAGTTAACGCTGTATCATGGGTACTCATACGCTTTATGCTGGTGATGGTCCCCCTGGTTTTCTTCATCAATAGCATCACCAAGGGAGACTGGCTTGATGCCTTTCTCTTCGGTATCTCAATTGCCGTGGGATTGACCCCCGAAATGCTGCCCATGATCGTTACCACCTGTCTTGCAAAGGGTGCTGTATCCATGAGCAAAAAACAAACCATCGTTAAGAATCTCAACTCCATCCAGAACTTTGGAGCCATAGATATTCTGTGTACCGATAAAACCGGGACCCTGACCCAGGATCAGGTTGTACTGGAATACCACCTCAATGTAAACGGTGAGGATGACACAAGGGTGCTGCGCCACGCCTACCTCAACAGCTACTTCCAGACCGGG
>JABLTR010028908.1_pt1 | contig 10085 bp, 6 predicted proteins | sample 7160071 | NCBI WGS metagenome assembly JABLTR01 (sample SAMN14651230, study PRJNA627086) | human gut metagenome | isolation source: feces | host: Homo sapiens
TAGGTTATCTTCAGAAGCTTCCGAGTGTTCATTAAACTTGTCCGTCAAGGCATACCTCCTCTATAGTAACAAACGCCATTATATCTTAAAAAGTCAGTTAATGCAAATCAATTGGTCCTTTGTCACAGTAACGTAACACTGAAATCAATGGGTTTCTGGGTTCTCCCAGACCATATTATACCAAGAGCTTCCACCATGATTTGATTCTGATTCTCCCTCATCAGTAAAACCATTCATCTCATAGTAGGCAATCAGGTAATCATGGCAAGTCAAACTAATACCTTGGCGTTTTTGAGCAATAGCCAAATCTTTAAGCGCTGCAATCAAGGCTGTTCCAATACCTTGTCCTTTAAAGTCTTTGGAGATAGACAAACTAGTCACTGCAATAAAACCTCCTTGACTAGCATTAGGAGCCACTTTATGGAACAGGTCATCTGTGAGATAACGTTCCGCAATCACAGGTCCTTCGATGTAACCAGCTACAACGCCATCAATTTCAGCAATTAGAAAGGTATCACAAATCGTCTCTAAACGCTCTGCAATAGCCTCTGGAGTTGCAGCCTCTTCAGGCGAAAAATTTTCTTGTTCGATACGAACAACATCAGCCCAATCATCCTCTCGGGCATGTCGAATAAGCATATCAAATTCCTTTCTATTAAGAGAAAGAGCTGAGCGAAATCGCTACAGCCCTTAATATATTACATGTGTGTTTGCAAGCTTGCTAGGAGCTCTTCAAACGAGCGTTCGTAAAGTTGGATGTCCCCAGCTCCCATAAAGACATAAACAGCATTGTCATGGTCAAGGAGAGGTGAGACATTTTCAACTGTAACCACTTTGGCAGGTTTATTGATCTTAGCAGCAAGATCTTCAACCTTAACATCACCATGGTCAACCTCACGCGCTGAACCGTAAATTTGCGCCAAATAAACAGCATCTGCTTCACTCAAAGCTTCAGCAAATTCATCAAGAAGGGCGATGGTACGTGTGAAGGTATGTGGTTGGAAAATAGCAACAATCTCTTTAGATGGGTACTTTTGACGTGCTGCATCAAGCGTTGCAATAATTTCAGTTGGATGGTGGGCAAAGTCATCGATGACAACAGTACCACTGATAATTTTCTCTGTGAAACGGCGTTTAACACCTGAGAAGGTTTTAAGGTGTTCCGCAACCAAGCCCATGTCAAAACCGGCTACATAGAGGTTCCCAATAACCGCAGTTGCATTCAAGATATTGTGACGACCATAGGCTGGCACATGGAATTCTCCAAGGATTTGTCCATCATGTTTCACCTTGAAATTAGACCCTGTCGTTGTACGCACAATGTCTGTTGCTATAAAGTCATCATTTTCTTCGAAACCATAGTAATAGATTGGCGCATTGGCTGTAATCTTACGAAGGTGTGGATCCTCACCGTAAACAAAGAGTCCTTTTTGCACTTGCTTAGCATAATCATCAAAGGCAGAGAACACATCATCGATACTTGTAAAGTAATCAGGATGGTCAAAGTCAATGTTAGTGATGATTGAGTATGCTGGGTGGTATGGCATGAAATGACGTTCATATTCATCAGACTCAAAGACAAAGTATTGCGCATTAGCAGAACCTCGTCCAGTTCCGTCACCAATAAGATATGACGTGTCTGTGATATTTTTCATAACATGTGACAAGAGACCTGTTGTAGAAGTCTTACCATGTGCACCTGCCACACCAAAGCTAGTGAATTGATCCATGAAGTGACCCAAGAACTCGTGGTAACGCTTAAAGCTGTAGCCATTTTTAATCGCATAAGCAACTTCAACGTTGTTATCTTCACGAAAGGCATTTCCAGCAATCAATTCAACATCTTCTGTGATGTTTTTTTCATCGAAAGGAAGAATAGGGATACCTGCTTGCTCAAGACCACGTTGAGTGAAGTAATATTTTTCCACATCTGAACCTTGAACCTTGTGTCCCATTTGGTGGAGCATCAAAGCCAAAGCTGACATACCAGATCCTTTAATTCCAATAAAATGATAAGTTTTTGACATAGTTTCTCCTTACAATCGCACTGCGATTAGTTTGCGTCTTCTAAATGCGTCAAATTTAATTCTTGAGCAACTCGGTGTTCACGGTAAGTTTGACGTTCTGGGTAATTATAAACCTGGCTACGTTTCAAGAAGTCATAGCTATTTTTCTTGACGTTCTTACGAGATGGGTTACTAGGCTGTTGATAGGTTGGAGCCACTTCTGCCAAGATGTAAGAATCTTGTTGCAGACGATTTGCCAAGTGATGGATCTTTGAGTGCTTCCCATTAGGTGCTAAAGTTCGCTTGATAGCACTTACAGGAGCTCCCAAGATAGAAGCTGTCACTGGTCCTTTATCCGTTGTTACAGCAGCTGGCTCAACAGTGGCCTCAAAGCTTGGTTTAGCTTCTACCTTAGGCTTAGCAGTCAGTTGACGGCTATTAGTATGCTTGGTTTGTTGAACTTCTTGGCGGAGGAATTTTTGGCGTTTCTCACGTACATCACGCTTAGCCTTTTCGCGGGCTTCCTCAGCATAAGTCATGCCAGCTTCTTGTGTCTCCACTCGTTTTGGAGCCTGCTTACGATTGCTAGGCTTAGCTGACAAGAAATCATAGTTCGGTAACAAATCATTGTAGTCCTTATCTTGGTAAGGGCCACGGATATTTGTGATTAAATCTTCATTTTCGTATAGGCGCATAGAGACCGGTTCTTGCAAGCAAGGTTCCCCGTCTGGAATCAGCGGAAATTGTCGTCTTTGGCGATGCATAAAAGACTTCCTTTCATTTTCGAGATGATGCGTATCTTAATATAAATAATCGGGAATGGGGAGATACGTCTTGCAATATCCTATTATAGCCTAATTCAAAAGATTTGCCTAGTAGCATTTTCACCTCTTAGTATTCCAATATCAAATATAACAAATTAAGATATTGCAATACCAAGAATTTCTTTAATATCCTCTACTGTCATGCTGGCACGGCTTTCATTGCCATCCAAGACGGTTGTTACCAGGTTTTTCTTGCCTTCTTGAAGCTCAAGAATTTTCTCTTCAATAGTCCCTCTTGTAATCAAACGGTAAACTTCGACATTTTGTTCCTGACCAATACGGTGAGCACGACTAATAGCCTGCATTTCTACCGCTGGATTCCACCAAAGGTCAATCAGAATAACCGTATCAGCACCAGTTAGATTCAGTCCCACTCCTCCTGCTTTCAGAGAAATCAAAAAGGCATCTCGACTTCCTTGATTGAAGGCTCTGGTCATCTCTTGACGACTATCAGATGGCGTTGACCCTGTTAGCTTATAAGAGGAAATGCCTAGTTCTTGTAAGAGCCCCTCTGTAATATCTAACATCCCACGAAATTGTGAAAAGATAAGGACACGATGGTCTGATTCCTTAATTTGGCTAAGCAACTCTCTAAGGCTATCTAATTTTCCGCTATCTCCCGCATAGTCCATAAAGAGAGCTGGGGTATCACAGATTTGTCGTAAGCGGGTAATTCCTGACAAGATTTCCACCTTACGACGGTTGATTTCCTGATCACTTGCCGAAATTAATCCTTGTTGCATCTGTTGCAATTGTGCTAAATAGATAGCCTTTTGAGCATCTGACAATTCACTTTGGTGAGTGATTTCAATCAAATCTGGGAGATCAGGAAGGACCTCCTCTTTTTTACGTCTTAGAATAAAGGGAGAAATATACCTAGCCACTTCCTTAGGTGTTAACTTAAGAAACGTTTTCTTAGCTGGTAAAAGTCCTGGTAGAATAATCTGGAAAATAGACCAAATCTCCAACAAATGATTTTCAATAGGCGTTCCAGATAGTGCTAAGCAATGTGGAACAGAAAAATCACGTAGATATTGGGCAATCTTTGTCTGTGTATTCTTCATGACCTGAGCCTCATCGAGAATGAGATAGTCATATTTGCCAGCCTTGTAAGCATCAAAATCCTGACGGAAGGAAGCGTAGCTTGTAATAATAATCTGGTGGTCTTCAGCAATGATGTCATCACGTTTTGGCTTGAGTCCATAAGAAACCGCTACATCTAACTGAGGGGCAAACTTTTTAAACTCATCCTGCCAATTGTAAATCAGGCTTGATGGTGACAAAACCAAAACTCGTTGTCCTTCTTCTAAATGTGCAGAGAGATAGGCAATAGTTTGCAAAGTTTTCCCCAACCCCATATCATCGGCCAAGATACCGCCAAAACCATAGTGATGCAACATCGATAGCCACTGAACACCTCTTTCCTGGTAGGGACGAAGGCCAGCTTCTACCTTATAGGTTGGCAAATCAAAGGTCTCTGGCTTACTCAAATGTTGCGTTAAGAGTTGGAAATCTTTTGAAAAACGAACAGAATCACTTTCTGAAAGAGCAGCCATCAATTGATAGGCAGTTAATTGATGGAGTTCTAGGTGACCTTTTCCTGAGTAACGAGCTCTCAGAGTTTTGAGACTCTCACTAATACGATGCGTCGCTTCGTCAAAAACAATCAACTGACCACTACGATTGATAAAATAGGGCGAGCTTTCCATCAAGGCTGCTAAAGCATGATCCACATCTTCATCGTCAAGACTTGAAAAATCAAAGGAAATATCTAATAAATTTCCCTGACGCTCTACCTGAACCTGTGGACTCTGCTCAACCCGTAAGTCACGTAACTCCTGTCCAATCAGAACCGTTCCTGCATTTTCAAAATCTGATAGAGTATTTGTAAAGAAATCATAGAGCTCTTGACTGCTACTTAATCGTTTAGATGACTGAAAATCAGGGGTGAATCCATGCTTAGACATCAAACGAAAAACAGCCTGCTCATGACGATAGTTACTGGTAAATCCTAAATGACTCAACTCTTGGCGATCATGTACCAAGAAACCATCAAAATCAAAGGATAATGTAAGAATAATCTCACTGTCACCTTTCAGATCAAAGCGAAATCTCGGTGTGAAATCCTTGATATTAAAAGCTTTTGGTGCCTTAACTGGCCCCATAGTCCTAAAATCAAAAAGACTAGCAGCCAAGATGGCTTGTTCATCGAGATTAAAGCTGACGTGCTTATTCAAATCACTTCCGATTGGAAGAGAGCGTAAGCCAACCAAAAGTTTTTGTTGTTTTCGATTCAGACGATAAAAAACACCTTGATAAAAGAGAATACGATTATTAAAAAACGCCTGACTATTCTTCTCAGCGACAGTCAATTCAATCATCTTGGGCTCGACACAAATATCAAACGAGAAGAGCTGAGCATCAGCAGTCAAATCCTCGACCAAAAGTTGGCGATATTCGGTTCCTTCCCATTCAAACCTAAAGCCATCCAAATCTTGCATCCGTCTCAAACCTTCTTCAAAAAAACCGTAAGGGAGACAAAGGTGACGTGCATTATTCGGTAAAATAAAATCTAAATTAGTCTTGGCTTCATCTGGAATCATCCGTCCTAAGAAGTCTAAAAATGCCTGTGAAGCCTGGTCAAATTGAATAAGTGATAGGGGTTCATAGTAGTTCTTACCTATCTGATAATAACCCTCAGCCTCTACAAGTTTGAGAAAGGCAGGAATATCTCGAATAACATAAGAACGTTCATCTGGTAAGCGACGTAAACGTATACTCCACCAAATCTCTGAACCAAAGGTAGATTCCTCTCCCTCTACCATCAAGCTATATCTAACGGTATCATCTTCATTCAGGGAAAGGCCTTCTAAAAATAAACCACCAAAAGAGTGACCTCGCTCTTGGCCTTGAGAGGATTCTTGTTCCTCTTCCAGTTCTGCCAAGAGACGCTGGCCTTCTTTATCATTTTTTAGATAATACTCAACCGCTGCCAAATGGGGACAATAGCCTTTTTGAGCGAAATAATCACAGTCACACGTGATTTCAGAATCATTGAGTGCATAAATTAAATGATGTTGGTCAACTGTTGTATCCAACTGAGTTTCTGAGACCTGATGAATGGTAATGAGATCCTTTTCAAAAAGTTCAATACCCTCATTACGGACTCTACCCGGCATCAATTTTGCCATAGTATTCACCCCTATCTTATCCCTCTATTATAGCACAAAATCCTTATAAACTAGGCCTTCACCAAGATAAAACAAAAAAACACTCCCTAGGGAGTGTCGCAGATTATTATTAATAATCAAGTTTATCTGAGTGACCTGAACCATTACCAACATAGTAACCTGTCTTACAGTTGATACTGAAGAGGTAAGTTCCATCTGGAAGGTACAAGTTGTAGTAGCCATTACCATTGATGATGTTAACTGGTTCAAGGATGAAGTTATCTCCTGAGAAGTAACCACGTGAGTGTGATGTTTCAATAATCTTATCAAGAACACCATCAGCCCAAGTCCAAGCTGGGTTACTTGTATCTGCTACTACGTTTGCATTATAAGGCACACGTGAGCGGTCACGTTGAAGGATTGATGGGTTATAATTTGTGATTCCGCGTGTTACAACTGTTGAAGCTGCAGCTGAGCCACCAGTAGTTCCTCCAGTCGCACCAGTTGAACCAGTTGCACCTGAGTTAGCTGATCCATTTTGCGCTCCAGAAGTATTTGATGCGGCCGCACCACCACCAGTAGAAGCTGCTCCAGACGTGTTATCACCTGAAGGTGCAGCAGGACTAGCAGTATTGGCGCTATCAGCAGCTGTCGCTGCAGATGTTGCGCTCGCAGCTTTAGCTTTTTCTTCAAGCTGAGTCTTACCACCCTTAATCGCTTCTTGGATAGTGCTATCAAGACTCGCATTTCCAGTTGTTGTTACACTTTCTGGCAGATTATTAAAGTTGGCATCGGATTTAACAGCGATAGAGGCATTATAGCTACCATCTACCAGAGCATCTGACTCAAACTGACTGTTAATCTTTTGTACAGCTTCAATTTGTTTCTTCAAGTTATCATATTTTTTCTTAGCTGCATCATAATACTTGGTTTTCTCCAATTTCTTGAGCAGTTTTTCCAAATCTGATAGCTTACCAAATTGATCATTAGCGAGTTTTGTTTGCTCGTCATCTGTGAAGAAATTCTTATACATTTCTTCGAAGGCCTTATTATCAGCAGCTGCCGTGTCCTTGCTTGATGATGATGTCACTGCTGAAGAAGCTGTGCTTGTTGTTTTTGCCGATTGGCTATGTGTTCCTTTATAAAGAGCATAGCTACCACCAATAATAGCTAAAGCAAGAACTGCTAGAGCACCGATAACAACACCTTTACGACGGTAAACTGGAATATCACCATCAAAGGCACTCTTATGCGATGGTGAAATAGACTCTGAAGAGATTCTGTCTTCTGCAGATGGGCGATTAACTGCCATAGACACTTTTGGTGTTGTCTTTTCTTCGTCAGCTTTTGCTCCAGTTACCCCTGCCACTGTTGAGGCAATAGCCGCCAAATCGATAGTGTCTGAGATAGCAGCATCATCCAACAAAGGTTTTGAGGCTTGTTGCTCAGTATCGTCAATATTGGCAACAACAGGATTTTGTGGTTCTGGATCATCGATGTTAGCAATCAAAGGATTGTTATCATCAATATTATCTACCAATGCATCGTTATAGGCTGGCGTTGGCTGATTAGTTGAAGTAGCTGAATCTGCAAGTGCATCACCAAGGTCAAATTTTTCTGTTTCTGACGTGATGAAACGATCAGCATTCGTTGACGTAATGATAACTTCAGAACTTTGACTTTCTGGTTCTGCAATAACCTCAGGTTCAACAGGAGCATTTGGCAACTGCTTGTCAATATGAGATTGAGTTTCATCAACCTTGTTATCTGTAGCACCAAAACCAAATGTGACCGGTGTTACTTCTTCAGTAGCTGTTGTTGAGTTGATTGACTCATTAGCCATTGATTGGCTAATCAAACCTGAATCCGCAAACTCCTGACGTTGCTTTTGAATAAAAGCATCCAAAGGTGATGTGTCGCCATCAGCTTCAATTTTCTTTGAAAATTTTTGTGAGGCAACTTCTTCGCGGTGTTGCTTGATATACTTATCCAAAATGCTATCTGTTTCTGTTACACCAGCATTAATCTCAGCTTCTTTGCGGACAGCCTCACCGACTGTCATTTCCTTGGCATCTTGGAAATCTAGCTCTTGGCTACCTTCATAGCCATTTTGTGTTTTATCTTCTGACACGTTTAATTTACCTTTCTAGCCTCAGAACGGCGAACACGCTCACCAAAATATTGATACAAATCAACACGGAGTGTCCCGTTATAAAGCTTACGTTTTTTATCGGCTTTCATACCGTATTTGCTTTCAAATTGTTCATCGCTGGTCAAGATAAACTTGCTCCAAGTTTTAAGTGGCGCAAAAGTTTGACCCATTTCATTATACAAGATATCCACAGCCTTGTCATCCAACAAACGCTCACCATAAGGAGGGTTTGAAATAATGACACCATTGATTTTATCTGTTTTCAGGTCCTGTAAACGCATTTGTTTCAATTTAATAACATCTTCAAGACCTGCCTCACGAGCATTGGCTTTTGCAATCTCAACCATACGGCCATCAATATCACAACCCATAATATCTAATTCAATATCATAATTCGCCTTGCTATCTGCTTCATCACGTACCAACTGTACTAAATCTTTATCCACCCAATTCCATGCTTCAAAGGCAAAATCACGATTAAATCCTGGCGCAATGTTCATACCAATCATTGCAGCCTCAATACAGAAGGTCCCTGAACCACAAGTCGGGTCAATCAACGGTTTATCCGGATACCAGTTACTAAGTTCAAGGATAGCAGCCGCCATATTTTCCTTAATAGGTGCCCCACCTTTATCAGTACGATAGCCACGCTTAAAGAGACTAGCACCTGTGGTATCAATCAAAACCGTAGCCTTATCCTTTAAAATAGAAACTTCAATCTTAAATTCCGCTCCTGTTTCTTGAAGAGGCACTCCTTCTGGACGGTGGAAATACTTCTGCAATTTCTTCACGACAGCTTTTTTTGAAATTGCCTGAACAGATGGCTCATTATGAAGCTTTGATTTAACACATTTAGCTTTAGAAATTGGGAACTTTGCACCTAGCGGAAGATAATTTTCCCAGTCTAAGGCAAAAACTCCCTGAAAGAGTTCCTCAAAGGTACGTGCTGGAAATTCACCCACTACAATCTTGATATGGTCTGCTGCTCTCAACCAAAGGTTAGTTTCAGCTATTGCACGAACATCGCCTTGGAAACGCACCTTACCATTTTCAACCTGAGTGTCATAACCTAACTCACGCAATTCACGTCCAACCACAGCCTCAAGACCTGCTGCAGCAGTTGCTACTAATGTAAATGTTTCTTTCATTGTCATCCTTTTATCTCATTGTTAAGAGTACAAACTTTTTTAACTGATGGCTTATTTTTCCACTCTTTTCTTTAGAAGATATAGTTGTAAAAGAGAGAATTCCTGCTAAAAGAAGGCTGAGACATGTGTCCCAGCCTCACCTATATGCAATTTTCTATAAGCCATGTTTTGTTCCAGAAGTGACTAGGTACCACTTCCTTCGATAATCATCTGTCTACTGCAAAGCAGTCAGGATGGTCCGTTCGTTTCCAGCCATCCCATGCCCCTACCAAAGTTTGGGTTGCTAGCTTGAGGGGTTTACCGCGTTCCACTTTTTAGGTTTCCCTAAAAACTCCGTCACTGTGGCACTTTCAGAGCTACTAAAACCTATCCGAAGACTTAGCCAGTTCACTCGCCGTAACTTGAAAATCAAGTCCCTAGGCTTATTAATTCACCTAGCACAAACACTACTGGCATCACAGCCAGTGCTAGCATGGACTTTCCTCATGGAAGACTAGCAACCATGCGATTATCCAAAAATTGCACAAACCAGTTTTATTCGACGATTTGTTTTCCAAAGACCTCTTTCTCCAAACGACTGACACGTTTTAAGATATCATAGTTTGAAGCCGAAGCAACATTGGCATTCGCACGTGATGGTTCACTTGTCGCACTTGCGTATGCTGGGCGACTAGCAGGAGCTGATGAAGTCTTAGCCTTCAGTTTTGCATTTTCTTCTTGCAATTCCTTAACCAAAGCAATATAGACACCGTAATCTTTGATTACATCATCTAAAAACTCATCAA
>JABLTR010078795.1_pt1 | contig 10075 bp, 8 predicted proteins | sample 7160071 | NCBI WGS metagenome assembly JABLTR01 (sample SAMN14651230, study PRJNA627086) | human gut metagenome | isolation source: feces | host: Homo sapiens
CCATCCCGGAGGTGGAACAGGTCACTGCCTGACCTGTCCCGCCGGGACGGTTCTCTAAAAAACACCATATAGATTTTTGTACGCCGCCGCCCGCCATCGAGCAGAGTTTTACACCTAATTGGGGATAAAACAGCTGATGGCAGGAGGTGGTGTCGTTCTGATCGGCACCCAGCTGGTACCGTTACTGTCCGGATTGTTCAGCTGAGAGAAGCAGGAGGGAGATGACTCATGGATCGGATATTTGAAGCGATTGAAGAATGGATGAGGAATCTTCTGACAGGCATGGTAAGTTCCAACCTGACAACAATGTATACCGATGTCAATGAAAAGACCGGTCAGATTGCTGCTCAGGTTGGGCAGACACCGCAGGGCTGGAATGGCAGCATTTACAGCATGATACAGAATCTTTCCGAGTCGGTCATTGTACCGATTGCCGGTATGATTATCACATTTGTACTTTGTTATGAGCTGATCTCCATGTTGACGGAAAAGAACAACATGCATGACATCGACACCTGGATGTTCTTTAAATACGTTTTCAAGATGTGGGTGGCAGTCTGGATTGTCAGCCATACCTTTACGATTACGATGGCGGTATTTGATGTCGGGCAGTCCGTAGTCAGCCGGGCAGCTGGGGTTATCAGTTCTGATACAGCGATCAATATAGATACGATGATTTCCACAATGGAGACAGCGATGGAATCTATGGAGATTGGTGAACTTGTCATACTGGCACTGGAAACGATGCTTGTAAGCCTGTGTATGAAGATTATCTCAGTCTTTATTACAGTGATTTTGTATGGACGTATGATTGAAATTTATCTCTATTCGTCCGTTGGAGCAATCCCGTTTGCAACCATGTCCAACCGGGAATGGGGGCAGATTGGGAACAACTATCTTCGTGGATTGTTTGCACTGGCATTCCAGGGATTTTTTATGATGGTCTGCGTGGGAATCTATGCGGTCCTGGTTGCAAACATCCAGATGTCAGATAACATACATTCTGCATTGTTCGGCGTGATGGCATACACGGTGATCCTGTGTTTCAGTCTGATGAAAACAGGAAACTTTGCCCGCAGTATCTTTAACGCCCATTAAGAAAGGAGGAACTGGCAATGGCATTTGTATCTGTGCCTAAAGACTTAACCAAGGTCAAGAATAAGATCATTTTCAACCTGACGAAACGGCAGCTGATCTGTTTTGGGATTGCGGCGGCAGTAGGGCTTCCGTTTTATTTCTTAAGCAGGGGAATCATTGGTTCCAGTAACGCAGCGACCGGGATGTGCCTTCTGATGCTTCCGGCATTTTTATTTGCCATGTATGAGAAAGATGGACTTCCGTTAGAAAAGGTCTTAAAAAATATGATCACCGTAAAATTTATCCGTCCTCCGGTACGCAAGTACCAGATGGAAAATATGTATGAGAAAAAATATACCGTGGTCAGAAAGAAGAAAGGGGGAACGAAGGGTGTTAAAAAGAAAAAACGATAGACAGCCGCAGAGCATGGAAGAATTGTATCCGGATGATTACTGGCTGGATGAGGAGGATGGAGAAGAACTTCCAGTCCCCGAAATGAAAAGAAAACCAGTAAGCGGCAGGCTGCACGATGAGCCGATGGTGACAGGATATGAAGCACTGGAACGCCAAAGAGGTGTCCGCAGACCGAACCGGAAACTGACACGCAGGGAAAAGAAAGCCCTCAAAAGGGCACAGAAATATGAAGAAAAACTGCATAAGGAACATGAAAAAGCGGATAAGAAAAATGCAAAAAGGGAAGCAAAGCTGGCAGCCAGGGCAGAAAAGCAGGCAGTGCGTGACGCAAAGAAAAACGCAAAAAAGAAAAAGAGCAGACCTGCCGCAGCACCGCCGGGGCAGCGTCCGGCAGGAAAAGCGGTTTCCGGAACGAGAAGCAGCGGGACAGGAAAGAAAACACCGGATAGTGCCAGAGATAAGAGGATTACTGCACAGCAGTCGATTCCATACCATGAGATGGGAAGGGATGGTATCTGCCGGGTGCAGGACAAGTTTTATTCCAAGACGATCCGTTTTTATGACATCAACTATCAGCTGGCACAGAATGAAGATAAGAACACCATCTTTGAAAACTGGTGTGATTTCCTGAATTACTTTGACAGCACGATTCATTTTCAACTGTCCTTTATCAACCAGCACAGCAACATGGCAGAGTATGAGAAGGTCATCCATATCAATCCGCAGGAGGATGAATTTGATGACCTGCGTATGGAGTTTGCCCAAATGCTCAATAACCAGCTGGCAAAAGGAAACAACGGGCTGGTGCGTACCAAATATATCACATTCGGGATTGAAGCGGAGAATATCCGGGAAGCACGACCAAAACTGGAACGTATCGAGTCGGATATTCTGAATAACTTTAAGATTCTTGGGGTATCTGCCTATCCGCTGAATGGGGAGGAACGGTTACAGATCATGTATGAAACCTTTAACCAGGACAGCAAAGTTCCGTTCCATTTCTCTTATGACGATGTACTTCGGACAGGGCTTAGCACCAAGGATTATGTCGCACCGACCAGTTTTGTTTTTAAAAATGGAAAAGATTTTGAGATGGGAGGTACGATGGGAGCTGTTTCCTATTTACAGATCCTGGCACCGGAACTTACCGACAAGATGCTGGCAGAGTTTCTGGAGATGGACAGCAACCTGATGGTGAATTTCCATATCCAGTCTATCGACCAGATGAAGGCGATCAAACTGGTAAAAAGCAAGGTGACGGATATTAACCGTATGAAGATTGAGGAACAGAAAAAAGCGGTCCGGGCAGGCTATGACATGGATATTATCCCTTCGGACTTAAATACATACGGTGGGGAGGCAAAAAGGCTTCTGGAAGATCTACAGTCCAGAAATGAGCGAATGTTCCTTGTAACAGCATTGTTCTTAAATACTGCACCGACCAGACAGGAACTGGAAAATGTGGTGTTCCAGACTGCCGGTATCGCACAGAAATATAACTGTGCATTGAAGCGGCTGGATTACCAGCAGGAGACGGGACTGATGAGCTGCCTGCCGCTTGCGGTGAATTTTGTACCGATCAAACGGGCACTGACAACGACATCCACGGCAATTTTTGTCCCGTTTACCACACAGGAATTATTTATGGCTGGGGAATCTATTTATTATGGATTAAATGCCCTGTCCAATAACCTTATCATGGCAGACAGGAAGAAACTGAAGAACCCGAACGGACTGATTCTTGGTACACCGGGTTCCGGTAAGTCGTTTGCGGCAAAACGAGAGATTGCAAATGCATTTATCGTGACGAAAGATGACATTATCGTCTGTGACCCGGAGGGGGAGTATTATCCGTTAGTCCGGGCATTTCATGGACAGGTGATCCGTATTTCCCCGACCAGCCACGATTATATCAATCCGATGGATATTAACCTGGATTACGCTGACGATGATGACCCGCTTTCCTTAAAATCGGACTTCATCCTGTCTCTTTGTGAGCTGGTAGTAGGCGGAAAGAACGGACTGGAGCCGGTTGAAAAGACCGTCATTGACCGATGCGTAAGGCTGGTCTATCAGGATTTCCTTTCTGACCCGGTACCGGAAAAAATGCCGATCTTAGAGGATTTATATAATCTTCTCCGTAATCAGAAAGAGCAGGAAGCACAGCGTCTGGCAACGGCACTGGAGATTTATGTCAATGGTTCCTTAAAAGTGTTTAACCATAGAACCAACGTGGAACTGAGTAACCGTATCGTATGTTTTGACATTAAGGATCTGGGAAAACAGCTGAAAAAACTGGGTATGCTGATCGTGCAGGACCAGGTGTGGAACAGGGTAACGGTCAACCGTTCTGCGAATAAGAGTACCAGATATTACATTGATGAGTTCCATCTTCTCTTAAAAGAGGAGCAGACGGCAGCATACAGTGTGGAGATCTGGAAGCGTTTCCGTAAATGGGGTGGTATCCCTACGGGTATCACACAGAACGTAAAAGACCTGTTAGCCAGCCGGGAGATTGAGAACATCTTTGAAAACTCGGACTTTATCCTGATGCTCAACCAGGCATCTGGTGACAGACAGATCCTTGCAAAACAGCTCAACATTTCCCCTCACCAGCTTTCTTATGTAACGAACAGCGGGGAAGGTGAGGGACTGGTCTTTTATGGCAGCACCATTATCCCGTTCAAGGATAAGTTTGATAATTCCCTGATGCTGTATGCCCTGATGACTTCTAAGCCGGATGAGGTGGAAAAGCGTAAGAAACTTGGTATCGGAGAACGGGACGATTAAAGAAATAAACGAAACAAAATAAAACAGAGTAGAGGATGAGCCGGAGGAATACTTCCGGCAATTTTTCTGCCCGGAAATCATGGAGGATTACAAGATGGAAGATTACAGAAACATGGAGAGATGCAGCGGCGAACCTTGCTGCATATTTGCAGAAAGAATCTGTGCAGACAATGAAAAGGAGATTTTGAAAATGGAAAAGGACACAAAGGAAAAAGTGACGGCTGATGAAATGATGGATGACCTTATCTATCTGGCGGAACTGATTGATTTCATGGGAATTACATCTTGTCTGGCTGTAAGGGGAACTTTAAGTGAGCGAATGACAGACAAGCTGACGGATTCCATTGCAGGGATGGCAGATGAAGTGTTGGAGAAATGGGAGGACTATCAGGATAAGACAGAATAACCGGGACAAAGCAGTAAAGGGGATGGTCAAAGTTGCAGGAGCATGAGTATAAGGCGAGAGATAAAACCGTCCAGAAAATGAGCCGGGATGGACTGCGGGAAGAAAACCTCCGGAACAAGGAAGAAAAAAGGATCACCGGGCGGGATACGGATACCGAGATTTCCCGCAGTGAGAAGAAAGAGGAACTGGATTTTAGTAAACGCAGACATGAACGGCTGAAAGAAGAACGGGAGATGGAACAGCCGGAGCAGAGTTCCAGAAAACCCAGATATAGTAGGGAACATGCAGATATATTGGATGATGAACAAGATATAGCAACTGATGCGGATGTAGAAGAGGGGCTTACAGACGATAGCAGCGAGAACCCCAAATCTGCCTTTCGTACAGAGAGTATCCGTGGACAGCCAAGAGGGGAACGGGCATATCTGGAGACAGTTGCAGACAGCCGGGATCTTCGGAAGAAAAAGATGGTCAGGGATTATGCTGCAAAGGAAAGAAGGAAGGAAAAGGAGACTTCCAGAGAAGAAAAAGCAGCCAAAAGAGAATCTGCCCGTTACCGGGAAACTTCCGAAGTGATGGAAGATTCCCTGGATAAGTTCCACGAGGAGATCAAAGGCAAGTCCAAAAGGGAACGGGTGCTGAAGGAACAGCGGAAAAAAGTTTCCCGTCTGTCTTTTGGTGATGAGGGTGACGGCATGGTACATGGTGCCGGGATCGGTAGCCGGAATCCGGCATCGGCAGTCAAAGATGCGGCAGTCACAGCAGCACACTGGAAAACGCACGAAGAAGAGGATGAAAATGCGGCAGTGGAAGGGGCACACCGGGCAGAGCTTGTCGGGGAAAGCCTTGCAAGGAAATCCATCTACATGCGGGAACGGCTGAAAGGGCGAAGGGAAGAATCCCGGAGATTAAAAGAAAGCGTCCTGGATGAAGCAGAAAGGAGCAGGCTGATATTTGAGACTGCCTATGGAAATGAAGCGAAGGACGCAGTGAAAAGAGAAGCAGAGAAGAAAAAGAAATCTGCCCTGCAGAAACTCTTTCAGAAGACGGGTTACCAGAAGCAGTATCAGGCAGCCAGACAGAGTAAAAAAGTAAAGGATGCAGCGATCACTTCCGCACAGAAGTTTACGGAAAAAGCGAAAGATGCCGTCAAGATGGTGGCGGCACAGAACCGGGGGATTTTTGCCACGGTAGCTGTCTTTGCTCTGATCTTTGTGCTGATTGCAGCCAGTTTTACCAGCTGTACGGCATCTTTGCAGGGAGCTTCTTCAGCAATCATCTCTACCAGCTATTCCAGTACGGATGAAGATATTTATGCCGCTGAAAATGCGTACCGTGCCTTGGAAGAAGCACTGAATACACAGATCAATCAGATGGAATCCACCCATCCGGATTATGACGAATACCGGTACCAGATTGATGAGATCGGTCATAACCCATATCAGTTGATCTCTTATCTTACGGTAAAATACGGCGGCTTCACTTACGATGAAGTGGCAGAGGAGATTAAGGAGATCTTCCGACAGCAGTATGGAATCACCACAGACTCTACCAGAGAAACAGTTACAGAAACCAAGACTGTCCGGGTAGGGGAGTCCTTGGGACTGGTTGTGACAAGTGGGTACTGTAACTGCCCGATCTGCTGTGGCCAGTGGAGTGGCGGACCGACAGCCAGTGGGGCAATGCCGACAGCAAACCATACGATTGCCGTGGATGCGGCGAATCCATTTGTGCCGATCGGGACCCATGTAGTCATGAACGGTGTGGAATATGTAGTAGAAGATACCGGAGCGTTCGCAAGATATGGGGTACAGTTCGATGTTTACTATGACAATCATGCGGCGGCATCCGCACATGGACACCAGACATGGGAAGCCTACATAGCAGACAGCAATGGAAACCAGGAAGTGCAGGTCACGACTACAAAAGAGGTGAACCGTCTGGATGTGACGATGACAAACCACAGCCTGGATGCCGTGTTAAGGAGCCGTATGACAGAGGAAGAACAGGAACGCTACGATGCGTATAACAAATATTACGGCAACCGTGATTATCTGTTTGATCTAAACAGCATACCCACCGGAAGCAGTGGATTTGGTTATGACATACCGGCAGATGCTTTATCTGATCCACAGTTTGCAAAAATGATACAGGAAGCAGAAAAATATCTGGGTGTTCCATATGTATGGGGCGGTTATTCCCCAAGTGGTTTTGACTGTTCCGGTTTTGTGAGCTGGGTTATCAATAACTGTGGAAATGGATGGAATGTCGGAAGATGTACTGCAGATGAGCTGCGGTCACACTGTTCGCAGGTATCTCTATCGGAGGCAAAGCCGGGAGATCTGATCTTCTTCCAGGGAACCTATGACACACCGGGAGCAAGCCATGTGGGAATCTATGTCGGCAATAACATGATGATCCACTGTGGCAAGCCTGTCCAGTATACCAGCATTGCAAGTGCTTACTGGCAGGAACATTTTATGGCGTTTGGTCGTCTGCATTAAAGGAGGTGACAGGGCAGATGAACATGAAATTAAAAAAACTTCTGAATGATATTCAGAAAACGGAGGATAAGATTGCTGAATTACAGGAACACCTGAAGCGGCAGAATACATTGAGACAGCAGATGGAAGATATAGAGATCGTTAAGTCGTTCCGTTCCATGAAGCTGGACAGCCGCAGCCTGCTTGTCCTGCTTGACGGGATTCAGAAAGGAACCGTTACGATCCAGATGGATGAGGACGGTGGTATCACGGTGGAGGATGCAAAAGCTCCGCAGAAAAAGGAAAACAACGCAGAAGTTCACAGATCACCTGTTGGTCAGATGACAGAAAGAGAGGTTTTAGACGATGAGGAATAAAGTGCTAAAGAAACTGCTTATGATTGCCATGGCAGTCACCATGATCTCCGGGACATCCATTGCTACGGTTTATGCAAATGCAAACCCACCGGCAGAGGAGACAACGACACAGGTAGTAGAAGAAACGGCAACAGAATCAACAGAAGATACGGAGAAGAAAGAGGATACCGGAAGGGTCACCGGGGAAGGGGATAATTCTGCTTTTTCTACTCCGGGAAATGCCCAGCTGGTGGATGATAAGGAAAATGATGATACGAAACAGTTCCTTACCATCCAGACCAAGAAGGGAAATACATTTTACATGGTCATTGACCGTTCCAGCAATACAGAAAATGTATATATGATGTCCCTGGTCGATGAGAATGACCTGGCAGAATTTCTGGATGAGACAGAAAAGAGCAAAGAAACCGAAGAATCAACCGTAGTGATCCCGGAAACCACACCGGAAACTACCCCGGTAGCAGAGGAGGAAACCGGAGTGAAGAAAGAAGAAAAGACAGGAATGAATGTAAAAGGACTTGGAGCAATCGTACTTGCAGCGATTCTTGGAGTGGCAGGTATCGCCGTTTATAAAAAGCATGGACGTGGCAAAGAGGATGACTATGTAAGCGAACAGCTGGAGTTCTCTGAAGGACCGTATGTAAATGAAGAAGAGGATGAGGAAGAAGAATAAACTTCCATCTCCAAAGAAGCAACCAAAATAAGGACAGGGGCAGCCAGAGCAGTTTGGCTGCCCTTTTTTCAGAAAGGACAAAAAAAGCGTATGTCAAAATTTTTAGTGATCGCAGAGAAACCAAGTGTGGCACAGAGTTATGCCAAAAATCTGTCAGCTTATAAAAAAGAGGACGGATATTTAGAAGGGGAGAGCTGTATTATCAGCTGGTGCCTTGGGCATCTGGCAGAGTATGCACAGCCGGAGGAATATGACCCGAAATATGGGAAATGGCAGTTTGATGACCTTCCGATTCTCCCGCAGGTCTGGAAGTTGAAAGTTTCCAGAGATAAGCAGAAACAGTTTGATGTGTTAAAAAGCCTGATGAACCGGGCAGATGTGGACTATCTGGTAAATGGCTGTGATGCAGGAAGGGAAGGGGAACTGATCTTCCAGAGAGTGTATGACCTTGCCGGATGCAGGAAACCGGTGAAGCGTTTATGGATCAGTTCCATGGAAGATACGGCAATCCGGACAGGTTTTCAGACAATGAAAGGAGCAGAGGAATACCGGAATATTTGCATGGCTGCGGTATGCAGGGCACAGGCAGACTGGCTGATCGGAATGAACGGAACCAGGGCATATACGACCTGTTATTTTAAACGTCTGGTTGTGGGCAGGGTGCAGACGCCAACGCTTGCCATGCTTGCGGAACGTCAGGATAAGATTGAGCATTTTCAGAAAGAAGCCTTTTATAAAGTAGCACTGACAGACGGAAGGCTTACGGTAGTTTCTGAAAATATTGCAAATGAGGAAGCAGCCGATCTCCTTGCTTCCTTATGTATGGATTCGGAAGCAGTGATTACACAGGTAAAGAGGGAACAAAAGAAAGCGTTTCCTCCCAAACTTTATGATTTGACCAGTCTGCAAAGGGAAGCAAACCGTTACTTTGGCTATACGGCAAAGAAAACACTGGATATGCTGCAGGAATTATATGAAGAAAAGCTGGTCACTTATCCAAGAACGGACAGCCAGTTCGTGACGGAGGATATGAGGGATACCGTAGAGGAACTGTTAGGGAAAATGCCAGTCTTACTTCCGTTCTTGGATTATGGACAGCTGGGACATAACATCACCAGAGTGATTAACAATGCAAAAGTATCCGACCATCATGCGATTCTTCCAACAAAAGAAGCCGTAGAAAAAGGAATCTCTGATCTGACAGCGGACAAAAAGAACTTGATGATGCTGGTCTGCCAGCAGCTGGTGCAGGCAACAGGGGAAGAGTATCAGTATGAGCAGACGGATATTACGGTCAAATGTCAGGGACATGATTTTACCGCCAGAGGAAAAGTGCCGGTGCAGATGGGATTTAAAGCGGCGGGGAATGCCTTTAAGAACCAGTGCGTGAAAGCCAAGCCGGAAGAAGAAACGGAAAAAGAAACTTCCATTCCATATGGATATGAAGAAGGAATGACGCTTTCTCCGGTAAAGGCAGAAAAGACAGTGCATTTTACTTCCCCGCCAAAACCATTCAATGATGTGATATTTTGTGAGCGTAAGGAGTGGATAGGAATTGAAGAAAGGAGTTCAGCATGAGAAGAAAAAAAGATAGAAGCAATGGCATTACTGCTTTGTATGAAAGACTGTCTCGTGATGATGATAATGCTGGAGAGAGTAACAGTATAGTTCATCAAAAGCAAATGCTTGAAGATTATGCTATGAAACATGGTTTTACGAATCTTGTTCATTTTACCGATGATGGTTGGAGTGGAGCGACCTTTGACAGACCTTCATGGAACAGACTTGTTGAAGGTGTTAAAAACGGAGAAATCACTGCCTGTATCTGCAAAGATATGTCCAGAATCGGCAGAGA
>JABLTR010046462.1_pt1 | contig 10050 bp, 15 predicted proteins | sample 7160071 | NCBI WGS metagenome assembly JABLTR01 (sample SAMN14651230, study PRJNA627086) | human gut metagenome | isolation source: feces | host: Homo sapiens
AAAAAAGCAACCATTCTATATAGGTATTATAATCGGTTTAGTCGTTATTGTCGTTGCCTTATTTTCCTTTATTTATTTCAATGACAGCAGGCTTAGTGATACTACAAAAGACTATGCAAATTGGCAACTTAGTTCTGTAGAAGCGATAGAGATATATGACTATCAGAGTGGAGAGTTAATAACCAAATATGATGATAAAAACAGTATAGATAGTTTGATTACTATTTTGGATGTTGAAAATTGGGAAAAAGTTGGGAATATAAATGACGATATTAGCCCTGAATACACCATAGAATTATATCATAATACTACGCAACAAGATAAAAACGACGACATAGAAGAGATTACCATTTATGGAGACGGAGAATATGCTTCAATTTTCAGTACTTCACCAGGGGGAGTAAAACAGAATTATAAAACTGATATTGATGTTTCGAAATTAATGGGTAAATGACAACTTGGTAAATCCTAAGTTGTAGAGCAGATAGTTGGAATATTTCGGAGAAATATATGGACAAGAAACAATTGAAACGAGCAGTGGGTGTTATAATCCCACTTGCTGTTCTTATAATCGGTATAAGCTATAACAGCTATATTAAGATGCACACTTTCACCCTTTCTGGTGACGAGAGAGTGAAAAGCGAACAGATACAGCCTGTTACCGGAAGAGTAAAAGTTACTGGTACTACTGATACCGATGTCGTATTTACGGATATTGAAAGCGGAGAAACTTATTTAATAGGTTACATTACTTCTGGAACAGGCAGTACAATTAAACTTGAAAGAGGAAAATGGTACAGGGTTGAAGGTATTGGAGAACTTACGGTGAGGCCAGTAAATGTCCGTATTGAATGACAACTCCTAAATCGCCCTGGGAAATGGACTTTATTCCTCTTGTCAAAAATGTCTAAAAATACTCTAAGCAGTACAAATTGTAGCTACTTAGAGTATTTTTATGCGAAAAGGAGGACAGATTATTTCAACTTCATCATTTAGGTGTTCCTCAAGAAAGGGGAATAACTGTATCGCAGACTCATACGCAAACGGAATGATTATGTTTATGTGGGAAATTAAAAAATTTTTGTAAAAAGTCACCATCCGGGGTGTGTATGTGTTTTCTATATAGAGGAGATTAATGATGAATGGTGATTACACAAAAGAAGATTTTAATCAGTAGAGTGCTGCATTTGATGAAATTTCAGTTGTAATGTTGGGAAGTGAATGAGATGTCAATGAAGCAGATATTAATATTTGTAAAAGGATGTTGCATTTTCATAAGAAGCATTCAATAGTAGCAAAAAACTTGCAATAACGTTATATAGTTCAGAAGAAAGCAGGATTTAGAAGGAAGGGTTGTGGATATGAAGATAAAACTAATAGCATCTATTATGACCATAGTGTTGGTTTCTTTATGCGGATGTAGCATCGGTAATATAGATGAACAAAAATTAGATACACAGATAAGTAATGCTAAAGCAACACAGATAATTGAGCAGGAAATAGAATCTCACAATAATAAAGAGCAACCTGCGCTGCATGACGGAGTATATCGCACGTATTCACTGGGAACAACATTTCCTGCCGGTACAATATTAGATTTAAAAAGTTCATTACTGCTTCAAACTGTAGAAATGCCCATAAAAACAGCCATATATTATAACGGTGAATTATACAAAACGATTGAATTTTCAAATCAAGATGAAGAAGTTGAACTTGAAGATGGTGGAAACTATTGGATTATTGTGATAGATAAAGAGAACAGTTTTACAGATATAACGGATAAGATAGATTATTTAGTTCCAAGTATAGGAGATAGTATTCTCTTTTTACAGTAATATGAAATTGAAACCAACAATGAGGAACGTTTTCTTATCATGATCAGAGGACGGCAATTATCAATATTTGCAAGTTGATGAGTGATGGAACGGCTTGAAATCATCCTCTGTATAACGGAAAATACCGGAAAAATAACAGAACAGCTTCTGGCAAAATTTGATGTTGAGCAGACAGCGACAGATGTGGTTCTCCAGTATTCCGGTCTTTGCATTGATCCAGTCCGGCATCAGGTTTCCTACTAGGGAAAAGTGCTTCCTCTTACGGAAACTTATGAGTTTCAGCCCCTTGTTTATCTGGCCAGGCAGCCAGGGAGAGTATTTACGAAAGAGCAGATTTATCAGGCTGTCTGGAACGAGGAGCCGCTGGATGCTGATAATGCAGTTTACTGTGCCATCTCCAGCATCCGGAAGAAACTGAGGAAACTTACAACAAAAGAATATATCCAGACAGTATGGGGAGTTGGTTATAAATTTAATTCAGAAATGTAAAAGTCACTATTCCTATGGGCAGTTTTAACTTATCAAATAGATAAAAGTCTATAATATACTCTAAGCAGTGTCTGCAAAAAGAAGTCGGCTGCTTAGAGTATTTTTATGCGAACAGAAGGACAGAGCAATGTATTCCAGCCTCATCAATTGAGAATACCTCTTGAGGAGGTATTCATACATAAATATAATGATTATGTCCTTGATAAAAAAATAAAAAGTTGTAGAGAAAAAGTCACCATCTGGGTTGCGTATGTGTTTTATATGTAAAGGAGATTAATGATGAATGGTGATCACATAAAAGAAGTCTTTAATCAGTATAGCGCTACATTGATTAAAATTTCCACTGTAATGTTGGGAAACGAAGCTGATGCCAATGATGCAGTGCAGGAAACGTTTTTAAAATATATGATTTCAAATAAGAAGTTTCAAACGGCTGGACATGAAAAAGCATGGCTGATTAGAGTAAATATTAATGTTTGTAAAAATATGCTGCGCTTTCATAAGAAGCATCCAGTAGTAGCGTACGAAAACCTTGCAATAACGTCACATAGTTCCGAAGAAAATAGGATAATGGACGTGCTAATGTTATTAAAAAGCAAGGACAAGGAAGTTCTTATTTTGCATTATATCGAAGGATATTCATGCCGGGAAATAGGAAAAATGTTGAAAATATCTGAGAATGCCGTAAAGAAACGGTTAGAGAGAGCAAGAAATAGTTTTAAAAATCAATATGAGGAGATGTGAAAAAAATGATTTTTGATAGTATGTCAAGCCTTGCTAGTGATATTAAAATTGATGAAAAAAAATGTGATGAAATCTATACACAGTGCTGTATGGAATTTCAAAATCGATTAAGAAGACAACAGATTAGAAGGCGGTGTTCTGTGAGCTTTTTAGCAGTTTTATTAGTAGTAGGTATGTGTATAATTATGACTAATATTAATCATACAGTAGTCTATGCCACAGGACAGGATGGACGGGTACAGTTAAAGGAAGGCATGAAAGTTGAATTACAAGAGGAAATGACACCATTAGGATGCGGATATTCATTTGATATAAGTCTGGGAAATGGACAGCGATATGAAGTAATAGAAAGCGAAGAAAATCAGAATGCACAGAATATTTTCAGGAATGGCAATACGGTGTACTGGATTCCTGATGGTATATTTCCAGGAGGCATAAAAACCGAGGAAGGAATGGAAATCCAGATTGGAGAAACGGACAAGTCAGCTCTTCAAATACGAGTCTACAAAGGAGAAAAATATGAAGATATCTGGATGGTTTTGGAGAGAGGCGCAAATGGAGACTTCGTTGAATTAATAGAAGCCAGGGAGGAATAATTGTGATGAAGATAAAAAGAGTATTGGGAATTACATTATGTTCTGTCATGATTTTGTTCAGTTCAATTCTTGTATTTGCAGGCAATAACAGTGAAGACTTACCTGTTAGGACAGAATTAAATGAAGAAAAAAGGTCTGAAGCAAAAATGATTACTATTAATGAAAAGAGTATTAGTGAGCCGCTGGCAGATCTGCAGGTTATCACAGACGAACAAGAAATTGAAAAAATCGTTTCTGAACGACCAGAATTAAAGCAGTATCTGGAGCAAAATGAGCCTTTAGCGGGTTTGAAGATCATAACTGATCAGAAAATAGTAAAAGAAATCTGGAGAGAAAATCCATCAGTAAAACAACTGATGGAAAAAAGTACAGAATATAAACTGGCATACGTAAATAATAATGAGGTTAAGATCCGAGACACAGCAGCTTTAGAAGTTGCTGTTAATGAAAAATTAAGTACAGGCGACTGGGTTCTCTTAAATCAAGCATATTCGGTCAATGATAAATTTTTATGGTGGGAAGTGACATTAAGTGCGTCCGGCTTAGAAGGATGGGTTGTGAACGACTACAGTTATCTGAGCGTTTCACTAGATGAAAAACTTTCGGAAGAGAATATGCGAGAGATTGATTTTGAGACCCTAAAGTTTGTTCAGTAATATGAGGAGAAAATATAGTATGCGGCTTATAGTACAAGTATAATATTGAAAGTCAACGAAAGACTGCAAAAACTTTCTAAGGAGGTCAGAGAATATGGAATGGCTACCGATTTTTGTGGTCGCTATACTTATTGCAATATTAGGATTATATTCCATTGTAAAAAAAGCAGTAAGAGACGCATTAAAAGAACATCTTAGCAGTAAAGATAAAGAAGACAAATCTGTTTTTGAAGAATAGTAGCCTGCAAACGTAAAAAGAGCCGTCCGTGAGGGCGGCTCCAACTCAGTTTACACATCTTCGCCAAGAAAATAGTTCACTTTCTTAGCGTATTCTTTCTGTTCTTCCGTAAACAGCTCCTCCAGAAGTGCGGTCTTTCCGGTTTCCCGGTATTCCTTCAGCCCTTCGATGTATCTGGTCCGGTACTTGTCCTCAATGACCACCGGCGTCAGATCTGCTTTTAAGCATTCCCGGAACAGGATCAGCCTGCCGGTCCTGCCGTTGCCGTCCTGGAAGGGATGCAGCACCTCATACCGGGCATGGAACTGAGCCATGACGGAAAGAGTCTTGACTGAGATTCCGTGATACCAGGCGAGAAGTTCCCGCATTTTTTCCGGCACTTCTTTAGGAAGGGCGGTTTCATACATTCCCACCATATTTGGACGCTCTTTATAATCCCCGATGGCATAGCCGTTGGCTCGGTCTTCAAACACACCGCTTTTCAGCTCAAAATGGAACGCCTTAATGAGTTCCTCGCTCAAAGGTTCATCCAGCGTGTCGATCATCTTATTGAACATCAGGAAGTGACCGTTGGTTTCCTCTACATCTTTGGCCCGGTAATAATCATCACTGCGGGGCAGCATACCGGTGTCAAACAGAGAGGCTGTCTGCTCCTCATTCAGTGTGGAGCCTTCGATCTTATTGGAGTTGTAAGCCAGCGTCCGCTGGGTATAGGCGTAGATCCCGGAGCGGTCAAATTTCTTCCGCTCAATCCGGAAACGCCGGATCAGTTCTTCGTTCTTCATAGGAAATCGCTCCTTCTTATTCTCAATGAGTCTATTTTACCATACTGCCGTGACAAGATACAGAGGGGATTTTCTGTCGGATCTGACAGAAATCTCAAGCCTGGGATGCAGGCTGTCCGTTGGGGATTTGTAGCTCCAGTTCCGCAATCTGCCATTCCATCCAGTCTCCATGAACGACAGCGGTAGCAGACCAGCCTTCAAGAAAGCTGTACTCCCGGTCGGAATCCTCTTGTTCCACTCCATCCAGGGCGCTTTCATAGGCAGCTTTCATTGCTGCGTACACTTCCTCGTAGTCGGTGCTGACAATGGGATCTGTCAGACCGTCCGTATACCCGTGTAAAACATAAATCGTTATCAGTGTATTTCCTTGCGTATTCTTGCAGACATTTGTCATCAGGCGGCCTCCTTTTCACGTCCGGGCCAGGTAATATGGCACTCACATTCGGTCAGCTCCGGATCGTGCTCTAAAGCTCCATAAACTGCCTCCCGCTCTTCGGCGGAATCATATTCTTTATCCAGCTTGATGATTTCTGGTTGGATAGCCGGATCATTTGCATATGAGGCGGTAACAATGCCGTCCTCCATGACCAGCACCAAACGGGGCGCCGGTTCTGTATGCGGGCGCAGTTCACCGTTTAAAATCTGTTTCTCGATTACATCGATCACGTTCTCCATCGTAACATGGTAGGAAATATTGCTGTCTTCCAGTTTCTCATATAGTTCATAGGCTGTACACAGGATATCTGTCTCATGTTCCAGTGTCTGATAGGGAAGGTTACAAAGTCCGATCCTGTCCTGTCGCCGGTCTTCGCATTGCCCGATAAAATCCTGGAAAAAGCAGTGCTTTTTGTAGATTTCATGCGCTTCCCGTATTTGCGGAAAAGTTAGTGCAAAAGCGAGTTCTTCTGGTGTTTCATTTCTTTCTAATATCATAACTATTGTTCTCCTTTCTGAAGGAGGGCTGCGCCTGGCAGCACAGCATCCTCCTGTTTCCTGTAAATCAGTAATGTTCCCCGCAGATCCAGAGGCTGGTCTATCCATCCCCCGTCCTGGTAGACCTGTCTGGTCAAAGTATTATAGATGACCGGCGTTTTTTCAATATCCGCAAGGTCAGCCACCAGGCAGGTTTCCCGGTCAATATAGGGCCAGAGTGCCGCTTCGATCTCTTCCCGCAGCTTCAGTGCCATCCGGTGGATCTTCGACACGTCATAGTCTCTGGTCAGGCTTTTGCCAATCTCCTTTGGCATCCGGGAGCGGTCAATGGCAGCCTGTACCACAGCTGTCTGTTCATCCAGAGAAAAATTCGGATTGATCAGAAGGTGGTGGCAGGCGACCAGAAGGACAAATTCCTGGACGCTTTCCCGGATCTGCGCCTTCAGCTCCTCATAAGGAATACGGTATACGCTCTTTAAAGTTTCCAGAGGAACCCGTTCCCGGTTGAGCCTCAGGGTGGAGAGCAGCTTTTGCAGGCTGTTCCCCCGTTCATAAATATCAGTCAAGCGCACATCACCTCAATCTCTGCCGGACGGCGAGCATAGGTCAAATAGTAAACGGTGTTTTCAGTTTCAAATACGACGCCGTCCTGCGATACCTCCAGGATCTGCTGGACCAGGGAGGTAGACAGGGACCGGGAGCCTGTTAGGATCCAGGCCCGCTCATGCAGACGCAGGGTCAGACTGAGGGTGGCGGTCAGATGGATCTGTTTCTTTTTTACTGGCATAGCCGTGATTTTTTCATTCGTCATAAAAGAGTCACACCTCCATTCCATCCAGACTCCGTACTTTTCTGCGGAGGCGGTAGAACCGGCTGTGTACCCCGTGGGATGTAATATTACAGATCTCGGCAATTTCGTGGTAGGTGTAGCCGTCCGCCTGCAGATGGACCACCTGGCGTTCCTTCGGCGTCAGATAAGCCAGAAGCGCCAGCAGGCGGTTCCGGTCATCCATTGCCTCTGCCAGACGTTCCTGCCGGACAGGAAGGAAAACGTCCAGTTCAGCGGTATCTTCCTGATACTCCTCCAGATAAGCCCGGCGCATGGGCCGGTTCTGTTTTTTCCATTCCGCTGCCAGTGCATCCCGCATGGCGATGCGGGCGATGGTGGAGAAGCGGTACTGCTGAAGTTCCGGTTTCTCCAGATAATCCTGTACGGCTTTCAGATAGCCAAAGACAGCGGTATCGTAGTAATCCTCGATATTCAGGTGGCGTCCGTTCAGATACTGATAGATAAAATCATGGTGCTTCTCTGCGAAAATTCTCTGTTCTTCTGTTAATGGGTGCAATGCTTTCATAATCATTCGTCCTTTCTATTCATTCGGTTTGTATTTCCGGGTAATCATGTTTGCTATCAGGCGTGTGCAGTTACACTCGGCGCCCGATAAGCACCGTCCTGGCTCCGGGATCAGCAATAGCGCTGCTTTTTTAGAGGCCAGAGCTAAAGTGACCGGAAACAGTGCGGCAACCTTCCGGGAGCAGTCGGGAACTGGCGGGCAGAGGCCTGATTGAGAAAACATTTCTCTGCCCTCCTCGATAAGAGAGCGCAGTTCCTCTGTGATCTGTGCGCCTTCTGGCAGATAGCAGCCTTTGGATGCCAGGATGCAGTCAGTGCTGCTGATGGCAAGCCCGCAGCGGATGTTCTTATAGAGAGGCTCCAGGAAATCCCGGAGTTCTTTGGAACCGGTATTCCGGGGCGTACACTTCCGGATGCGGATGGTTGTCCCATCCGTGGCAATCTCCAGGGTGCTGCCGCTGCGGATGCCTGTTTCTTTGCGGATATCCGCAGGGATGATGATGCGCCCCTGGGTATCCATGTTTCGTATCACGGCAATACTCATAAAAACCGTCCTTTCTTTTCCGCCGGAACAGAAAAAGAAGCGGGGCTTCCGCTTCCTTTCCTGTACGGCTGTATCGTGTTTTTCTATGCTGCGTATGGGTAAGGCTGCCGCTGCATCTGCTGGCGCTGGGCCTGCTGATTTGCGAGCATCTCTTTCCCGTTTGAGATCAGCGGCGGGGTAATGCAGCGCTCCCACTCGGTCACATACGCATCCACCCGCTTTAAGAGCAGGTAGAGATCCATGTCCGTGAGCTGGATAAAGGCAGATTTCTCCATCTGGAAGCTGCCGGACTGCATATAGGAGCCGCCGTTTCGATTCTGTACTTTGATCCCCCTTCCGTTTATGATCTGGATCCGCCACGGGTTCTTCATTTCCCTGCCGTCGGATGCCCGAGCGTGCCTGGAAATGGAAAACTGCTGTGCGGTGGAGTAGCCGTACTGATCGGGTTCCCCAAAGATCTTGCTGATACTCCATTCATATTCCTGAAAGCCTGCGGTAAGGCGGGTGAGGAAAAACTGCACCTGCTCCGGGCTTAAATGGAACCGGGTGATGATATTGCGTTCCCCGGTGCCGTTGGAATAATCCTGGATAGATACGCCGATGAGAGAGTGAACCTTATGGTTGTTCTCTGAGAACTCTCCCTTGGCGTGTATCTGTGCATAGCTGCCAGGCAAAGCGGCCCGCAGCCGGTCATGAAAAGAAATCAGTTTTTTGTCATTCTGGACCTTACAGATCTGGTCCGATGCCAGATTCTGATAAGACTGGCTCATAAGTTATCCCTTCTTTCTATGATTTATTTGAGGTACTGTTTAACGAGGAGCGTCAGGTTTTTCGGCAGGTCATCCAGACGGGTAATGTCCAGAAACCCTTCCTGATAGATGCGCTGGATGGCATCCTTGTCCTCGCCAATGGCTGCCGCAAACAGAACAATATTCTGTCTGGCGTATTCCTTCTTGATTCCCCGCAGGTCCGCCTCTGCCTCCGTGCCGCGATAACCGGTATCGGCTGGCTGACCGTCGGAGATCAGGATCAGAAGTTTCCGGTTCTCCGGTCTTTTCGCCAGATGTTCTGCAACAAAGCGGAGCGCTGCGCCGTCCCGGTTGCCGCTGCGGTCTATCATATCCATCAGCCGGTAGCGGTCATTCTCGTCCACAGAGTCAAACTCCGCATAGGAATAGAGGGCTACGCCCCGGTAATCCGTGGAATGGCCATAGATGGTCACCGGGATCCCCAGGCTGACGCAAAAGTCATAAAGGACAATGGCTGTCTTTCTGGCGTGAGTGATACGGTCACCCCAGCCCATAGATCCGCTTTCGTCAATCAGGAGCCCTACTGCCAGCCGCTGTTCATCGGCTGGGAGCCTGGTTCGGATGAAGAAAGAACCGTCCTGGTGATGGAAGGAGCGCATATCCAGCCGCCGTCCATACAGAAGGTTCTTCTGCTTTCCGCCTTCCGCCTCCTCTTTTAAGAGGGGCAGTAGGGAACTCTGCAGGCGCTTGGAAGCCCTGAGAAGAGGAGGTGCAACTTCCTCATACTGCCGGATCAGCCGGTCTGGGATGTCCTGTACCCGATGAATGGTCACATGGATACCAGCATGGGCATTTCCGTAATGGATATCATTTGCTGCTTTCTGTAATTCTTCTGTCAGCTGCTGTTCATAGGCTGCCTGCGCTTTTTCTGTTGCGGCTTCCTTTAAGACACGGGCAATATCTGATGCCGCATCCTCATAGCCGGTGCCGGCATACTGGGATGCGTAGGTTACGCCCGGATCATTGCCGTCTAAAATAGCGCTGGTCTTGGCAAGGGCAATCCGCCCGCCTTCCTCCGCCATAACGTTTTCAGGTTCCGTCAGGGAAGCCTGAAGGGAGCGGAAAAA
>JABLTR010114931.1_pt1 | contig 10045 bp, 6 predicted proteins | sample 7160071 | NCBI WGS metagenome assembly JABLTR01 (sample SAMN14651230, study PRJNA627086) | human gut metagenome | isolation source: feces | host: Homo sapiens
CATCGCTGTCCCCGCTTGCCTGTGTCCCATCAGGTTTCTTTCGTCCATCGATCAGAAGCATATAAACCGCCAGCATCGCTGTACCGATTACAACGCAGCAATCCGCAAAATTAAAAACCGGGAAACTGAACAGCGGTGATATATCGATATAATCGACCACAAACGATCGAAAAACACGGTCGATCAGGTTGCCAACACCTCCCGCGATAATCAGCCCGACGCTCCACATCAAAAGCGGATGGCGCAGCCTTCCGCGTATGAGCAAAATCAATGCAACGACAATCACAGCCAGGGTAAACAGCGACAAAAGCCCGACGCGCCCTTGAAAAATTCCAAAAGCCGCGCCGCGGTTCTCCACATACGTAAATTGAAGCAGCCCAGGAATCACCAGGATTGACGGGCCGCCGGCCAGCGTTTGCAGCGCCCATGCCTTCAGAAGCTGATCGACAGCGACCAAAAACGCTGAAACAGCCAGCCCGATACCAATGATCATATAGAAACCACCTATTCCGATAAAAAACTGCGGCGCTTAAACCTTCATTAAGCGCCGCAGACAATTGTGTCTATTAGCCGATGATCTGTGCGCAGCGGGCGCAAAGCGTCGGATGCCGCGCATCCTTGCCGACTGTATCGCTGTACACCCAGCAGCGCGGGCAATGCGCTCCGTCAGCATGCGCAATCTCAATTGTAAGACCGGGCAGGAACGGAACCGTCCCCTGATATGAGCCAGCCCCTTCCGCTGTAACCTCCACCTGGGAAACGATGAACACGGTTGCCAGCTCATCCAATGTCAGACCGATCTGCTCCGCAAGGCTGCCGTCAAAGTGCAGCACTACCTTCGCCTCGAGCGATTTACCGATTGTTTTGGCATTACGGGCAGCCTCAAGCGCCTTAAGCACATCGTCGCGCAAAGCGTGAATACGATCCCACTTCTCCATAAACGCCTCATCTGAAATGCCCTCAATGACCCTGGGCATCTCATTGAACATCACAGATGCACCATCATAGCGGCTGTCGTCAGGCATAAAGCTCCAAATTTCCTCCGCCGTAAATGGGATGATCGGAGCAAACAGCAGCGTCATACCGCGCAGGATTGTGTAGATTGTGCTCTGCGCCGCACGGCGGTCCTCTGAATCAGGGGCCTCGACATACAGGCGGTCCTTGATCACGGCAAGATAGAAGTTGGACATATCAATCGTACAGAAATTGTGGAGCGCATGATAAATGATGTGGAATTCAAAGCGGTCATACGCCTCTGTAACCGTCTTGACAAGTTCATTGAAACGTGTGAGCGCCCATCTGTCAAGCCCGGTCAGCCGGTCAAAGGCAACCGCATCTTTATCGGGCGTAAAGTCGGCGATATTCCCCAAGATATAACGCGCGGTATTGCGGATTTTGCGATACACCTCGGAAAGCTGCTTGAGGATGTCCTTCGAAATACGGATATCCGCATGATAATCGGCTGAAGCAACCCACAGGCGCAGGATATCCGCGCCATACTGATCGGTGATTTCAGAAGGTTCCATTCCGTTGCCAAGGCTCTTGGACATCTTGCGGCCCTGACTGTCGCGGACGATGCCGTGGATGCAGACGGTGTCAAAAGGAGCCTTGCCGGTGTAAGCCAGACCGGAGAAGATCATGCGGCTGACCCAGAAGCCGATGATGTCGTAGCCGGTGACCAGCGTATTGGTGGGGTAGAAATACTTGAGGTCGGCGCTGTCCTCGTTGGGCCAGCCCAGCGTGCTGAAGGGCCACAGTGCAGAGGAGAACCAGGTATCCAGCGTGTCGGGGTCCCGGGTCAGCTTTGCGCTGCCGCACTTGGGGCAGGTGCAGGGAGCGGACTTTGCCACTACGGTCTCGCCGCAGTCGTCGCAGTACCAAGCCGGGATCTGGTGACCCCACCACAGCTGACGGCTGATGCACCAGTCGCGGGTGTTCTTCATCCAGTTCATATAGTTCTTGGTAAAGCGCTCGGGCACGAACTTGATCTCGCCCTTCTCCACGCTCTCGATGGCAGGCTTTGCCAGCGGCTCCATCTTGACGAACCACTGCTTGGAGATCATGGGCTCGATGGTGGAGTGGCAGCGGTAGCAGGTGCCCACCTCGTGCTTGAGCGGCTCGATCTCCTTCAGGAAGCCGCCCTCCTTCAGGTCGGCCAGAATGGCCTTGCGTGCCTCCAGCGTAGTCATGCCGGCATACTTGCCGCAGTCCAGCACATGGGGCTCGTTGACGGTGTTCTTGCCGGCGGCAAACAGAGCATCGGCGGCAGCCTTGTCGGCAGCGCCGGTCATGTGGCCGTCGTAAGTGAACACGCGCACGATGGGCAGGTCGTGGCGCAGACCGACTTCAAAGTCGTTGGGGTCGTGGGCGGGGGTGATCTTCACGACACCGGTGCCCTTGGTCATATCGGCGTGCTCATCGCAGACGATGGGGATTTCCTTGTTCAGCAGGGGCAGCACCACATGGCAGCCGTGCAGATGGGCGTAGCGGGGATCCTCACCGTTGATGGCCACGGCGGTATCGCCCAGCATGGTCTCGGGGCGGGTGGTGGCCAGTTCCAGCATCTCGCCGGTCTCCTTGACCGGGTACAGCAGATGCCAGAAGCTGCCGTCCTTCTCCTCGTACTCCACCTCAGCGTCGGAAATTGAGGTGTTGCAGTGGGGACACCAGTTGACCATGCGGTTGCCGCGGTAGATCAGTCCCTTGTCGTACAGGCGCACGAACACTTCCTTGACAGCCTCAGAGCAGCCTTCGTCCATGGTAAAGCGCTCGCGCTCCCAGTCGCAGCTGCTGCCCAGCTTCTTCAGCTGGCTGACGATGCGGTTGCCGTACTTGGTCTTCCATGCCCAGGCGCGCTCCAGAAAACCATCGCGGCCGACCATCTCCTTGGTCAGGCCCTCGGCGCGCATAGCTTCCACCACCTTGGCTTCGGTAGCAATGGAGGCGTGGTCGGTGCCGGGCACCCACAGGGCGGCATAGCCCTGCATCCGCTTGGTGCGGATGAGGATATCCTGCATGGTGTTATCCACCGCATGGCCCATGTGCAGCTGACCGGTAACGTTCGGTGGCGGCATCACGATGGTATAAGGTTTCTTGTCCGGATCGGCCTTCGTGTGGAAGTAGCCGCCGTCCAGCCAGAACTGGTAGATACGATCTTCCACCTGACTGGGATCGTACTGCTTTGCAAGCTCTTTCATAGTGTCCTCCCAAAAATTTGATGAAGTGGGACGCAAAAAGCCGCCCCACGGAGCGTTCCATGGGACGGCTGTAAATACATGACCGCGGTACCACCCAAATTGCGCGGAAACCTCCGCGCCCCTTGATGCCCCTGTAACGTAGGGCAGACCCGAAAGCGGCTTACCGGCAAGGCTCACCGCTCCTGCTCCAAAGTGACAGTGCCCCGCCGGTATCCCGCCGGGTTTTCAGCTGCCCCCGGCTCTCTGTACAGTCCCAGACGATGCACACTCTTTTTCAACGCATTTATAAAAAGAATATAACGTTTTTTGTGGGATTTGTCAATCAGTTTTTCAAACCTTTCACCCACCGCACCAGCTTCCATGCCTTTGCGCCCAGATGCGGGCAGTAGCTTACCATCAGCGCCTGCAGCTTCTGGCTTTGATTTCCCGGCGGAATCTCCCACGCAGCATGACGATGCAGCTTTGCTGTTTTCAGCAACATTTTTTCCTTCTCGGAATCCCGCTCCGGCTGGTTGACCAGCCGGAAATATACCTCGGCGCAGGACATGACGCAGCGCTGTTCCGTAGTGCTGCGGAAGGGGTCCGGCTGCCCCTTTACCAGCTGCCAGATCTGTTCCCATGCCAGTGCCGCCGTGTAAAAGCGCAGGCTCGGCTCCTGCCGCACGGCAGAGCTTGGACGTTCAAGGTAAGCATACAGCGGGCAGTTCAAAAATGCCAGACTGCCTGCCTTGAGGAATTCCGTTACAAAGAACAGGGCATCCTCCCCGTAGAACAGCGCCGGGTCAAAGCGAACATCCTGCAGCACCTCCCGGTGGGTCAGCATCCGCCAGCAGTGCCCGCCGCTCCATTCCTGCATCCACGAGTAGTTTTCCGTCGTGATTTTCTGCGGTGCCGGGCACTCCGTCACCATCCACAGAGTCTCGTTTTCCCGTATGCTGCGGTAGCGGCACATGGCAATGCGGGTACCGCAGCTGCACAAAGCATCGTACAGCCATTCCAGATACTGCGGCAGCACAAGGTCGTCGGAATCCACAAAGCAGATATACTCGCCCCTTGCCTGCTCCAGCCCAAAATTGCGTGCCGAGGACACCCCGCCGTTTTCCTTGCGGAAAATACACACCCGGGCATCCTGTGCCGCATACTGCTGCAAAATTTCCCAGCATTTATCCGGCGAACCGTCATCCACAAGGAGCAGTTCAAAATTCTGATACGTCTGCGCCAACAAGCTGTCCAGACATGCAGGCAGATACTTTTCCACCTTATAAACTGGCACGATCACCGAGATCAGGGGGCTTTTTTCTGTATTCATCCGGCTCTCCTTTTTAAAATTTCCAACCCACGCCGCTTCAGCTCCGTGTACTCCACGCTGCGCCGGTAGAGCAATACGATCACTCCTGCAAACACCGCCGTATAAAGCAGCCCGTCCAAAACAAAAACGCCGAAATTGCCCACCGGAAAGCGCTTTACCCAGAGCATGGCTGCCGCCGAGACCGCCGCCACGATCATTGCACGCTTCAGGTACTCTGCAAAATAAGCCCAGAGCTTCTTCTGCCATGCATCCTGAACGCCATACTTCAAAAAGATATAGGGCTCCACCCAGACACAGGTGCACAGGCTGCTGATGATGGTACCCCCGATAATGCCGACCACGCCATACCGCTGCACCAGCGCCAGAGAGACCACCAGATTGATGATGGACTCCGCCACAGCCTTATAGCGGTCGTTCCAGAACAGCCCCATGACCTCCCGGAACAACAGGTTCGTCTGCCGCATCCGCGAGATATAGAACTCTGTCACAATGATCGCCACGGTCGTCATCGGGAAACAGTATTCCCTGCCAAACAGCAGCTCGATCAAGGGGTTGAACAGCATCATCAGCCCGCCAGTCAGATAGGCAGACTGCACAAAAAAGAGAAAGTCCATCTCTTTATATACTTGGTACAGCCGGTCAGAGTTTTCCAGCGCCGCAAAATTGCCCACGCTGCCGGAAAAAGCCGTGGCAAACTTGTTCAGCAGGTTGTTCAGCGCGTTGAGTACCAACCGGTAATTGGAGTAAAGCCCCACCGTTGCCAGACCGATGAAGGAGGACATCAGCAGGCTGTCCGTGTTACGCACGATGACGGTGGCCAGCTTGTGCATACTCATTGCGCCGATGTTTTTCAGGATGCCGTTCCGTTCCTCCCTTTCTGGCAGCTCATGGCATTCCTTCAGGTATGGAAACTCCTTGTCCACCATGCGGGAAACCATAATGTTGGGTAAAAACTGTATCGCCTGCTGAACCGCCAGATACAAGATGAAGTTCCGGGTCAACAGCAGCACTGTGATCTGCGAAACAGTCTTGATGCACTCGCACGCCATACTCCATCCTGCGCAGATATAGCCTTTCTGGTAGGCCTGATAGATGGAATTTTTATAACTCAGCAGATAGGAACTTGCTGAACCGAGCACATATATCATATAGATCAGGGTGATATGTTCAATGCCCTCGCCGCCCTTGATGAGGTAGGGCAGAAACGGCAGCAGCACCAACCCGAACAGCAACACCGAGACTGCCACCGCCCGGTACATCCACTTGTACAGGTTCATCAGCCGCGCCAGTTTCTGCTCGTCATCCCGGGCTGCCGGTTCATACATGCTGAACACCATAGCCGTACCGATGCCCAGCTCCGCAAAATTAAGGATGCTGAGCACATCGGTAAACAGGCCGTTGACCCCCAGATATTCCGCTGAAAGGCAGCGGATGAACACCATCCGGTTGATGAAGGACAGCAGCATCGTCAAAAACTGCCCGCCGATGTTAAACAGCATATTGATGATCGAATAACGTGTTCTCATGCGATTTTTAATTCTCCCCTGCCTTTGATGTTCCGCAGCCACATATATTCCCGCGGAAATAGCCGCAACAGCAGGCTTTGCAGCCAGAGTCCCGCCGGAACGGTACAATACTGCCGCGTCCGGTCCACCACATCAAACTGCATCCGCAGCATTTCCCGGCTGCGGGGTGCCTTGCGCAGCGCCGGGGGCAGCTGCCGGTACACCCGGCTCACGCTGCCCATCGTAAACTTTGCCGCATTTGCCAGCGCATCGTATACCTCGTTTTCCACGAGGCAGTTCCAATACCGCTGTGCGGCCTCGGCAGCATCGAAATGGCGCAGCGTTTTGCTTCCGTTCATAATGCTGCTGCCGCGCTGCACATAATAATACAGCTCCTTTGGCACCACCACGGCCTTTTTGGTGTTCAGACAGATTTCTGGGAGCACAAAAATATCCTCGTTCAGCTTGCCCTCCGGGTAGCGCAGCTGCGCAAAGATAACGCGGCGGTACAGCTTGTTCCACGCAGGCTGCGCCATCGTATTCGTGGCTTTTTTCAGCAGTTCCCGCCCGGTAAGGATCCGCTGTGCAAGCCCGGTGTACGGCGGCAGGCAGGGTATGCCTGCCTCGTCCACCGCAGCGTAATCGCACAGGGCAAGGTCTGCCCCGGTGCTTTGCACGGCCTTGTACAGTGTTTCGTACATTTCCGGTGCAATATAGTCGTCGGAATCCACAAAGCCGATCCACTCGCCCCTTGCCACATCCAGCCCGGCATTGCGGGCAGCAGAAAGCCCGCCGTTTTTCTGGTGAAGCACCCGGATGCGGGCATCTTTCGCGGCAGCGGCATCACACAGCGCAGGGCAACCGTCCAGCGAACCGTCCTCCACAAGGATCAGCTCAAAGTCCGTAAAGGTCTGCGCCAGAATGGAATCGATGCATTTTTGCAGATAGTTTTCCACCTTGTACACCGGCACAATGATGCTGAGCAATGGTTTTTCGCAGGGCACAGCGTGTTCCTCCCGTTTTATCTTTTCAGCCCGTCACCTCGGTGCGCAGGCGGGCAATGAGCCGTTCCATCAGCGCCACCCGGTTGAAGGGGGTCATCAGGTAAAAGCCGTCCGCATAGGGCGCAGCCGCCTTGGCAGCCTGCACCGAGACTTCCAAGCCCAGTTCCTCGCCTGCGGCGCGGTCCAGACCCTCAAACCTTTGGATGATGACTTCATCCACATGGATGCCGTTGACCTCGTTTTCCATAAAGATGGCGTTGCGCTGGCTGACCACCGGCAGGATGCCGGCCAGAATTTTTGCCCGCTCGCCCAGCGTCTCCCGGGCTTTTTTCAGGTTTTCCACCGCCTGTGCCGACAGCACCGGCTGGGTAAGGAAGCCGCTCATGCCGTTTTCCAGCTTTTCAGCGGCGCGGCGCAGCTCCACCTCAAAATTGCGGGCGTTCAGGTTCAGCGCACCAAAAACCGTGATGGGTGCGGGCATCTCCCGTCCCTCTCCGGCCAGCGACACGATATACTGTGCCAGCTTGCGGGAGTTGAACTGGTACACATTTTTCACCTCGTCCCGCTCGGCGGTGGGAATGGGGTCGCCGGTAATAGCCAGTACCTCCCGCACACCCTCGGCGTACAGTCCCAGCAGCAGCGCCTTGGTGGCATTCAGGTTGCGGTCCCTGCAGGTCATGTGGGGCAGCACGTTCATGCCCAGCTCCCGGTGCACCCGGCAGGCCACCAGCGAGGAATCCATCCGTGCCCGGGCAATAGGGCAGTCTGCAATGGTCAGCAGGTCGGCACCGGCAGTCTGCAAACGGCGGGCCCCCTCGAGATAGGCGGTCAGGTCGGCGTCCTTGGGGGAGTCCAGCTCCACCGCAATGACCCGCTGCCCGGTGCGCAGCTTGCGCAAAAAGGCATCGTCCGTTTCCACTGCAGGCTTTGCCGCTGCAGCGGGCTTTGCCGCCGGGGCGGCGGGCAGCGCTTCCGGCAGAGCATCCAGCGCGGTGCGCAGGGCAGCAATGTGCTGCGGCGTTGTACCGCAGCAGCCGCCCAGAATGCGCACGCCCTCGGCGGCAAGGCGGCTCAGCTCCCGGGCAAAATACTCCGGCTTGCCCTGATAGCGCACCTGTGCCCGCGCCACCACCGGGTAGCCCGCATTGGGCATGACCGAAAGGGGCAGTCCCGCATCCCCCAGCTGCTGCACCAGTGCCCGCATCGCGCCCGGGGCAGATACACAGTTCAGGCCCACGGCATCCACCACGCCGCTCTGCGCCACGCGGCGCACAAGTTCGGCGCAGTAACGGCCCTCGCGGGTGTAGCCGTCCGGCAGCACCGCAAAGGATACCAGTACAAAGGCCTCCGGCACGGTCTGCTTCAGCGCACGAATCGCTTCCAGCACACCGTCCTCGGCGCTCAGGGTCTCAAACAGAAAATTCCGTGCACCCAGCAGCGCAAAGCGCTTTGCCACAGCAAGATACACCTGCTCCGCCGGGAGATTTTCGGTATCCGGTGCGGGGCCAAGGTCGGCAAACACTGCCGCGCCGGTCTCCCCGGCGGCCTTTGCTGCCAGCTGCCAGCCTGCATCTGCCAGCTGCTCCCAGCCGAGCTGCTGCGCCGCCGCCAGACGCGGCAGGCTGAAGGTATTGGTCTTGATGGCGTCCGCTCCGGCGGCAAGATACGCCCGGTGCACCGCCAGAATGCCCTCGGGGTCGGTCAGGTTTGCCTGCTCGCACTCCTGCCCCGGCTTTGCTTTATAATAGGTACCCATACCGCCATCGAACAGCAGCGGCCGCTGGGCTAACAGTTTGCGCACATCTAACATCGATACTTTCCCTTTCCTATAAAAAGACTTCATCTTTCAGTTTATCGTAGTTCACCCATCCGGTCAAGCGGTTTTCTTGATTTCGCTTGCAGCGTGGCCGTTTTTGTGCTATCTTAGGGATAACTTTTGAGAAAAGGGAGAGGATGGATCATGCGCCACACCGGCACACCTGAACTGGAGACCGACCGTCTGCTGCTGCGCCGTCTGCTGCCGCAGGACGCCCCGCAGATGTACGAAAACTGGGCAAATGACCCGGCTGTGACCCGGTTTTTGCGCTGGGAACCGCACAAAAGCCCCGCCGAGACCCGGGAACTGCTTTCGGCGTGGGCAGAGTTGTATCCGAACCCGGATTATTACCAGTGGGCCATGGTAGAAAAGGCCACCGGACAGGTGTTTGGCTCCATCTCCGTATACAACGCCCTGCTGGGTGAGCCGCAGCAAAAGGCCAAGTGGCCGGGGCTGGAACTCTCCGGCGGCATCTGGGAGCCGGGCTACTGCATCGGGCAGAAGTGGTGGGGCAAGGGCCTTACCACCGAAGCGCTGCAAGCTGTGGTGGATTTCTGGTTCAGACAGGTGGGCGGCACCTTTCTCACCTGCTGCCACGCGGTGCACAACCCCGCCAGCGGCCGGGTGATGGAAAAGGCCGGCTTTGTGTACCATCACAACGACGTTTACCACAAATTTGACGGCACACCGGTGGAATGCCGGTGCTATCTGCTGACAAAAGAACGCTACGATAACAGAAAGGACTTACTTTGAGCGAGCTTTATGATATTCTGACCGAGACCCCTCCCACAAAGGTGGTACTGCTGGCACTGGATCAGGGGCTGTGGGACTGTGAGCGCAGTCTGGCAGAGCTTTCTGCCCTGTGCGAGGCCAACCACATGGAGGCCGTGGCGCAGATCACCCAGAAGCGCCAGACCCCGGAAACCGGCATCGTGCTGGGCAGCGGCAAGCTGGAAGAAGCTTCCCTTGCCGCCCAGACGCTGGGCGCGGAATGCGCTGTGTTTGACGGCGAGCTGACTGGCAGCCAGATCCGCAACATCTCCAACGCGCTGGGCGGCTTGGAGGTCATCGACCGTACCATGCTGATCTTGGAGATTTTCCGCAGCCGCGCCGTGACCAACGAGGGCAAATTGCAGACCGAACTGGCGCTGCTGCGCTACCGTCTGCCCCGCCTGCAGGGCATGGGCGAGGCGTTGAGCCGTCAGGGCGGCGGC
>JABLTR010061872.1_pt1 | contig 10044 bp, 11 predicted proteins | sample 7160071 | NCBI WGS metagenome assembly JABLTR01 (sample SAMN14651230, study PRJNA627086) | human gut metagenome | isolation source: feces | host: Homo sapiens
CTGGCAATTGTCATTCCGACTACCTTCTCTGCACCGCCCAGTTTGAGCTCGTGAGCAGCCGCTTCCATGGTAGCGCCGGTTGTATAGACATCATCGGTTAGAACGACGAAAATGATACAATTCAACGGTTTCTCCCCAAAATGCACCCGCCTAGAGACCGACGATGCCATCGGGGATTTCAAGCCAGTAAAGCCAGCAAATCACGAATGTCTTTAAGATAAAAGAGTAGTCTCGGACGGACAACTTTCTGGTAATTATCAGTTTCTCGATACCTGTCTTTCACTGAAAAAATCATATCATCTATATCAATCGGTCTCTTACCCTCAAGACTCTCATACAAATGGCTAGCCCCATGACCAAGTATTTCAAACTGCGCAAAACTTGACGCCATATATCTTCGCTGTTCATAGAGCTTAAGTCTTTCTCTAAGATTCTTTGGATAGATTGAAAACAGCTTATGCTCAAAGCAATAAAATACTAATAAATGAAATAGCAGTGTGGAGTAGTTTTCTTTAAGAATAAGTAGATTACTCTTGTCGTCAAAAGCATTAACGTCAACATCTACCCAAGCCTTCTCGGTCGTTTCCTCACAAATTTCTACAATAGGAAAACTCATGCGCCTTCCTCCAGTGTTCACAAATATTCCCCAGATGAAAAAGCCCGCAAAGTCACTCTTTGTATAGTGTATCATATCTGGACAATAAAAAAGCCCCTCAATTAAGAGGAGCCGTTTCTATTCTCCAACCTTTATTTCCGTTCCGTCTTTAAAGGTAAATCGAACATCATCCTTTCTATAAACGGTTAAATGGTCCACCAAAAGTGTCCATAATCCAGGTTCAAAGGAAATCACCTGGTCTGCCTGCTCCAGGGTAGCTATGAATTTGATGAGTTCCTGCCTTCTATTACTCTTTTTAGCCGCCACTTCCTGCAACTTGTCATACTCACCTTTTGCCTCTTCATACTTTCCCACCAGCGCCTCATAGTTCTTTTGGTACTCCGCCTGGTCCAACGCCACCTGACTGTTGTAAGCGACGTAACGCTGAATTTCCTCTAGCTTCTGTTCTACCACCGTCTCTGCCTGTCGTATCTTCTCTGAAAGGTCGTCTACGCAATCCAGCAATACCTTTATATTGCAGATAACTTCCTCCTTGTTATCCAAAATCTTCCCGGCGGCCAGTACGAAGAAATCCTTAATCTCATCTTCTGAGATAGTTGGCGTATGGCAGTCATTTTTGAATTTTTTATTGCACTGGAAGATTACTTTTCTATACTTGTCGTTCGAATGCCATACCTTAGATCCAAACCAGGACCCGCAATCGCCGCAGCGAATCTTGGATGAAAACAAGTTTACTCCACTATATCTGCCCCTGCGGCAGGAATGCCTCTTCTTCATTTCAGTTTGCACCAGATCGAAAACCTCTGGACTGATGATGGCTTCATGGTCGTTCTCCACATAGTACTGAGGTATTTCCCCTTCATTCTTTTTCATCCTCTTAGACAAGAAGTCTACCACGAACTTCTTCTGTAGAAGGGAATCTCCTTTATATTTTTCATTCTTCAAGATACTCTGGATGGTCGAAGGGTGCCACTTAGCCCCGCCGGCCGGCGCGAGGATTTCTCTTTTCATAAGTTCATCTGCAATAGCGTAAAAGGACCGGCCGGTAAGGTAGAGCCTGTATATCATTTTCACGACTTCGGCTTCCTTCCGATTAATTACCATCGCTCCATTAGGGCCCCGTTCATAACCCAGGAAATGACTATAGGCCAGGCTTCCCTTTCCTTCTGCAAAACGCTTACGTTTCCCCCACTTCACGTTTTCTGAAATGCTGCGACTTTCCTCCTGAGCCAGGGAGGACATAATGGTGATAAGGAGTTCCCCTTTGGAGTCCAAGGTCCAGATGTTTTCCTTTTCAAAATAAATCTCGATTCCCTTTTCCTTAAGTTTTCTTACTGTTGTCAAAGAGTCTACTGTATTTCTGGCAAAACGGCTTACTGATTTGGTAACAATAAGGTCAATCTTCCCAGCTAAAGCATCAGATACCATTTTCTTAAACCCGCTGCGGTGTTTAGTGTTCGTGGCTGATATACCTTCATCAGTATACATACCTGCAAACTCCCAATCACTACGGCCATTAATGTAGCTGGTGTAATACTTAACCTGGGACTCGTAGCTGGTAAGCTGCTCTGGGTTATCCGTTGAAACCCTTGCGTACCCTGCCACTCTCCGTTTCTTCCGGCTATCAATCGGCTGCTCACTAAAGCACCTGCCCGATGCCGGAATTGTTACTACTTTGTGCAGCATTTATCCTCCTATATAAGGTATAAAAATAAAGCCTCCATCTGGTGGCACCTTAATGCACTCTATTTGCCGCCGAAAAACATCTTTATCAAAAGCCGGAATCTTCATAAACTCTGCTGCAGCCATCTCCAGCTTTTCTTCTGGTATAGAGTAACCGCGACAGTGCCGGCAAAACCAATATGGCTTTCTTGCTCTTCGTGTAAGCCCGTGAATCAGAAAGCTGCCGCACTGCGTGCACTGCAGTTTCCCACTGAAAGAGTACTTGGCCCTGCTTCGGTTTCTTTCCTGTTGCTTCTGTTTTCGTTCTTCTGTCCAGGGCGCTGTGAAAGGTAACTCTTCCCATGTCCTTGAAGCTGTCGTCCCATCCTTGAAGAAGAACAGCAGGGTATGCGGCCGCGGAATTTCAATACGGTCAACCCTCTCTAAGAAAATATTTTCATCAAAATTTGCAAGGCCTAGCACCTCTGCAGAGAGTTTCCTAAGAATTTCCTCCCGGATGGAACCTTTGATTTCTCCATGGCTCTCCCAATAAACCACCCCATTTTTTCTAGGGTGCCGGAGGTAGCTTTTCTTCGAAAGCGGGTCTTTGAGTTTCCCAGTAAAGCAGGTCAGGTGAAGAGCTTTATTGGCCCAGACGCCTTGCCTTCTTTTCTTCGCTATCAAGGCCTGCACCCGGTCGAAGGTTTCTCTATCAATAAGGGCTTCGTGGTCATCGGCCACCAGGTACTTTGGCAGTTCACCTTCGTTCTTCTTCCGACGCTTCGACAAAGGACTCACAACAAATCCTTTCTGCAAAAGCATCTCGCCGGCGTAGATACCGTTCTGCAGTATGTTAGATATAGTTTTACGCTGGAAGGCCGGATTGTCATAAAAGCTTTTTACCCCAGCAGCTTTCAAGTTGTCTGCTATATTTTGCAGCGATTTACCTTGAAGGAAGGATGCGTAGATGCTTTTCACCACCTTGGCTTCCGGCGGAAAAGGAACCAGCGTATCCCCCTCCCAGCGGTATCCGTAAACATTAAAGTGCTGGTTTGGTATACCCTGCTCATTCTTTTTCTTAAAGGCCCAGCGGATGTTGGTACTTATATTCTGGCTTTCCGCCTGCGCGAAGGAAGCCAAAATGGTTAGCATCAACTCCCCGTCACCACTCATGGAATTGATGTGCTCCTTTTCAAACCGGACCTCTACTCCGATTTCTTTCAGGTGGCGGACTGTATGGAGTAGGTCAACTGTATTCCGGGCGAAGCGCTGGATAGATTTCGTCAAAATGATATCTATCTTCCCTGCCTCCGCATCCGCAATCATCCGCCGGAAACCTTGACGTTTCTCCATACTGGTGCCTGAAATTCCTAAGTCCGAATACACGCCGGCATAAATCCATTCTGGGTTGGACTGAATAAGGTTGCTAAAGTAGCTTACCTGGGTGGAAAAAGACCGCTCCGTCCGATCAGTATCAACCGATACGCGGGCATAGGCTGCCACCCGTTTCAAGTGAAGGTTTGGTGTGAAGTTCTGGAGTTTTCGTATTATTTTCATCGTCATAACCTCCTTACGTATCAATCACTCTAGCCGCCGATAATAGCAAGTACTTCTCACTTACTAGTCCACGAAATATTCAGCTTTTTAAGGCACAAAAAAAGAGCCTATCAAAGGCTCTCTTCTTATTAAAGTGTGAAAAGGAAGGCTGGCCCTTTTTCGTATTCGTTGCCCATGAACTTTTTGTTATCGCTGTAGATTTCAACCATCCCTTTCAGGTTGCAGCCCATCTTCGTGAAGGCCCAAGCGGTGTCCATGGCGTTGGTCCAGTTGGAGGAGAAGGTGAATTCTGTCACCCCGAACTTTTTGAACATCTGGATGATTTCTTCTGGTTCCGTGTAGGAGCCGCTTACGTCCAAGAGCTTGTTGCCGCGCTGTTTCATTTCTGTGTAAAGCCGCATCATGTTGCTAAAGTCCTCCCCTTCGGCCCGAACCTCCTGGAGCAGTTCCTGGTAACCTTCCCTGCAGGCTTCCATGCCTTTTTCGTCTTTTGCCTTTTCGGCCTCGTTGAATCTCTTTTCCAGGTCTAGGTATCTTTCATAGAACTTTGCAATCTTTTTCATCATTTTGTTTTCCTCTCTTTCTTCGGGGTGTTTCCCCTTTTCTTGTGTATATATATCACTCTAAAGGTACATAATAGCAAGTCAATTATCGATAAATATCGTACTTATCTTCGGTTTGTACTTTTCTTCCATCTTCTCTTTGAACCGGCGGTATTCCTTCCCTGTGATAAGCCCTTGGGCTAGAAGTTTCTTCGCTAGATTCATGGTAGCAAGGTAGGTTTCTTCTTCTTTAAGGCTCATGATGACCAAACCTCGCTTCCACATAGCACTTATGGCAGCAGTATTTTCTTGGCTTTGAACCAGTAACTGTGAATAACTTATGACAATTTGGACAAACTAGCTCTCCGGCATTCCGGTGATGCACCAGGTCCCTATGAGTATTCCACCAGCTCATCCGGCATTTATCATTGCAGAATTTTCTCTCCCGGCCACCTTTCACCTGCTTCAGGGGCTTTCCGCAATAAAGGCAGTAACCGTTCTTTGCCTGGATCGCATGGCGTTTACAGTAAGACTTTACCGTATTCACCGACACACCTATGGCCTTGGCAATCTTTATATATCCCAGGCCCTGTTCCCTTAATCCGCTGAGCATTTTCTTCTGTGCATTGTTCATAAGTAGCACCTCCTACTTACTAGTCCACGAAATGTTCAGCTATTTAAGGGTATAAGAAAAAAGCCCACCATTTCTGGTGAGCTTTTAATAATGTCAAAATGTGAATAGCATAGATCACTAATCCAAATGAAATAAATCAAAATATAATTTTCCCAGCCAGCGAAGAGATCTTATTCAAAAGTGTTTCTTTCCTAAAAATATCCTCTTCTTTATGAGCCATTCTAGTGAGAGAAATCAACTCTTGGTGCATTTCATTAGTACTATTCATTTCCGGTAATTTCAAATGTTTAAAAATATCTCCTACTTGGACCTTGATCTGAAAGCTATTTAGATATGTGACTACCGTAGAATTTAACAAAAGTCCACATAAATAATATGCATGTTCAGAATCCGAAAAACTTGCAAAATATACTTTATGATCAGGAATAACAACTTTATCTTCACGACCCAAAAATCTCTGCGTATGAATAACCGAAACAGGGAATTTATCTTTTCCGGGTTGCTCTGCCCAAATAACTTTCCACGGCTCAAAAGTGTATTGCCCAACATTGTAGACTGCATAAAATGGAGCATTAGGCATTCTAGTACGATACGTTGACCGGTTAGCTAAAAGTGCCTTAAAATTAGTGAAATATTCCAATAAATGCGGATATTGCTTGTTCATTTGTTCCCATGATACCAGATAATCTTCCCTTAAAATTCCATTGTTAGGAACAATTACTGCAAGATCCTCAAGTTGAGTATACCCGCAGCAGGAAATTTGTCCAGCGCCTTTTATGACAGGATACAGTAAATCTGGTTCGACCCAAAACTTTTGTTTCGGTCCAATATCAGTTTTTCCTGCCTCAGGGCGCGTTTCAATTTGTACTAGTCTAGAGTCTTCAGAATATTGCAATATTTTAACAAAATAAACGCCATTAAGATCAGTGGTAATTCCTTTTTTGCCTTCTATCCAAGAGCAGGTCCCCATCAATTTTTTTAAAAGCTTGAAATCTCCCTTCGGCAATATTGCCCACGGGGTAGATAAATCCCCTACTGGGTTTGCTTCATAATCAACGTGAATTGTCCGCATCGACACTTCATCAGAAGATAAATTTTCAGGAATTCTAGCAGAAAATCCATCTTTCTTCTTCCAAATAATGTATTTGATTGGATATGAAGGACTATCCTCCGATTTGATGCCAACAAAAAGAGCCGTCTTATTTGCTGCATCAGCAAAAGGCTTCAGTTCTTTCATATCTTCAACGAGTAACGGTTTTAAATAGGATTTGGAATCTAACTTAAACTTTCTAAACCCAGAAGAAGATGCTGACTGGAAATGTGTTTGTGTTATTAAGAAAATGAGCTTTCCACCTTCACTGAGCCACTTATCCGCTACGGTATAAGTGATAAGCCCCGAAATATCTAACTCATTACCTCCAAAATACTTTGTTTTAGCAAAGATATCATATTTCTCACAAGTTGGCATTACTCTTTGCTGATAGAGCTTAGGCAACTTAGACCAGCGAACCCAGGGAGGATTACCAACAATAACATCAAAATGACCAGCGGCAGAAGACCAAAAATAATTGCGCACAATTCTAAACCAGATCCCATTCCATTTTCTTTTATGTAAACTCAGTACATGCGAATAAGTAGTCTCTAAAGCTTCTTTCCAAGAACCTATCTCATCTCTATTCAGAATCCCTTGCTCAACAAGTGCATCACAAATCAGATTCGGCGACATATTATTTTCAACACATTTCTCCATTAAAGCAAAAACATTATCCAGTAGTCTCCTATCGCTCGCTAACTCAGCTGGTAATACAATTTGCAGATTTGCTATGTGACTTCCAATTTCATAATAGACAAATTTGGACCCCATCATGGGATCTGGAGCTGGAGAATAAATGGCATCGGCAAGCAAAATTGGAATTTCAATATCTGTTCCTGGCACCTTTTTTATCAAATCAGCAATAGCTATTAAATAATTAACTCTTGCAGTTTGAACAGCCAATGGATTTAAATCAAACCCCCATACATTATTTAAAATTCTATGTAATGTTGTTTTCGCATCACCGTGGTCTTCGATCCTAATTTTCCTGATAATTGCTAACAGAAAAGAACCTGAACCACAACAAGGATCAAGAAATCGGAGATCAGAAAAACTATGTCTAACTTGTTTTAAACATGTACCAACAAGCCAATCCGGCGTATAAAATTCACCAAGACTCTTTCTTAAAACAGTAGGTACTAGGTTTTGATAAAAATTTTTTAATATATCATTTGTTTGTGCATGTGAAAGATCATCCATTTTGTAATAGGATAATTTTCCCAATATGTTTTTAATGCATCTTTCTATGTGTGTAGAATAAGAGTTTCCCATTTCCATACGGCAGACATCGATATACCAACTAAACAAAGGTTCCTCTACAAACCCATGAATATGCTGCCTATCATAAAGCTTGGCATGTTCAATATCCATATCAAGCATCTCAAAAAACTTATCTGATTTATAATTCAGCAAATTTTGTGAGAAATTGGTATATGTCGTAAATTCGCTAATTTGAGAAATGAGCTCAGCTGCTAAAAATTTAATGATAATAGAATTGTAAGTATGAATCACAAATAGTAAACGAGATAATGCATCATCAGAGCCACCCAGGTCAATACCAATTTTCTTTTTTACTGACTTGATTTGTTCCACACTTAGATTTGCTACTTGACCATATAAAGCTTTCCATTCCTGATAAAGCATTTTAATTTTATTAGTTTCTATCTTATCAAGATAAAAATTTAAAGCAATTGAAAGCGCCTGCATCATATCGCTACCATTTTCGGAATTATGCCCAAAATCTTCAATTAAATTATCTGAAGAAAGCACTCTTCTACTTGATGCTTTTACCGCGTCAAAAACTAAAGCAGTAGTTTCTTCGGAAAATTTTAATAACGGACCTACAATCAAAGCTTTACTATCGGGAGCTATATGCGCAAAAGCTATATACTCCCCATCGGTGGTTATTCCAATATAGTTATCAGGATTAAGTCCTTCCTTGTTCGCTTTCGCATAAATATATTTAAAAAGTTCCTCCTTTGCGACTTTGAAATAATGACTATTGACACTACCATGAAAGAGTCCTTTATTCTTAAACTCTATAATGACTTGATTGTAATCAGAATCATTGTGATCTCTTTCCGCATGAAGTTTTACTCCAACAGCGCTTTCGATAGCCCTGATCCAGTCAATTTTAACTTCTTCTTCAGTCTTCCACCCATTTGAATTCTGCTGGAGCATTTTAAAAATAGAATAATATTTTGTCATAATCCACCAATTTTTCTTATGAAAATAAATACCAATAAAAGATCAAATAATTAACACTTCGGGCTAATCCCTATAATAGCTCCTTTGTATGTCGGATGTGGGCCAGAGAGGTTTATCATATATTCAGCTGCAGAGCCAGCATACAAAGACTCCAGCGGCAATTCGCCACTTTCCTGGAATAATATTGACCCATTGCTAGAGTCATATGCTGCAAAAGACTGAGGAATAACACTAAAAGCCCCTTTATTTCTAATAACTACATCAGAAATAACATATGAATTATAAAGGCCTGATCTTTCTTCTGGTTCAAAAGTTTTAGGGTCTAAGGGAACAATCTTTCCTTTTATTTCAAAACTCCCCCAAGTTACATATTCATTAGACTGACCTTGATCTCCGACATGGCTATGGCAATAATACACCTTAAAATACCTATAACTTCCATACGATGACTTCATGATTCCCAGATGGTTAAGGATCAAAGGGTCTCTTCCATAATTATAATCTGAAGGCAATGTAAAATCCCCGAGGTATTGCCATTCTTCTGCATAAGAGTGGCAAGCCCCCACCATTACAAAGGCAAATAAAAATGTCAGTATTTTCCTCAGCATAATAGCTTCCTTCCCCACACATTACATTTCTTTCAACAATTGCCCGGCCAGCTCATCTAGCTTTTCTTTGAATAGCTGGTCCTCTTCATAATTATAAGCCAAAAGTCTAATCTTGCCGATAAGCTCCACCGCTGAGTTTGCCAAAATAGCGAAGAAAAAATCCTTCTTTCCACAAAAGCAAAAATTAAGGCATTCTTCATCTATGCTGACATTCCAGCCAAGCTTGCCAGCTATATTCTTTACATCTTGATAGGTCATATAACATCCTCAAAACACTAAGGTTTTACTTATTCCCCCACATACTAATAGTAGCATTATAAATTGCCTCTTCTAAAGTGCCAGGCTGCACATTCGTCCTGGCTCTTTTTTCCCTATACAACATTTCCATGTACACCATTCCCAGGAACCCCAATTCTCTGCCGCCTCTCTCAACCAATTTCATATTCCGATCAACAGTATAAATGGAAGGAATAAAATACCCCTTTTTATTTGGATCTTTCCATTTACAACGAACATACACTATATAGGCAGGCGCATTTGCCGGTCTAACTGCCTTAAACTTAGCATCTGTTAAAATATAGTAATCCCAGTCTTCCCCTAACTCTGGTCTGCCCTTCCAAATCAATTTTCATGTGTGCTTCTTACTACCTAAAATAGGGCGATAGCCTAATTTCTCTAAAACCATATTCCACATTTTTTCTGATGGGTCATCTGGAAGTATAGGGTACTCATAAATGGCAATTCCACGCTTTACTAATTTCCCGTTCTTATCATAGCTGTTGCTATTTAACAAATAATATTTCATTGCTCTTCGGTCTAGCACAGCTTGAATACTGGTGGATCTGCCATCCGATAATTTTGTAATTCGAATAACAGATATATTATCCCCATCTTTTATAACTGAGTTTTCATCAATATATTGTATAGCAGATTCAGTCCTAAATACTTCTTTCAAGCTTGGGGCTTCTGCTGCTAACACAATATTGTACACGAAAAATAATGGGAGTATTGATATAATTAGCTTTTTAATCGAGTGTTTAAATAATCTTGTGTAAACGTACTCCTATGAAAAAAGGAGATCTATCTTTAGAATAAAGTTGCGACACTTTATAAAGGAGATCTCC
>JABLTR010099631.1_pt1 | contig 10036 bp, 11 predicted proteins | sample 7160071 | NCBI WGS metagenome assembly JABLTR01 (sample SAMN14651230, study PRJNA627086) | human gut metagenome | isolation source: feces | host: Homo sapiens
GGCCAGCAGGGTCAGGGGCCACAGCCGCCGCAGCGTCCTGCCCCGGGGGCTGCCCCAGGCCCGGGTGGGTCCGGTGTAAATATATTCTCCCGCCACATTGCGGTGGAAATCGTCCAGATAGGCCTTTCGGAAGGGGCGTTTTTTCTTCTTTTCGCTCTTCTCTTCAGGCTTTTTCCTGTCCACCATGTCACTCCATTCCCGTCAGGTCGAACTGGTCCAGCCAGGCCTGGGCCGTCTGGCAGACCTCCCGCAGGCACGCCTCATCGAAGGGGCTCTTGAGTCCGGCATGGGAGAGCAGCTCGGTGAAGGTGCGGCTGCCGCCCTGGCGGGCGTAGGCCATATAGTGCTCCCAGGCGTCCTTCTGGTCTCTCTGCATCATCGCCCACAGCTCCAGGGAGACGGTCTGGGCCAGGCAGTAGTCGATATAGTAGAAGGGGCTGGAGTAAATGTGGTGCTGGCGCTGCCAGCCCTCCCCCTCGGCGTAGAACGGGATCTCCCCGTCCAGCTTCATCCAGGGCATATAGATCCCCAGCAGCCGCTTCCACTCGGCGTGGCGCTGGGCCGGGGTGAGCTCCGGGCGCTCATAGACAATGTGCTGGAAGTGGTCCACCATGGTGCCATAGGGAATAAAGGTCAGGGCGCTGGAGAGGTGGCTGTAGTGGAACTTGCGGGTATCCTGTCCAAAGAACAGCTCAGACCAGGGCCAGGCCATGAACTCCATGGACATGGAGTGGACCTCGCAGGCCTCCATGCCGGGCCAGACCGTGGACATGGGCACCCGGTCCCGGTTGAGATAGGCGGCAAAGGCGTGGCCGGCCTCGTGGGTGACCACCTCCACGTCGCCCTGGGTGCCGTTGAAGTTGGCAAAGATAAAGGGCACGCCGTAGTCGGGCAGGCTGGTGCAATAGCCGCCGCCCTCCTTCCCCTCGGTGGAGAGCACATCCAGCAGCTCCCCGTCCAGCATGGTGCGGAAGAACGCACCGGTCTCCGGGGAGAGCTCATCGTAGAATTTCCGGCCCTGCTCCAGGATCTGCTCCGGGGTGCCGGTGGGCCGGGGGTTGCCGGAGCGGAACTCCAGGGCGTTGTCGGCAAAGCTCATGGGGTACTGCTTGCCCAGCCGCTTGGCCTGCTCCCGATAGATGCTGTCGGCCACCGGGACCAGGTACTTGCGCACCGCGGCCCGGAACTGCTCCACGTCCTCCTTGGTGTAGCAGTTGCGGCCCATGCGGTAATAGCCCAGCGTCGTATAGCCCTCATAACCCAGTTTTTTGCCCATGCCGTCCCGCAGGTGGACCAGCTGGTCATAGAGGCTGTCCAGCTCCTGCTGATGGTCCTTGTACCACTGGCCCTCCGCCTTCCAGGCCGCCAGCCGCCGCGCATCGTCAGCGTCGGTCTTGAAGGGGGTCATCTGGGACAGGGTGTACACGCCCCCCTCGAAGGGGATCTGGGCCGAGGCCAGCAGCTTCTCATACGCCTGGGTCAGATCGTTCTCCTTCTGGAGGTCGGGGATGATCTCCGGGGAAAAGGTCTTCAGTTCAATCTCCGCGTTGATAAACATCAGGTCGCCGTATTCCGCGGCGAAATCGGCCCGGAAAGGGGACGCCAGCATGGCCCGGGTCCACGCCTGGGTGTACTCCTGGAGCTCGGGCCAGGCCCCATTCCAGAATTTGGCCTCCCCGTCGTAGAAGGCATCCCGGGTGTCAATGCTGTGGCGGATGCTGGCCAGGGTGGACTGGGTCTGTATATGCTTCTGCAGCGTCTCCCACTCCAGGAACACATCCCGGGCCTCCGCATAGCTCCCGGCCTGCTCCAGCCGCCGGGTCAGGTCACCGCACTTGACCTTCAGCTCCTCCAGGTCGGGGCGCTGATAGGGCATTTCTGAAAACTTGATCATAACAGGGTCTCCGCCTTTCCTAATCCCGGCCGGAACACCGGCCGTCCGGCTAAAACAACATGTTCCGCAATCACAGTTTGTTTTCTACATATCTTTTTTTCCATCCCGCGGATACACAGCGGGGTTCTCAGCCGTCAGTCCAGGACCTGGACCGCCGCCCCCAGCACCCCGTCGCCGATGTAGACGCTGAGGGTGGAATCAATCTCCCCCGACCAGAGGTGTTCACAGCCGGGCAGCGCGGCGGTCAGCTTTTCCTTCACCCGCTCCATTCCGGCGCTGTCGCCCCCGTTGGCCACTGCCAGATTATAGCGCCGGTGGGGGCCGCAGGCCTTGACCGTCAGTTCCACCAGCTTGTCCACCACCTGGCCGCTGCCCCGAACCTTGGCCACCGACTGAAGCTGACCGTCAGGGGCGAAGGAGAGGATGGGCTTGATCTTCAGCAGTGTGCCGGCCGTCGCGGTGATCTTGCCGATACGGCCGCCCTTCTGCAGATACTCCAGGGTGTCCACAGAGAAGAAGGGGAAGGTATGTTCCAGCAGATAGGGAATCCGGCGCTCGGTCAGCTCCTCCCAACCCATACCGGCGCGGATATCTTCCGCCACCTGGAGCAGGGTCAGTCCCTGGCCCAGGGAGCCGCTGCGGGAGTCGTAGACCCGGACGGGCAGCCGCCCCTCCAGCTCCTGAACCGTCAGCCGCATCAGATTAAAGGTGCCGGACAGGCCGCTGGAGAGCATGATGGCGATGGCGCCGTCATAGCCCTGGGAGGCCACCCGCTCCAGGGCCGCCTCCATATCCTCCCCTGCAGGCAGGGAGGTCTGAGGCAGTTCTCCCGCCCGAAGCCGGGCATAGATGTCGGAGGGGGTGATGTCAATTCCGTCGGCGTACTCTCCATCCCGGCAGCGGATGCGCAGGGGGATCACATGGATCTGGTACTCCTCAATCAGTGCCCGGGACAGGTCCGCGCAGGAGTCCGTCAGCAGGGCGATCTTCTTTGGCATCATGTCGTTCGCTTCCTTCGATGATAATAATAACAGAGCAACGCCGCTCGAAACGGTGCAGATCAGCCAACGCACCCCATCCGGGCGCGGGCCGGGGGCTCCAGGGCGGGCAGGTCGTAGAGGATCAGGCCGCCCCGCTCCTCATAACCGGTATCCCAAAGCCGCTCCAGGGAGATCCACTCACAGCCGCCGTATGTGGTGGCCCGAACCCACAGCCCGTCGGGCCGGTCCTCATAGCCGGTGATCAAAAACCAGTGCCAGATATAGTCATCCAGCTTCTTGTCCTTATGGCGCAGGGTAAGGCAGGGCACCAGGATATCCCGGTCCAGCTGGGCGCGGATCGCCCGGGCAGCCCGGGAGACCGGAGCATTGCCGGAGAGCGGGGTCATGCTCACCCGGGCCTCTCCCACGTCGGCCAGATAGCGGGCCAGTCCATTGATATACAGCTCCAGCCGGGAGATTCCCTTCCAGCCGGGAGAGAGATAACCTTTCTTCATCCGCTGGGCAAAGGTCATATAGTCCCGACGGGTCAGGTCCCAGGCGTCACAGGGACACAGCCGGGACAGCCCAAAGCCCCGGGCCAGGCTGATGCAGCTGTCACTGGCGGCGATGGCGGCACAGCCGGCTAATCGCATAATCGGGTCCCAAAACCAGGCTTGTCGCCCGCCGGTCCGGCCTTCAATGCAGAAATAATCCAGCTCATGCTTCATCGCACGCTTCCTCCTCATTCTTTTCATTCGCTTAAAAAGCGTGATAAATAGTTTACTCGATAAGGCCCCATCCTGTCAATTTTATTTTATGAAATTTTTGCCCTATCGGGCGGAAAATGGCAAAAAACGAGACGGCGGCACGAATGCCGCCGCCCGGTGGTTTTGGTCCAAACAGGAACGCTCAGTCCAGCTTCGCGTCCATCCATTTATAAGCTGCCAGCAGCACAATTAAAGCGGCCAGAACCGCCAGCCCGTGGAGCCGGAACAGGGGCAGACGGACAAAGGCACTCAGCGCGGTGGAACACCCCAGAATCAGGGCGAAGAGCAGGCAGGACAGGTTTCGGCCCGAGGCCCACCCCGCCCGAAATACCCCTTTTGCCAGGACAGCGAACAGCAGAAAGGCCCCCGCCAGGATCAGCCCGGCGCTGACGGCGTCTCCCAGGGTTACGGTAAGACAGGGCCATTGCTCCACCCCAAGCAGCCAGTCCACACACCGGAAAGCCAGCCGGATGCCCAGCAGCACCGCCGCGCACAGCAAGATATCCCGGAGCGGCGTCAGCAACCGGGCCCGGCCGCTCAGTCCCGGCACCTCTGCGATCACGCTGTCGCAGAAGGACTGGTAGTCCGGGCCGATCACCTCCCGGGGCGGCAGGCCCCGCCGCTCCCCTTCCAGGAGCATCTCCGTGAAATCACGCCGCACCAGCTCCTGGTCATAGGGGCTGATCCCAGAGGAGCGGAGATAGACCACCAGCTCGGTCAGCGCCTGGCGCCCCTCCTCTGACAATCCCTGCTCCAGCCGGTTATTTTCCTCCAGCATCCGTCGGGTTCGCTTACTCATCTGCCTGCACCTCCAGTTTCTCTGTCTCCTCGATCAGCCGGCTGACCGCCCGCTCCAGCGCCCGATAATGGGTCAGAAAATCCCCCAGCGCCGCCCGGCCTGTCTGGGTCAGGGCATAATACTTCCGCCGGGGCCCCAGCTCTGAGGAGCGGTAATCAGCCCGGATCAGGCCGTTGCGCTCCAGGCGCAGCAGCAGCGGATAGACGGTGCCCTCGGCGATCCGGCCAAAGCCATAACCCTCCAGCCGCTCCGAGATCTCGTAGCCGTAACTCTCCCGCCCGCTGAGGATGGCAAGCACACAGCCCTCCAGCACCCCTTTGAGCATCTGGGACGGTATCACCCAACCACCTCCGCTACCTTGCAAAGCAAGCTATCCGTTCCAGCTGTATTGTAATGCAAGATAGCGGCGCTGTCAAGCCTGTATTTCACCTCGACCGGCCGGAGGCTGGCCGCCCTTCTGAACGCTGCGGCGGGATGGGATCCCTCTTGATAAATTGTTTTATTTTCGATATGATAGAAAAAAGTTTTTGCCTATGCAATAAAAGCGCCGCTCTGAGTGTTAATAGGGTGAGCAGGAGGAAAGCCATGCTGTTCATGTCCATACCAGCGCCCGCCGAACGTTCCGGGCCCGACAACCAAATACTGGACCGCTGCATCCGGCAGATCGCCGGGGGCGACCGGGAGGGCCTGGCCACCCTCTACCAGCTGACCCGCAGCGCGATCTATGGCTTTGCCCTCTCCATCCTGAAGAACGTGGACGACGCGGAAGACATCACCCAGGACACCTTTGTACAGATTTACCGGGCCGCGGAGCAGTACCGCTCCCGGCAGAAGCCCATGGCCTGGATGCTGACCATCGCCCGAAACCTGGCCCTAAACCGGATGAAGGACCGGGGCCGCACCCTCCCCATGGAGGCCCCGGACCTGAGCGCCCTGGACCGCCAGAGCCAGGTCACCCCGGAGGACCGGCTGGTTTTGGAATCCCTGCTCTCCCTGCTGGGGGAGCAGGAGCGGCAGATTGTCACCCTCCACGCCCTGACCGGGCTGAAACACCGGGAGATCGCCCAGCTGCTTGGGCTGCCCCTGTCCACAGTTCTTTCCAAGTATCACCGAGGGATGAAGAAATTGCAAAACGCGTGGAAGGAGGTCCAATGAGATGAACAAGCGCGAAACAGATCGCATCGAGCGGAAAATCCAGACCGCATCGGAACACGCCGCCCCCCATCAGTTGGACGCCATCCTTTCCGCCTGCGACGAGCAGAAAGGAACTGTGATTCAGATGACAAACTATACCACCGCCAAGAAGAGACGCTGGCTGCCCGCCGCCGCTGCGGCCGCCGCCCTGGCCCTGGTCCTGATGGGAGGCTGGTTCGGCCTGAACCTGGGCCGCTCCACCGCCGCCCCCGGCTCCGCCGGAACTGCCGGATCCGCCGGCTCCAATCCTTCCAATCCGATTACCAGCTCTGTAACCACCACCGCCCTGGCCGCCATCACCTTTGACGTCAATCCCAGCGTGGAGCTGGTGGTGGACACCGACCAGATGGTCACCGACGCCGTCTCCCTCAACGAGGACGGGGCCGCCGTCCTGGGCGGGATGGAGCTGGTGGGCACCAACCTGGAGACCGCCACCAACGCCCTGATCGGGTCGTTTCTGACCAACGGCTACCTGGATGAGCTCCAGAACGCCATCCTGGTGTCCGTGGAAAGCTATGGCGAGGACACCTCCGCCCTGGAGTCTGAGCTGTCCAGCCGGGTGAGCTCCCTGCTGTCCAGCGGCGGGCTGGACGGGGCGGTCCTCTCCCAGACCATCTCCGCCGACGACAACCTGACCTCCCTGGCCCAGCAGTACGGCATCTCCACCGGCAAGGCCGCTCTGATCCAGGAGATCGTGGCCCAGGACAGCACCCTGACTATGGACGCCCTGTCTCAGCTCTCCATCACTGAACTGGCCCTGATCGCCGACAACCGGAACCTGACTGTCTCCTCCGTCTCCCAGACCGGCGCCGCCAACGACAGCAGCTATCTGGACTCCTCCTCCGCGCTGGAGGCGGCCTGCCAGCAGGTGGGTATCTCCTCCGCTGACGCCCAGAACCCCAAAGTGGAGCTGGACGGCTGGGAGGGTTCCATGGTCTACGAGGTGGAATTCTGCTACAACGGCACCGAGTACGACTTCGACCTCAACGCCGTCACCGGCGAGGTTGTGAAGTCCGGGCAGGAGCCCTGCGACCACAACGGCCACCACAGCGGCGGAACAACCGGCGGCAACGGCAATAACGGTAATTCCGGCAATAACGGCAATAATGGCAATTCCGTCGGCAGCACCGATATCGGCGCAGACGCCGCCCAATCCGCCGCCCTGGCCGACGCGGGAGTGGATGCCAGCCAGGTGTGGAACCTCCACACGGAACTGGATGACGGCTGCTATGAGGTGGAGTTTGAGGTTTACGACAGCGCCGCCCAGACGGTCACCGAGTACCAATATAAGATCAACCGCACCACCGGCGCCGTTCTGGAGCGGGAGGTGGAGCGGGAATCCGCCCATGACGATGACCACTGGTTCGACGACTGATTCTTCCGGACCGCATTCAGATCCTACAAATCAGGCGCAAAAAGCCGCCCTCCCGCATTCCGCGGGAGGGCGGCCTGTTTTTCAGTTACCAATCATCCGCACCTCACAGGATACCTGTATGCTGCAGCAGCTTGATGATATTCAGAAATAGAATCAGCGCGCCCACTCCGGCCAAAATCCAACGCACCGGCAGCTTTTTGCACAGTATGGCCCCGATGGGCGCCGCGATCACGCCGCCCACAATGAGCCCCGCCACAATGGGCAGATAGCGGCGCAGATCCCCCAGCATCGCTACAAAGGTGGTGGTCTCCGCCACGGTGACAAAGAACTCCGCCGCGTTGACGCTGCCGATGGTCTGGCGCGGGTCATGGCCCGAGGCCAGCAGAGTAGAGGTGACCACCGGCCCCCAGCCGCCGCCGCCCAGCGCGTCGCTGAAGCCGCCCACCAATCCCAGCGGCATGGCATAGCGCCCAAACTCCCGCTTCCGCTCCAGGGTCTGGAAGGCTTTGCGCAGAATCACCGCCCCCATGACAATCAGATAGAGGTCGATGATGATATCCAGCACCCGGCTTTCAAAATTCACCAGCAGATAGGCGCCGATCACGCCGCCCACAATACCGGGGAACAGCAGCATAAAAAACAGCTTCCAGTTGATGTTCTTGAGCCTGAGATGGGACAGGCCGGACACCAGCGTGGTGAACATCTCCGAAATATGGACACAGGCGCTGGAGACGGCGGAGGGAATGCCCACCGCCCGCAAAAAGGTGTTGCTGCTGACGCCATAGGCCATGCCGGCGGTGCCGTCAATCAGCTCGGCCAGGAAGCCGAGCACAGCGCAGATGAGAAACTGCACAATTACTCCCCCCGCGCGCAAACGTTTGCGCAAATACTTTGACTTCGATAGAATTCATATGCTACAATCAGAAGGAGATCACCGGTTTTTTCAGCCGAACGCCTCCCCTGCCGGTTTGCCAGGGAAAGAATAGAGCAAACCGGAGCAAATAGCAATGCAAATTCACGCAAACGTTTTCTTTGGAGGCCCTATACTATGTCTTTAAAAGAGATTGCCGCACGCACCGGCGTGTCTGTGTCCACCGTCTCCCGGGTGCTGAACAACCGGCCCGGGGGCTGCGTCTCCGCCCCGGTGCGGGAGCGGGTCTGGGCCGCCGCCCGGGAGATGGGGTATCAGCCGGACCTGAACGCCAGAAACCTCAAGCGCAAAACCTCCGCCCCGGTGCCGCGACGGATTTCCGTGGTCATGGCCCGGGCCGACACACCGCGGGAGGACCCGTTCTTCTCCCAGTGTCTGGAGGACCTGTCCGCAGAGCTGCTGCACTCCGGTTTTCAGCTGGGCGAGACCGCCTACCCCGAGGAGGACGCCGACCGGATCCCCGCCGCCGACGGCTACATTGTGCTGGGCAAGTGCCGCCCGGAACTGCTGCGCTCCCTGGGGCAGCGCACCCCCAACCTGGTGGGGGTGTGGCGCAATCCCGGCGCACTGCCGGTGGATCAGGTGATGTGCAGCGGCCAAAAGGCGGCCCAGCTGGCCATGGAACACCTGATGGAGCTGGGCCACCGGCGCATCGCCTACCTCGGGGACTGTTCCTATGAAAACCGCTATGTGGGCTATGCCGAGGCCCTGACCAGCCAGGGCCTGCCGCTGATCTATTCGCTGGTGTTCAACGTTCACCAGACCAGAGAGGACGGACAGCGGGCCATGGAAACCCTGCTGCGCAGCGGAGAGGCCACCGCTGTCCTCTGCGCCAGCGACGAGGTGGCCCTGGGGGCCCTGGACGCCCTGGGCCGGACCCGGCAAAAGCGGGGCGCCGTCCCGGTTTCGGTGATCTCCATCGACGACATTCCGGAGGCGGCCAGAGCGGGCCTGACCACGGTACATATCCCCCGGGGAGATATGGCCCACCTGGCGGTGAGGCTGCTGGCGGACCGCATCTCCGGCGGCCACCGGGAACAGGTGTGCGTAGAGCTGCCCTGCCGGCTGGTGGAACGGGAGAGCTGTTACTGGGCGCTCTGACATGCCGCCCGGTGCAAAACATTTGCAATGCAAACAAAAACTGGCAGGCTCCCCAGGCGCATACTTCTCCCTTCTTCGTCAAAACTACGCTCGGTAATTCCCACAGCGGAAGACGCCAAAACCAATTCTGACAGAGAAGGAGATGTATTGTTATGTCCAGCAACAACAGCAAGAAGCCTATGGTGCCCGGCGCCCGTGAGGCCATGAACAAGTTCAAGATGGAGGCCGCCTCTGAGGTGGGCGTCAATCTGAAGCAGGGTTACAACGGCGAGCTGACCTCCAAGGAGGCCGGCAGCGTGGGCGGCCAGATGGTCAAAAAGATGATCCAGGCCTACGAGAGCGGCATGCAGTAACATTCTGCCCTAACCTGGAGAAAACATGGGGGGCGGTTCCTTCGGGAACCGCCCCCAAATTTTCTCGCTTTTCCAAATATCTCAGGCCAGGCCCATAATAGTGGACACCAATTCCACCGCCTCATAGACCATGCCGTCACAATGCTCCTTCTTGTCGCCGCCCTGGGCCGCATTTTTCTTCAGCAGATCGGCACAGTCGGTCATGCCCTCGTGGTTCTGCTTCATGGCATCCACAAACTGGCGGCGCTGCTCCTCGCTGCTCTCCAGCATGCCCAGCACCATCAGCCCTCCGGTAATGGCCCCGCAGGTGGCAGCCATCCGCATGCCTCCGCCGAAGTGGGCGCCCATCTGAAAGGCCTTGCCTTCGCTGATGCCGCACTCGGCGGCAAAGGACACCACCACCGCCTGGGCGCAGTTGTAATGGATGCTGGGGTCGTTGCGGAACCGCTCCGCCCGCTTGACATACTTGTTCATATTGATTACCTCCGATTTTGCTTCTGTCTTTATGGTACATGTGCACGGGCGCCGGACGGGCCCGCCAAAGTCAATTGAATATATCCGGATTTTCCTCAAACAGCCGGCGCACCCGCGCCCGCACCGGGGCATGCTCCGGCCGCTCCAGCGCCGGATCCTCCTCCTGCA
>JABLTR010081955.1_pt1 | contig 10027 bp, 4 predicted proteins | sample 7160071 | NCBI WGS metagenome assembly JABLTR01 (sample SAMN14651230, study PRJNA627086) | human gut metagenome | isolation source: feces | host: Homo sapiens
GGGGGCGCCTGCGAATCGCATCGAAGATGCGATGGTTGCAAAATAATTTTGAATAATAAGCAAATATAAGTTAAATAAAGAATAGTGTTTATTTTTATAAACAATATTATTCTTTAACAAATTATTTTGCATAAAGCCGCCATATTACATATGGCGGCGCGCAGGCGCCCCCCTCTCTTAGGTAACGTATCGGTTATTTTTTCATAGCAGCTATAGCCCGGTTTATTGCAGATATAACGCCTTTAATTGACGCTATATTAATATTATCATGTATACCTACGCCAAAATAATTTTTTCCATCCGGCGCTTTAAGTTCAATATAAGCTACAGCTTTTGCATGAGAACCTTCTCCAATAGCATGTTCATGATAGGATACAAATTGATAATTTTCTACTCCGATATGATGTAGTGCATTAAAGAAAGCATCGATAGGTCCGTTGCCTTCGCCATATATAGGTACTTCTTCTTTGCCGTTAAATATACTTCCGTCAAATCTTGTAACAGAATTGCCGTTTACGCCTGCTTCTTCAATTTTATGCTTTTTAAGTGTAAATGGATCGCGTTTATAAATAAATTCTCGGCTAAAAAGATCAAATATATTTTGAGCTGTCAGTTCAGTACCTAATCTATCAGCTTCAGCTTTAACTACCCGGCCAAATTCAGGATGCATAGCTTTTGGAAGATTATATCCAAAATTCTGCTGCATAATAAATGCTGCTCCGCCTTTGCCAGATTGGCTATTTATTCTTATAATAGGCTCATATTGCCGTCCTACATCGCTAGGGTCTATAGGCAAATAAGGTACTTCCCAATAAGGCGAATCTGTATCATGCATATATTGCACGCCTTTATTAATAGCATCTTGATGTGAACCTGAAAATGCAGTAAATACCAATTCGCCGACATATGGATGTCTTTCAGGGATTTTCATCTTTGTACAATTTTCATATATTTCTTTAAGATGATTAATATCGCTGAAATCAAGTTCTGGATCAACTCCCTGTGTATAAAGATTAAGTCCTAATGCCACTATATCAACATTACCTGTACGTTCGCCATTGCCAAATAATGTGCCTTCTACTCTTTCAGCGCCCGCCATCATAGCAAGCTCTGCATCAGCTATACCTGTACCCCTGTCATTATGCGGATGTACACTGATAATCGCAGCTTCACGGTTAGGAAGATTACGGCAAAAATATTCTACCTGGTCAGCAAAACAGTTAGGTGTACTAAGCTGTACTGTTGACGGAAGATTAAGTATAATTTTATTTTCTTTTGTCGCGCCTAATTCTTCCATAACTCTAGCACAGATCTCAACAGCATTATCCATTTCTGTACCAGAAAAGCTTTCCGGTGAATATTCATACCTTATATTAATATCATCCCCGGCAATTTCATCAGTAAGCTGTTTTATAAGACGCGCCCCATTTACCGCTATATCAATTATACCATCCATATCCTTTTTAAATACAACTTTTCTTTGAAGGGTAGATGTTGAATTATAAAAATGTACAATTACATTTTTAGCGCCCTTTATAGCTTCAAATGTTTTGCGGATAAGATGTTCTCTTGCCTGTACAAGTACCTGGATAGTAACGTCATCCGGTATTAAATTTTTATCGATAAGCGTACGCAATATTTCATATTCAGTTTCTGATGCTGATGGAAATCCTACTTCAATTTCTTTAAAGCCGACATCTACAAGAGTTTTAAAGAACATCAGCTTTTCTTCAAGATTCATAGGATCAATAAGAGCCTGATTACCATCTCTTAAATCAACGCTGCACCAAATAGGAGCCTTTTTTACAACTACATTAGGCCATTTTCTGTCCGGCAATTTAACCGGATTAAATGGAATATATTTTTTATATCCTTGATTCATAATAACATTTCTCCTTTGAAAAAATTATTATAAAATAAAAAATCCCGCCCCTTAATAAACATAAGGGGCGGGGATATAATAATCCACGCGGTACCACCCTGATTTCAGCCTATAAAAAGGCCCTCATTAAAGAATCTCCAACAAGATTCCGGCATTTAACGCTGCCAAGCGTCCTGCCCTAATAAAACAATATTTCAGACAGGCAACTCTGGGATGAGCTATACACACATAAAATGCAACCGGTTTACACCAAACCACCGGCTCTCTGATATGACATCTTTATGTATCTTATTCCCTTCAATGTCTTTCGGGGTAGATCTTAAATTTTATGGTTATATTATATTCATTAAATTTATAATGTCAACCCTTATTTTAGATTTTAATTACTTTTTTATAAAATATAAAATAAATATATGTTAAAATAGCAAACGCAATATTAACCTAAATCAAACAATATATAAAAACAAAAATACGCAGGATATCTATAATAAAAACTATCCCTTGTACCGGTCTCTTAAAAGGGGGCGCCTGCGCACAGCCATATGGAATATGGCTGCTTTACGCAAAATAATACGTTGTATAAATATACTTATTATTTTAGGCATACCTGTGTTCTTTTTTTGACCCAGGCATGTAATATTATTATATTATTTTGCGTCCCAGCGCATCCAAAGGATGCGCTTCGCAGGCGCCCCCCCTATGAGCGGTGCTTTTTCATTATAGGTTGTTTTATACATTTTAATTTTATATTTTATTTTTCTTGTTTTGAGCGATTTATTTTACCTTAGCAAACCCTATCATACATATTAAAACTTATTATATTTTACTGCATTTATCCTTTTTATGTTTTTTTATTTTATTTATACTACCTGGTTTATTTTTAAAACCAGAAGTAATAGCGCCCGTCGGACATATTTTTTTACAGTCTCCGCAGCGGATACATTCCAATGCATTAGGATTAATATTTGGTTTTATTCCCATTTTACAATTTTCCGAACATTTCCCACAGCTTATACAAGCGTTTTTATCCACCTTATATCTGTAAAATGATATAGGATTGAATATTGAGTATATAGCGCCCAAAGGACATATGTATTTGCAAAATGGACGATAAATAATAATAGATAAAAATATAATTATCCCAAGTATAACCAGTTTCCATGTATATAAAAAGCCGATTATGCTTTGCAGCATTTTGTCCATAAGAACTAGCGGTATCCCGCCTTCAAGCGTCCCAGCCGGACAAATAAGCTTACAAAAATATGGCGTGCCATTGCCTGAGATATCGACAAAAAACATGGGCAATATTATAACAAAAACTAAAAGTATAATATATTTTAGTATTCTTAATAATTTATCGCCTTTAAACGTCTTAATCTTTTTAGGAAATGGTATTTTATGTAATAAATCCTGTATAAGTCCAAACGGGCATAAAAATCCGCATATAAAACGGCCGCATATAGCTCCCACTAGCATTAAAAAACCTACTATATAAAATGCAAATTTAAAACCGCGGCTTCCTAACACTGATTGCAGCGCGCCTATTGGACAGGAACCTAATGCACCTGGGCATGAATAACAATTAAGTCCTGGTACGCATAAATTTTTAAGGTTTCCTTTATATATTTTCCCTTGTATAAAACCTATAACGTAGCTGTTAGTCAATGCAGCCCATACCACCTGCACTGAGAGCCTTACTTTATTATTATTTTTTGCTTTAGCCAATTCCTATACACTCCAAGCAAATATTAACAGCTTTTTTTAATACTATCCCAGCTTCGCCGCGCATGACGCCAAATATTATAAATATTATAGCAATAATACATACAGCAGCCGGTATGAGATATCTGCCTATATTATTATTTAATATTTTTGAGAAAAAATTATTCGAGCAGTTCATCTATAATCGCGCTCCAATCGTCATAATCATGTACTCCTATATATGGATCGCCTATAATATTCCCATTTGAATCAATAAAAAATGTTGTAGGATAATATTGTAAGCTTACTAAAACATTTAAAAATATTTCAGTATCCGGAACTATAGTTTTATATGTTGCGCTTGTCTGTTCAAGAATTTGTTTTGCATTTGATATAGCATCTTCATCCAATTCTAATGTATTTAAATCGATACCATCTCCCAATATTCCGATTACATTTACATTTTTATTTGCATAGCTATCAGCAACTTGAGAAATATCCGGTATTTCACTTATACATGGATTACACCATGTAGCCCATATATTAACCATTGTAAGATCATATTGTTTAAATATATCCTGTGTAACTGTATTGCCGTCTAAATCTACTGTAGAAAAGCTGGGGAATGCATCGGCAGCTTCTTGTGCCGGTTGTCCTGATGACTGTGTTTCATCAGGTGTAGGCGGCGTGCTATTATTTTGAGATAAATTTGACGATGCCCATCCTAATAACTCTGAACCCTCTTCCTTATTTGAACATGATGCAAATGTCATAATTATCATTAATAAAGCTAAAATTATTGAAATTTTTCTCATATTTTTATCTCCTCATTTTTAAGTTTAATAATTATACCATTTAAGTCTTCTATATTCAATAAGTTTTGGTATATTTTATTCATATAACTAATATAATTTTAATCTTTTTATAAGTATATAATAAAAAAATCACATACCGTCATAAAAATCACTTTATATATCTTTATACTTTCACAGTTTTGATAATTTGATTGCTTTATAACTTTATAATTTTTTAAAATTTCTAAAATAAAGTTTACTTTTATAAAAATATTCATCCTGCGATGTTAAATATATACAAAAATCGATGTAAAACATCAGCAAAATAACGAAAAAAACCTTGGTCAATATTACTATATTTTCAACAAAAATTTAGAATATATGTAAAATAATATATGCAATTATATAAAAATATTGACTAATTACTGATTTAATGAGATAATATGTGCACGGACACAATTATCTCAGAAAGGTGCGGATGCCATAGATTTTTATAAGAAATATTTCTATCTTGTCAAGCATTATAAAAAACTGTTAAAACGGATTATTGCAATTTAAGCATGCTAAGAGAAGGACACACTTTTAAAAACTAAATTCCAATTTTGGATATGTCAAACTGTTAGGCACATCAAAAAGCTGCATACAATATCCTGGAATTTATTGCTTATGGCTAGTTTTAAAAAATATCCAAAGTAAAAATTATAAAATTTAAGTGGAGGTAAATATGAAAAGGATAATATCTATTGTCATGGCACTAATGATGCTGCTGTCAACGCTCACAGTTGCAGTATCAGCACAGAATAACAGCCATAAAACCAATGTTGCTACTTATGCAACCGCTCAGGCAGATTTTTATAATGTAAACAGCAAATCTTATCCTCTTTATATTAATGATGGTAAAATTGCATCAACATTCGGCACCGCATGGGACAGCTGGTGCATGGACGGCAATCTTACTTATCCATTGGATGTAACACTTACATGGGATCAGTATTATGATCTATCCGATATGAGGATAATGTGGTGGATGGATAATGTAGGCGTTACTGCTCCGAGTGCAGCAAAACTTTATTATTTAGATCAGGATGAAGAAACTTGGATACCTGTTGATTGTAATATTGGTGTTTCAGCTTCAACTGATAATACAATATGGAATGATGTTCAATTTGAAAGTATTAGAACAACCGCCCTTAAACTTGAAGTTGATCGCAGCGGCTCCGGTCAAAACGGTGTAGGTATCGGCGAATGGGAAGTATTTGGTACTCCAGTTAATGATATTCTTGTTGATGTAAATATAACCGGTTCCAAATATATAGATAAAGATGAACAGCAAATCTATACAGCTGAATATATTCCTGCAGAGCTTACTGGTGAAAAAACATTCTCCTGGTCCATACCGGAAGATTCTTCTGATATCATTGAAATAGTTGGGCCTAATGATCAGCAGACTGTTACTGTTCAGGCAAAAATGCTTGATACTTCAGCAACAATTGCAGTTGATGTAACAAATAATGGTATTACAAAATCTGCAACATATAAAGTCAGAACTGGTAAACCGGTTGCAAAGATTTTATATGATTTTGAAGATGCTTCAGGTAGTGTAATTCCTAATATAGCTCAAGAAGGCAACGACGCAACTATGTTTGGGACAGGTGCTACAATCGGCGAAGGAAAAAACGGCAAGGGATTAGTTCTTAATAGTTCCCAAACCGACGGATATGTTAAATTACCGGCAGGAATACTTTCCGGTATCGAAGATTTTACAGTTTCCACTTGGGTTAAAGTTAGTGAATTTGTATCCTATGCTAGAGTATTTGACTTTGGTATTGATTCAAATATAAATATGTATTTTACTCCTTCAATATCCAACAGCGATGGAGGCAATATGCAGTATGCTATAACAAAAGGAAGTACAGCCGGCGAACAAAAAATATCGATTCCATCTACCTTTGTTGAGGATCAGTGGATTCATTTAGCTATTGCACAAAATGGAACAACTGTTACATTATTTATCGATGGTATTCCTGTAGCAACAAATGATTCATTTACCTATAATCCTGCAAATACTATTGTTAATGATACAATGAATTATATAGGTAAATCACAATATGCCCAGGATGGTAATTTCAGAGGAAGCATAGATGATTTCAGATTATATGATTATGCTCTTGACCAGATGGATATATTAAATGTAATGGCTGAGTCTGAAAGCAACATCGCATCTGTTAATGATATCTCTCTTACAGCAGTATTAGGCGAACAACCTGAGCTTCCTGATAAAGTTGATGTTACATATGAAGATGGTTCAACAGGTAAAGCTTCTGTAGCATGGGATGACGTAACAGACGAAATGTTATTCTCAGATACTACATATACTGTTAACGGTTATTTAGGCGGAAATGAATTAAAAGTTAAAGCTACTATAACAGTTACTTCTGATTCTTTAGTACCTGAATTAGGTATAAAATTATATGGTGAAAACCATTGGGATCAATTGGTTAACCTTACTAATACATATACAGTAACAAATTATTCTGATGAAAACCAGGATGTAATATTAGTTTGCGCTCTGTTTAGCCAAGAAGGTATTTTAGAAGCTAAATCAGAAAATCCTGAAACTATTGAAGCAAATAGTTATATTAAAAAATCATACAATTATACTATTCCTGAAAATTTAGATCCTGAAACTACAACTGTTAAACTCTTTGTATGCAATAACTCTAATGAACTTATATCAACTGTATTTGAATACATACCAGAACCAATTAAAAAAGGTTCTATGATTGAAGATGAATTGGTTCTTTTAGAAGAAGGTATGTTCAAAACAATGCAGGATGATAATGAAGTATTCCTGCTGCAATTGGATATTGACAGATTAACTTCATCACATTATAAAGCTGCTGGATTAACTCCAAAAGCTCCTCAATATGGCGGATGGGAATCATGGGATTCCTGCGGCTTTGGTATAGGACATTTCTTATCTGCAGCCTGCCTTATGTATAAAAAGACAGGTAATGAAGAATATAAAGAAAAAATTGATTATGCTGTATCAGAAATAGGTATTACACAAAGGCCAAGCGGATTTATCGGCGGTATAGATGAACAAAGATTCATTGATAATGTATTTGATAAACCAGATAGTTTTGCTGTAGATTCGGCCAATTTAGGCGGTATTTGGGATGCTTGGTATGGTATACAAAAAGTTTTCAAAGGTCTTATAGAAGCCTATACTATGACAGGCAATAAACAAGCACTTCAAATTGCCATCGACTTTGCTGAATGGGCAAAAATACAGACAGATAAGCTTAATTATGAACAAATGCAGCGTATGCTCATATGTGAACATGGCGGCGTATCCGAATCACTTCTCTGGCTTTATAATATAACAAATGATGAAGACCATCTTAATCTCGCTCGAAGGTTCTTAAGAGCAGATCTTCTTGATCCTCTTTCTGAAGGTATTGATAATCTTTCCGGAAGGCATGTTAATGAAACTGTTCCAGAAATACAAAATGCCGCAACCTATTATGAATATTCAGGCGATGAAAAATATAAAAATGCAGCGGAATTTTATTGGGATACTGTAAGAGAAAACCGTATGTATGCAAATTCTGGTATAGGCCGTTCAGAACATTTTTCGGAAATTGATGAAGAACCATTAGTTTATAACGGACCGGAAACCTGTTGTACATTTAACTTCTTAAAACTTACAGAAACATTATATTCATGGGATCATGATGTAAAATACATTGATTATATTGAGGAAGCATTATTTAATAGTATATATCCATCACAAGACCCAGATAATCATGAAGGATATGGTAAAGTTTATTATACTCCATTTACTGCAGGCGGATGGCAGACCTATTCCACACGCGACGACGCTTTCTGGTGCTGCGTACTCGGCGGTATGGAAAATCCGGCTCGTCTGAGTAAAATGATATATTATAAAGAGAAAGATAATCTTTATGTAAATCTCTTTATGCCGTCAACAGTTACCTGGAGTGAAACCGGTATGGTATTAACTCAGGAAACAAACTTCCCATATGAAAGCGGTACAAAGCTGATTGTTAAGGAAGGCGCTGATAATGTCGGCATTAAAATTCGTGTTCCAGGTTGGGTAAGAGGTCCTTTAACAATTAAAGTTAATGGTCAGGAAATAGCAGAAGAACCAGTCGATGGTTATATTACTATTACAAGAGATTGGGCAGCTAATGATGAAATCACAGTAAACTTCTCTATGGGACTTTCTCTTTACACGGCTAGAGGCGAAGGCAATAAAGTTGCATTTAAATATGGACCAATCTTATTAGCATCTTCTCTTGGATTAGCTGATCCAGCATTGCGTTATACAACTAACAATGTATCTCTTAGCAATGTTCCTGAATTATCGCTTCCTACTCTTATCACAGATTCTTCTAATCCTGAAGATTTCATGACTTTAGTTGATGCTCAAAACTTAACATTCCGTACTGATGCTATAGCATCTGATGGTTCCAGTATAGATTTTGTTCCATATTTTACACTTAATAAAGAACGTTTTGCAGTATATTATGATATGTTAGTTGAAGAGCCGGAAGAATTTGAAGTAACAGCTACACCTGATAGTGAAATTTATGAAAAGAATGGCGTTATCAAGGTAACAGTAGTTACAGATGGCAATGCTCAAGATGTATCTTTATATAATGAATATGGAAATAATCTTTGCAGTTGGATTGATGATGTAACAGCTAATGACGATGGCTCAATGACATGGATTATAAATACAATGATAGCAACTAAAGGCAACCGTACTATTACTGTAAAGGTTAACGGAGAAGATGCAGTTAAATTTAATATTGCTATTGTAGATTATTTACCAGTTAAATCTGATAAAGGTATAATATCTGCTGAAACTGCTGATGGAGCTAGAGTAGTTAGAACAAATCAAGTATTTAATGTAACTGTAAAAACAGGAACAGAAGTTGTTTCAGTTGAATTGGCAAATGAATATAATAATACATTTGGCAAGGATCTTGTATCAAGGATTGTCAACGGAGATACGGTTACATGGACATATTCAATATGTATAGGTTCAAAAGGTAACCGTACAGTTACTGCTCTTGGTTATGATGCTTATGGACAACAAATTGATAGTTCAGCATCATTTAGGATTACTGTAATCTAATCTTAAATCTTTAATTTGATTTTTATAAGTTAATTTTTATCTATTGACATAACACAAATAAAAAATCCCTCATTTCAGTTGATTTTATGAAATGAGGGATTTTTTATTATCTTATATTTTTTCCTATATTTAAAAGAAATCACCGTTACTTTTTTATAATAGGACTGAGCTCCTTTATTGTACTGGATTCAGTGATTTTTTGTATAACTTCTTTTCTTCCTCCTCCATTGCGGATGGTTTTATGTTTTGTTTATCTGCCTATAGGCCTAATTTAAAAAGCTCTGATCAAATCATGACTTTAAACATTAGCTATAGAATCAGCGTGATGTTATCCTAACTACTATTATCCTCCATATTTCACCTAAAAGGTTCAGATGAATGCGATCAAGTATAGATAAACTCGCGCAGATTGAACCTGTAATATTCTAACCGATTTACTCTAGTGTTGATGCTCAGTATAACCCCCCTGAGGGAAAACTGTAA
>JABLTR010115366.1_pt1 | contig 10027 bp, 6 predicted proteins | sample 7160071 | NCBI WGS metagenome assembly JABLTR01 (sample SAMN14651230, study PRJNA627086) | human gut metagenome | isolation source: feces | host: Homo sapiens
ATGATAATATAATATCATCTGCTAGAAGTGAACATAGCATAGCTGTTGAAAAAATTTATGATAATGTAATGAATACAGTTATTTATGATCTTCCTATGAGTGATATGCTTAATAATCTGTTTGATATTATATGGCCGTTGTATTTAGAAAATAATAAAAAGCTAAATATAATAAAAAATATTACTCCTGCTGTATTTAAAAAATTCATTAGTCAAATTATACAATCTATCGTTAAAAAAATTATGTCTCATAAAAATGAATCTTCTTTGCAGGAACTTGTAATATCATTATTTAAAGCATGGGGTAAATATGCCGAACAATATGAATCATCAGGTTATACTGATAAAAAATTGCCAGATATAGGTATCCCATTATCTATACGCCAACAGCATGAATTATTACGACGGAATAAAAAACAACATAAACATATAATATATTATTAAAATAAAAAGATTCTTATATTAGGAAATATCCTAATTATAAGAATCTTTTTTGTTTAAACTTTTTTAAGAATGTCATTTCATATGTCTTATATTATAATTTATTTCTCAATAATCTATTTAAAACAGTAAAAGTTTTTAAAATAGCTTTACAATATTGACCTCATCACCAACATAATAGATATCTATAAATCAAATCAACAATAGTATGTGTAATAATTTTTATTGGAATATCGGATTTTTAATTCATTCTTTTTCATTACAAATGAAATAATATTTTTATAGCATCTAAATCTTTGTATAATTTATTTTTATCGTCAGGATTTTCTGCAAGATTAAAATTGACAATATTTCTAATCGATTCTTATGCAAATTTAATGCTGATGCTTTTAAAATAATCAGAAAAGTTAACTATATAATTTTTTAAATCTTTCTGAAACATCACCTTCAAAGGTTTCAATTTTTTCAAATATTTCTGCAAATATTCCACGACCAAGTTCAAAATTATATTTTCTTTTGGTATAAAATCTATAAATTTTCTTCACTTACATTTCAAACTCTATTGAGATAGTTAATTGTCAATGTACAATCTTCTAAGTTGATTTCAAATTTCTTAGAAATATTGTTTAACCGTAAAACTTCAAACAGGATGCTAATGTTGTTTGCATTTTCAACATAGGCAGATCAATAATCTTCAATTGCAGAAATGTTATATGTTAGCACATCAGTCTGATTGCAGGCATAGTCAGCTTTTTTACTTAATTTGCGGGAATAATCCAAAATTGAATTATGAAGAACAAAACAACTACAATAAACAAAATTCTAATAATAATTTTGCTTTTTTATTCATTTTCATATCACTTTCTGTTTTTTTTACAAGATTTTGGGAGAATTGCTGAATGTAATAGGAATGATGATTATAGCAAAGGTAAATAGAACCGCACTGTGATATTTGATATAGACCGCTAAATATTACGCCGGTCCATATCAAATATCACTTTCAAACGTCAACGTTGCCATTGTTAAAACTGAACAATAATGTATATTTCCTAAGCAGTCCACGTAATTTTCATGTGATGCTAGCTTGCTATTAAAGAGAGAAATGCAAAATTATTTGCAAATTGAATTTTTCTCGAAATGTAGATACATCCAAAAGCAATAACAAGAGCAAGCCTTATGCAACGAACGGGAGGTATATACTGTAAATAGAAGAGCAATATGGCCTGAATACACTCCAAATGATATTTACTAATATCTATGAGCTGGTTTCTATCTATTAGCCAATCGACCCTTTTTCTTTTTTGTTGCGCGTTTAGTGTTAAAACTCTGTGCAACCAGATCATCCTGTTTTACAATCATATTACTTAATATTTCTTCCTTTAGGTCTTTCACTTCCGGTATCAAACGCTAATGTCATAATAATCCGTCGATATATTTTTTGTGAATCTGTCATCTATTTGCACCTCATTAAGAAGCATTGTAATAATCTTTTTAGCATGTAGCCACTCGGCAAGCAACATCTCCTCTCTCTGTAATATGATAAATATTTTTGTCTTCCTCCTTGTGATTGATTGTCTCAATAACCGACCATATGGCCTTGCCTTTCAAGTCGTTTTAGACTGATATATAAAGAAGGCTCTTACAATGGTATTCATTCTCACTCTTTACAGATACAGCTTTCATAAATTTGAAGCCGTAATTGTCGCCATATTTCAGCATCCTTAGAATAATGATGTCAATATAGCCGCGAATTAAGTTCCTGTTTATGTTCTGCCCCTGCATCCGTTTCATCTCCATATACATTATAATTAAAATTACAATGTATATAAATATACAATGTCTTAAATTATAAAATCACCAAAAAGCGGCAGAGAATATCCTCCGCCACAAGACTTGGATATATATTTGGTCCATTACTTTCGATTTTTTCTATATAATGATATTTGTTATTACATAAAATCCGATTTAGCGTCTATCCATATTAACCACTGTTTTTGTTCTGTCAATCGATTATAAAATAAGGCGGTTTTATTTGCAGTAGAAAAGAAACTACTGTTCTAAACGGATCCCCTGGAAAATTGTCACCTCTTCCAAATCCCTTTTTCAGTTCAGAAACGGAGAGGTTCTCCGGTGCATTTTACACCATCCCTTTATCGATGTGCTTACTTTATATCCAATATAATACATCTATATCGTTACATATACGATGTCTGAAAGACTCACTATCCAGTATATGGATTATTTTCAACAGATATTCAGTCTTATCATACTTTCACAGCTGATATTTTTTTATAATCTCAGCCCTCGCCACATTAACCCATATGCTCAGATTTTAGATTTGTCCGTCAGCAATCCCGCTCACATATATTTCATTGTAGCCCAGCAGCTTTATAAAATTCTTGTATATCTACAATTTATAGGATAAAGCTGTATTTATCCGCCTGATTTTGTGCCGGTATCATTAAAAAACATGTTTTATTTGTCAATATAAACTTGCACTTCATAATTCCAATGTAAAATACCTGATACAACAATTAGCTGTACAGTAAATGTTGGTACCACACCATATTTTATTTGGGCTATGTGTATTAATTCATTTAATACTTGTTCTCTATTTTCCTCAATGCAGTTAGCACACATATATTTTCCTTTTGGCAGCACCCTTAATCCGTCTATATCTACATAATTAATGCAGACAGCAAAGAGTCTCGATATTTCATTTTCAGTGTATATTCCTGCTAAATCCTCAAAGGCAAACTGCTCCTTTAAGGCAGGAGTAACTCTATTATAGAAATGGCTAAGATAATTCCAAAGGTTATCAATCGTTGGCTTTTCTAAAGTATTGGACAACAAAATAACCCGTTCTGAATAATCTTTGAAAAAAATGCCACTGAAATTTTGTTGTGCCTGTAATTTTTTTTCGTAATCCGCTTTTGCTAATTGAATTTTTGATTTACTGTATTGCAATGCTGCAATTTTTTCATCTGCTTTTATTTCAGCTTGCGCTAAAAAGTCCACAATTTTTTCGAGATCGTCATATTCCAAAACCTTTTTTATTTCCTGTAAAGATAAATCCATAAACTGTAAAGCGCGTACAGTATTTAAGCGCACAATATCATCTTGTGTATAATATCGATAATTTGTCCATTCATTTTTTTTGCTTGGTTTCACTAATCCAATACGATCGTAGTGACGCAGTGTTTCACTTGTTGTATGAACAGCCTTTGCAGCTTCGCCAACTGAAAAATATTTTTTCATTTTTTTGTTTTCTCCTATTGACATTTGTGTAACACAAAGGATTATACTTCATTTTAGCATATGAAATTTTGAAAAACAATATCTATGTTGAATCTGATAGGATGAATGGCTGCATGATAGAACTAAAAAGCAACCAAACAATTTAGCCAAAAACCTTACTTTGTCAATAGATAAGTCGGTGATTTATTCCAGCATAGCAAAAAATACCGCGAGCAAAATAGCACTTCTCAAAGCAATTGCATTATATCAGGATATTACGAACAACATTAAATATGAAAAAGAATTACAATTTCAACTTTAAATGCAGGGATGAGATATATTAAAATTTTTCAAAACATTTTATCATTCCAATAATAAATACTGCTGAGATTTGCTTCAGAAATATTATAGCATTTTGAATTGGAAGAAAATAAAAAATTCAATCGTATTTCATTATGGCATGAAAATAATGGTTTCGTCGCGCTATCATCAAGGTAGAAAATTCCATCTCCCTTACTTTTTCCTACCTAAAAGCAATTATCTAATTGGTAAGTAATAAATACGTTTTCTTTGGGACACACCTATTATGGTCTTTGATGTAATTATGCGTGTAGAACTTTATAATGTACTGACAGAGAGTGTTCAGAAACATCCCCAGATTATATAATCGCAACTACTCAATCGCAGAAATATCCGCTTTTTTAAAACATTTCAGTCAATTGAAGAATAAGCATTTAATATTAATTAGTATTAATGAACTTCAAAAAAGACTCGGAGGTTGAAATTTAAATATCATTAAGCAGGATACTGTTGACGATCTTACAACAAGTTATATCTTCGACAACTCACCAATACAAACTGTTAAGTTGGAAAAGTCACCCGCTTTCTTTATAGTATTTCTTTATCCAAATGTTAGAATACAATGCAGACACAAGGAAATAACTGCTATTTTTGTAATTGTATAATGTTTACTTGCAAGCAAAAAGACAAGTCTCATTATTACAGCTCTTATAGTACTTTACGCCACATCTTACAGAGGTGTAGCTTTAAAGAACGAAAATTATACTTGTCTTCTTGCTTGTACTAATGCCGTTCTTTTACGTTCTTTATGCTTTCACAAAGCTAATGCATTTAGACGCGCGCAAAAAAATACTATTTAGAGGTTATCTAATCAGCTATGATTTTTAGGCGTTTAATGCAGAATAATATATTCCCCTCTGTATTCAGCCTAAACATTTATCAATGTGACGAACATATTTTAAATATACGAAAAGCGAGATTGTCATTGCTGGATGTCAGTAGATTTTTTCTGCTATATGTTATGGTTTTTCCTTATAGTACTATTATCAACGCAGCCACATTGGTATGGGTGATTAACGGGTGCAGTATTAGTTATAATGATTTGTATTTTTACTCTGATTGTATCATTGTAAGCTTTTTGGGCTGAATTTTTTTAGAATATTATATAAAACTTATTGCTACGTACCGCATTATTTATTAGAGGGCTTATGGTCTTTAAAAATTTGTATACATGAACGATAAATGATTATCGATATCGAAAAATGGATACTTAAACTACATTTAATGTATACGAACTAACGACAAGCAGGTATGGTAACGATACTATAATGAAGAAAAATTTGTGCTATAATGCAGTTTCCGTAGCAGAATCAAATATATTATTCAGAAATACCCCTAAATTCCATTTAAAGCAACAATACACTAATTGTCGTTTTTTATATACGGACTGACAGAAAATCAACCTGATATTTCTACTCTTTGGCACTTTATTATAGAAATTAACTATTTAACATATAGGGATGAAAAAGCCTTTGAACGCATCCTGAAATGTTAAAAAATTCAAGATATTAAAAAGTCATCTTAATAATAGATAACATAAATGAAATTGTAAAAAACAGTACATTTCATTTGGCTTTTAGTTTATATGCAAAATTGTTTAATGTTAATACTATTACGAATTAGACCTATAAATCTAATCTGTTAAATTTATGGAGGAATTACAATGAAAAAAATAATCTCACTTGCATTATGTTTAGTACTCAGTAGTTTTATTTTGTCGGGTTGTTCTGACAATGAACCCTTTTTAGAAAAAAGTTATACGCCAGATATGCAAATAAGTGAAATCAATCTTGATGTATGGGATAGAGAAATTGAAGTATCTTTATCTAAGGATGAACAAGTCCATATTAAATATTATGAAAACAGTAAAGAATATTACGATATTTCTGTTTCCAATGAAAATGTGTTGACTATGACAAGTGCAAGCGATAAAGATTGGAAAGATTATATTGGAGGAAAACCCTCTATCGAAGATCGAAAAATATTATTGCAGATACCGGATGCACTTTTAGACACGCTTACACTGTCCACGACAAATGAAGATATATCGCTTCCGGCATTGTCTGTAATAGGAAGTATCAAAATTTTTTCTAACGGTGGAAATATTACCTTTGGAAGCTTAGATGTAGGAAATGCTCTAACCCTGACAGTCAAAAATGGGGATATTTCAGGAACGGTTATAGGAAATTATGATGATTTTGTCATTCAATCAGAAATCAAAAAAGGTAAAAGTAATTTGCCAGACAATAAAGACGATGGTAAAAAAGCATTGAATGTATCCAGCAATAACGGTAATGTTGATATTATGTTTGTAAATTAATAATTTTATCTCTATAAGTTTCTACACTAATATTTCTACAGCTTTATACTTCATGAGTGTTTGCTATAATGAACTCCCCTGTTTGGAAAGAAAGGAGAAATACAAAATAACAAATATGTAGTAGTATCGTGGGTATATCTAATATACATTTCATAGCTTTTATAGAACAGTCCTATATTATGTGGTTATCAACCATATCAACACTTATTACAAAAACAACAGTGTACAGTATTCATAGACTATTTTGAGCCGTTTTTCGTAGGATAATCCCTATTGTTTAAAGATCCGTCTACAGTCTTTACCTTCTGTTGGGTAAAAACAGTTGTGAAAAAGGAAACATTGTCATCTGTGTTTTATTGTATTGTTATAAAAAACAGCGTAAAGTCTTGCTTCTAAGTTTTTGATTTGAATATAATTACGCGGTAATTGGAAGAACGTTAGAGTGTTGTAGAACTATAAGGAAATATATCGCATTACGCTTGTTAAGAAAGAAAAATGAATATATTAGAGCATAACCAATATAAAGATAAAATTTCTGCTCAATGAAGTAAATGAAATAGCGGTTGACAGAGATATAGAAATTGTAAACGCTGTTTTACAGCATTGCACTCCATACATTAAGTATCTGTACAAATAATCAAAAGTGTTTCAACATCGACATTCAAGACTATCTGCAATCACAGCTTTTCTAAGCGTTGTTTCAGTTTTGTTTTATTAAGCACTGAATAACGAATTCTGGAAAAGCTGTTAAGCATATACTTTTCACCTGATGTGCACCTTAAAGATTAAACAATAAAGCTATCTCATAGAAATGCATCTATATGGGAACAGAAATTTATTCTTATGAATTCAAACAAAAAATTAAGAAGTATATTTTAGAATAACATACACATAAAGAAGCCGCAGAACATTTTTGCGTTACCCTATACTCAGTTAAAAAATGGGTAAATTTTTATAAGTATCATGGAGAAAATTGGAGCTTGAAAGTAAATACCGTTGGAGCCGAGCCTAAACATTCACTGGTGAATTCAAATGAAAGAAAGTCACTTGTCGTATATGAAAACAGTGGCTTGTTTTTGCATTGATGCTGTTACAGTTTTAAAATTGGCAGTCCAATGCAAAAATAGAAACTGAAAGCCCACTTTTGAAAAAAGTTATAAAAAAGAAAAATCTCATCATATAGCGATTAAAACGGCTGTAGAAAGAAAATCAGCGTCTTCAAATAGACAATGTATACTTAAAAAGTTAAAATGAACGGATAAGAGCTACTAAAACGGAAAAATGTAACGAAATGCCTGCGCCAATTTCAGGCAAAATGTAAGCAAAGAAATTAGCCATGACAGAGATAGATATACTTTAACACAGTCAGCAGATATACACAGAAAACCTCTTGAAAGCAGCTATTTGCTCTTTCTGCATGAATTAAAGTTTCTTGCTTTAATATGGGACAATAAAGAGGATAGTTTATTAAAATTGTATCTTTACCACAGTTTATTACAGTTTTTTTGCCGCACATGATGCAAATAATCCACTTGCTTTGCTATTCAATCTGCTTCCTGTTAAAATTCCAGTTTGCGAAGCAAAATAATAATATCGGAAGTTTTTAAAACTTTACCTATAGCAACAATCTTTTCATTAATAACAAGCGCTGGTATGCTCATAACGCCGTATTCCATTATTTTTTTCATATCGGTAATATATTCTACATCTATGGATAATCCCATTTTTTTAACGGCTTCTTTCGCATTTTTATACTGCGTATGACATGAAATGCAACCAGCACCTAAAACCTTAATACGACAAATACCGTCTTTTACTTCCTTACAGCAATTGTTTTCAATCTCTGCTGCTGCCACAGGGGTAGAGTGGTCGCCATTACAAGCACAAGTGGTCATAGTCTTTTCTTTCTTTTTCTTAAAACCAAATATTGCCCATAGTATAAACCTCCATTATAAATTATTATAAAAACTATCACATGATTAGATACTGTATTGCATTAAAGAAATATCCCACAATGATAATGCCGATTGCACAAATGCCAATAAAAATTGTAAGTAATTTCGGCTTAATCGCTTTACGGAGCATGATCAAAGAAGGAAGTGATAGCGTTGTAACGCTCATCATAAAAGATAAGACAACGCCGAGCTGCGCGCCTTTTGACAATAGAGCTTCAGCAATCGGAATAGTGCCGAAAATATCTGCGTACATAGGAATGCCAACGATTGTAGCAAGGATAACGCCAAAAGGATTGCCCTCACCTAGTACTTTCACAATAAAATCTGTTGGTATCCAGTTATGAATTACTGCGCCAATACCAACGCCAATCAAAACATATGGAACGACTTTTTTTGCTGTTTCAACAACCTGTTTCCAAGCGAACTTTAAGCGATCTTTGAAATACATTTCTTCCTGTGGTATATCTAAAGAGTGACAGCTGTGTATATAATCTTCTACATATTTATTAAGATGTAGTTTTTCAATAACCGTACCACCTAAAACGGCAATAACCAAACCTAGAATTACATAAAGGACGGCGATCTTCCAGCCGAAAATGCTCATTAAAAGCAAAAGAGAACTGAGATCTACCATTGGTGAAGAAATCAAAAAGGAAAAAGTAACCCCAAGCGGTAAGCCTGCGCTTGTGAAACCAATAAACAGTGGAATGGACGAACAAGAACAAAATGGTGTTACTGTGCCGAGTAATGCAGCAATTATATTCGCCCCAATTCCATGAAAACGACCAAGTATTTTTTTAGTCCTCTCCGGCGGAAAATAACTCTGAATATATGAAATAATCAAAATCAAAACACCAAGCAAAACCATGATTTTGATTGTATCGTAAATAAAAAATTGAACGCTAGCACCGATTTTGCCTGTTGTATCTAATCCGCAGGCGTTCAATATTGTTGCAATGAATTGATTAAGCCAGTTCATACCGAGGACTTCATTTTGGAAAAAGTCCCACACTGATTTTAATACCTTCATAAAAATTTCCTTTCATATAGTCATATTTAAATGTATCTATTTATTGGTTCTAAATATAAGTCATGCGAAAAAATAAAAAATTATCCTTATCACTTTTCACAGCATGACTTGTTTTCGCATTCAATATCCAGCGTTGTCAACTGCCTTAAACATTCTTTTGCCTGCTTTATACCTTTTTTTGAAATTGAATAGTACGTCCATTTTCCATCTTTGCGTCCAATAACGATCTCAGCATCACACAGTATTTTCATATGGTGTGACAGCGTGGGTTGTGTAACATTAATTTCTTCCAACAGTTTGCAGGCGCATTTTTCACCTGAACGTAATAACTTTATTATCCTAATACGGTTTTCATCACAAACCGCTATGAAAATTGCCGCAATCCTTCTTTCATCCATTGAACAAATCACCTCTTATAGATATGCATCTATATATCATTATATGTGATATATAGAAAAGCGTCAATATGTTTTGATTTTTTTCACAATTAATTCGTTCTCGATCTCTATTGCTTTACCATGAACGTTATTCTTGCACCAATCCATGTTATTTAATTTTCTAACTTCAGTTTTTCAGTTATGCTATAATATTTTTTATACATGTCTTCATATTTATCACCTCGATTATATATCAATAATTTATCATATATTTCCTTATATAATAACTTGATCTATCAACCCTATAA
>JABLTR010101651.1_pt1 | contig 10016 bp, 9 predicted proteins | sample 7160071 | NCBI WGS metagenome assembly JABLTR01 (sample SAMN14651230, study PRJNA627086) | human gut metagenome | isolation source: feces | host: Homo sapiens
TCCTTGAAATACGTCAGTATTCCTGCGAAAAAATGTCTTGCGCAGCGCGAAAATTCCTCGCTGCCGGTCACATTGGGAGTTTTCAGATACACCCTTATAGGCTCACCTTTGATTCTGCACCGCACTCCGTAGGGGCCGATGCCATCATCGGCCCAAAGGCTCCCTTGTGTAAAGGGAGCTGTCAGCGAAGCTGACTGAGGGATTGTCGGGCGGGCCGGCTCGCCCTTCCATACACAAGAAAACACCCGGACGCGAATTCCTTCGCGCCCGGGTCCATGCTTTTATTTCAAGATCGCCTTGTGGAAGACCTTCTTGCCCTTACGGATCTTCAGCCCTTCCTTCAGCTGTTCGCCGGTGAAGCTGACGTCGATGTTTGCGATCTTCTCGTCGTTCACCATCACGCCGCCCTGCTGCACGAGCCGCCGGCCCTCGCCCTTCGACGGGATCAGCCCGCAGGCCAGCATCAGGTCGAGCACGGCGATCTTTCCATCCGTCATCTGATCTTCCGTGATCTCGGTCGTCGGCATGTTGGAGTCGTCCGAGCCGCCTGCAAACAGCGCCTTCGCCGCGTCCTCGGCCTTCTGGGCCTCTTCCTCGCCGTGGACGAGCTTTGTCAGCTCGAACGCGAGAATTTCCTTCGCGCGGTTCAGCTGGCTGCCTTCCCACTTGTCCATCTCGTCGATCTGCTCCAGCGGCAGGAACGTCAACATCCTGATGCACTTGAGCACATCCTCGTCGCCGATGTTCCGCCAGTACTGGTAGAAATCGAACGGGCTGGTCTTGTTCGGGTCGAGCCAGACCGCGCCGCTCGCCGTCTTGCCCATCTTCTTGCCCTCGGAGTTCAGCAGCAGCGTGATCGTCATCGCCTGCGCATCCTTGCCGAGCTTGCGGCGGATCAGCTCCGTGCCGCCAAGCATGTTCGACCACTGGTCGTTCCCGCCGAACTGCATGTTGCAGCCATAGTGCTGGAACATGTAGTAGAAGTCATAGGACTGCATGATCATGTAATTGAACTCGAGGAAGCTCAGGCCCTTTTCCATCCGCTGCTTGTAGCACTCGGCGCGCAGCATGTTGTTCACCGAGAAGCACGCGCCGACTTCGCGCAGCAGCTCGATGTAGTTGAGGTTCATCAGCCATTCCGCGTTGTTCAGCATCATGGCCTTGCCCGGCCCGAAGTCGATGAACCGCTCCATCTGCTTCTTGAAGCAGGCCGCGTTGTGGTCGATGTCCTCTTTCGTCAGCATCTTGCGCATGTCGGTCCGGCCGGACGGGTCGCCGATCATGGTCGTGCCGCCGCCGATCAGCGCGATCGGCCGGTTGCCCGCCATCTGCAGCCGCTTCATCAGGCAGAGCGCCATAAAGTGGCCCACGTGCAGGCTGTCCGCCGTGCAGTCAAAGCCAATGTAGAACGTAGCCTTGCCGTTGTTCACCATGTCGCGGATGTGTTCTTCATCCGTCACCTGCGCGATCAGTCCCCGCGCCTGCAATTCTTCATAAATACCCATTTGTCATTCTCCTCTTAATATTTGTAAATATCTAATCCAAAGTCATCAGCCGTTTCCCGCAATGCGGGCACACGGCATCGTCCATGTCATGCATGTCGCCGCAGTAAGGGCAGGCGATCTGCTCGATACCGCTCGTCTCCGGTTCTTCCGGGTCGCCCAGCAGATAGAATTCGAGCTTTTTGCAGCGCTCGCAGCATTCGACATCCACCTCCAGCGCACCGGACATGATCTGACTCAGGTTGCCGAAGAGCATGCTGAATTTCCCCTTCTGCAGCTCCATATTGCCGAGGCTTTGCATCTTTCCGCCGCAGGCGGAACAGGTTTTCTGGCGCATAAAAGGCTCCTTTCCGTCAAAAACGCCCTCTGCTCGTTGTGAGCAGAGGGCGAAACTTCGCGGTACCACCTCTGGTTCGCCGCCTTCTCGCAAAGACGGCCTCCACGGGCGCACTTGCGCCCCGCGCGATAACGGGCGCACCCGACACACCCCTTATGCCTTCGCAGTTCAGGGGGCAGCTCCGGGAGGTATTTCTTCTGCACACCCTTGCCGCCTCACACCATCCGGCGGCTCTCTGAAAGGTCATGCGCAGCGTACTCGTTCCCTTCAACGCTGTAACGTATTTATTTAGGCAGCACTGCACAATTGCGTCACCGAATTGTACAGTGTTGCCTTGGATTATAAAAGAAACCTTGTGATTTGTCAACCCCCGGCTTTCCGGTTTTCTGCGCACCATGTAGGGGCCGATGCCCTCATCGGCCCGCTTTTACGATTTTACACCACGCATTGTAGGGGCGGACGACTCTGTCCACCCGATCCCCGCCGCAGCGGGAAGCCTCCATTTACACAAGGGAGATGGCATTTGCAAAGCAAATGCCGGAGGGATTGTTGAACGTTCTATCTCTGCCCGCACCCTAGATCCCGTTCTTTTCTCGCCAAAGCCGTTGCCAGCAGCTCCCTTGCCCCGGCGAGCGTCGTCTCCGTGATGGCCGCGCCGCCGACGAGCCGCGCCAGCTCCTGCACGCGCCCATCCTCGTCCAGAAGATGCACGCGCGTATACGTCCGTCCGCCCTCCACGCGCTTTTCCACGGTATACTGCCGGTCGGCCATCGCCGCGATCTGCGGCAGATGCGTCACGCAGAGCACCTGCTTTCCGGCCTGTGCCACGGCCCAGAGCTTTTCCGCGACCTTCTGCGCCGCCCGTCCGCTGACGCCCGCGTCGACCTCGTCAAAGATCAGCGTCGGGATCGCATCCTGCTCCGCCAGCACATTCTTCATCGCCAGCATGATCCGCGCCAGCTCGCCGCCGGACGCGACCTTTGCCATCGGCCGGAGCGCCTCGCCCACGTTGGCCGACATCAAGAACCGCACAAGGTCCAGCCCCGTTTCCTGCGGCTTCTGTGCCTCAAACTGACACTGGAACTGCACCTTCGGCATGTCCAGCTGTGAAAGCTCCGTCTGGATCCGCTGCTCCAGCTCCACGGCGGCCTGCTTGCGCGCTTCGCGCAGCGCAAGCCCTGCCTGCTGGACTTCCTCGTCCTGTTTCGCCAGCTGCGCCCGCAGCCGTTCGATCTTGTCGCTTGCAAATTCAATTTCGTCGAGCTGGCTCCGCGCCTGCTCCAAAAACGCCAGTACGTCCTCCACGCTCGCGCCATATTTCCGCTTCAGCTTATGCAGCACGTCGAGCCGCTGCTCGAGCTGCTCCAGCTCCTCCGCAGAATACGTCAGCTCGTCGCGCACATCCCGCGCTTCCTCCGCCGCGTCCTGCGCGGCGTAGACGAGCTCCGCCACCTTCTGGTGCAGCGCCGCCACATCGTCTGACACGCCCTTCACGCGCGAGAGCGCCTTTTCCGCCTGCGCCAGCAGCGCTGCCGCGCCGTCGCTGTCCTCATCGCCGTAGAGCGCCGCCGCCGCGGCCTCCAGCGCGTCCGAGAGCTTTTCGGCATTCTGCAGCAGCTTCCGCCGCGCCTCCAATTCCTCATCCTCGCCCGGACGCAGCTCCGCACGCTCGATCTCGCCGATCTGGTATTCCAGCGTCTCCACCAGCCGCGCCTTCTCCGCCTCGTCCATATCGAGCCGGTCGATCTCACGCCGCAGCGCCTGTGCCTTCGAAAACGCCGTGCTGTATGTCTCCAGCAGCGCCTCGTCGTGCGCGAACGCATCCAGATAGATCAGATGGTTCGCCTCGTCGAACAGCCGCTGCGAATCGTGCTGGCCGTGGATGTTGATCAGCTGCAGGCCGAGCCGCCGCAACAGCGTCACCGTCACGGGCCGCCCGTTCACGCGGCAGCTGTTCTTCCCGTCCGGAAAGATCTCACGCTGCACCAGCAGCGCCTCCGGGTCATAGTCCACGCCGTTCTCCGCAAACCACGCCAGCTCCGGCACGCCGTCGAACACCGCGCTGACGAACGCCTTCGCCGCGCCCGTCCGGATGACCTCGCGCGGCGTCCGCTCGCCGAGGATCGCCGAGATCGCGTCGATCACGATCGACTTGCCCGCGCCGGTCTCGCCGGTCAGCACGTGCAGCCCGCCGCCGAAGTCGACGTCCGCCGTCTCGATGACCGCGACATTTTCAATATGCAGCGTTCGCAGCATCCAAACCCCTCCGTTGCCCGCCTTGGCGGTCAGACTTCGATCTGTTCGCGGATCTCCGCGCAGAACGTCGCGGCAGACGCATCGTCGCGCATGATGACCACACACGTGTCGTCGCCCGCAAGCGTGCCGAGCAGCTCCGGCAGCTCCAGCTTGTCGATGGCCGAGCAGGCCGCGTTGGCCAGTCCCGGCATCGTCTTGATGACGATGAGGTTCTGCGCGAAATCAATGCTCGTCACGCACTGCCGGAAGATCATGTTCAGCTTCGCCGAGAACGCATGCTCCACCGGCTTCGGCGCAGACACATAGCGATATGTCCCGTTCGGCCCGAGCTCCTTGATGATGCGCAGCTGCTTGATGTCCCGGGAAATGGTCGCCTGCGTCGCCTGAAAGCCGCTCTTTTTCAGCTCGTCCAAGAGCTGCTCCTGCGTCTCGATGTCATGATTCTGGATCAGTACAAGAATTTGTTCCTGACGCTTTGATTTCATCTCAATACCTCTGTCTGTCAATAAATTTCCGGTTCAGCAGCTCAAAAAAGCTCATATCCTTCAGCCGGACCAGCCGTGTCGCCCGGTCAGAGCTTTTCACCGTGATCACGTCGTTCGGATTCATGCGGTACGCCCGCCCGCCATCCACGGAGAGAAAGGCATTGTGTCGCCCGATCTTGCTCACCCGGATGGTCACGACGCGCCGCGGGCCGAGCACGATGCTCTTGGCCAGCATCGCGTGCGCGCAGATCGGCGTCAGCAGCAGATTCTTGGCCGACGGCTCTATGATCGGCCCGCCGGCCGACATCGAATACGCCGTCGATCCCGTCGGCGTGCAGACGATCACGCCGTCGCCGGAAAAGCTCGTCGCCTCCACGCCGTCGCAGCAGATCGCGATCTGGATGACCCGCGCGATCGCTCCCTTGGTCACCACCGCATCGTTCAGCGCGATCTCGTGGAACGTCTGCTGCGTCCCGTTCGAGACCGTGATGTCCAGCATGCTCCGGTTTTCGATCGTATAGTTCTTTTCCGGAATTTTCCGAAGCAGCTCCAGCTCGCTGGATTCCAGCTCCGCAATGAAGCCCATCGTCCCGATGTTCACGCCGAGCACCGGCAGATTGTGCTGCGTCGCGATCTTCGACGTGTGCAGGATCGTCCCGTCTCCGCCGAAGCAGATCAGCATATCCGCGTCGCGGATCTCCGTGCGGATGTCCGTGAAGCGGATGCTGCGCGGCAGCTCAAAATCCCGGTCGACGTCGAACGGCAGACACATGCACGTCTGGCATCCGCTCTCCTCGAGGATCTTCTTCGCCTGCAGCGCCGTCTGGAATTGCTTGTCCCGGTATGGATTTGGAGCTAAAATGATCTTCATACGCCCTTATCCTTTCAGCGTCTCATGCGCGGCGGCAACGAGTGCCGGAATGTCCGGCACGAGCGCGTCGCCCGGCTCCATGCAGAGATGTCCCAGAAATTCAATGTTGCCCTCCGGCCCCTTGACCGGCGAAAAGGTCAGATCCTTCAGCGTGAAGCCCAGCTCCGCGGCAAGCGCCACAAAGTCCCGCAGGACCTGCTCATGCACCGCCGGGTCTCGGACAACGCCCTTTTTCCCGACGTGCTCCTTCCCGGCCTCAAACTGCGGCTTGATCAGGCAAAGCACCTGTCCCGTCGGCTTCAGCAGCTTCTGGATCGCCGGCAGCACGATCTTCAGCGAGATGAACGCCACATCGACCACCGAGAGGTCGAGCGCTTCGCCGAGATCCTCCGGCGTCACATAGCGGATGTTCGTCCGCTCCATCACAACGACGCGCGGGTCAGAGCGGATCTTCCACGCCAGCTGCCCATAGCCCACGTCGATGGCAAATACCTTGCTTGCGCCCTGCTGGAGCAGACAATCCGTAAATCCGCCCGTCGACGCGCCGGAGTCGCTGCACACACAGCCCGTCGGGTCAACGCCAAAGTCGCGCAGCGCCTTCTCCAGCTTCAGCCCGCCGCGGCTCACATAGGGGCACACGTTCCCGCGCACCTCGATCTCGGCCTCCAGCGGTACATCCATGCCCGCCTTGTCGGCCTTCTGTCCGTTCACATAGACCTCGCCCGCCATGATGACGGCCTGCGCCCGGCTGCGGGACTCCGCGAGCCCGCGCTCCACCAGCAGCACGTCCAGCCGCTCCTTATGCTTCATGCCCGCAAACCTCCCCGATCAGTCCCGTCATTCCATCCGCGTCCAGTCCGGCCTCCCGCAGTAAGATCGCGGTCGCGCCGTGCGTGACGAACCTCCGGCCCAGATTTTTCTTTCTTCCCACAAACGGGATCTGCGCCTGTCCGAGCCGCGCGAACAGCTCGTCCGCGACGCACCCCCGGTCAGACGTCTCCTCCGCCACGACGATCCGCCCCGTCTTCCGGACGGATCCCGCCACGGCGTCAAAGTCCAGCGGTGCCACCGTTGCCAGCTTCAAAATCTCCACAGAAACGCCCTTCGCGGCGCACCGGTCCGCAGCTTCCAGCGCAGCTTCCACCGTCGTACCGTAGCAGACCAGCGTGCAGTCCGCGCCTTCGCGGATGCAGGTCTCCGTCTGAACGTCCAAATATCGTTTCCCTTCGCCGCCGCGCGGATAGCGTATCGCGACCGGCCCTTTGCACTCCAGGACCGCCTCGCGGAGCATGCTCCGCAGCTCGGCGAAGTTTGCCGGGCAGTACACCCGCATCCCCGGTACGAGCCGCAGATATCCCACGTCGAACATGCCATGGTGCGTCTCGCCGTCCTCGCCGACGAGTCCGGCCCGGTCAACGGCCAATACCACGTGCAGCTGCTGTAAGGCTACATCGTGCAGCAGCATGTCAAAGCTCCGCTGCAAAAACGTCGAATAGATGGCCGCCACCGGAATCATCCCCTGCTTAGCCATGCCCGCCGCCATCGAGATGGCGTGCTCCTCCGCGATGCCCACGTCGAAGAACCGGTTCGGCAGCACATCCGCAAAATGATTCAGTCCCGTCCCATATTCCATCGCCGCCGTGATCGCGCACACGCGGCTGTCCTCGCGGGCGAGCGCCGTCAGCTCCTTGCCGAACACATCGGAGAATGTCTCCGCGCCCGTTTTCAGCGCCTTGCCGCTGTCGGGGTCAAATTTTCCAATTCCGTGGAACTTCTGCGGACCCTGCTCCGCCGGGACATAGCCCTTCCCCTTCTGTGTGATGAGGTGGACAATGACCGGTTCATGCAAGGCCACCGCCGTCCGCAGAATTTCCGTCACCTTCTCCACGTCGTGGCCGTCCACCGGCCCGAGATACGTGAAGCCCAGCGTCTCAAAGAGCGTCGTGCCGAGCAGGCTCCGCCGCATCCGCTCCTTGACCTTGTGCGTCAGCTCGTAGAATTTCCGCCCCGCGGCGGTCTTCGCCGTCGCCTTGCGGTACCACAGCTTGAATCCGATATATTTCGGCCGCAGCCGCGCCCGCGCCAGATACCGCGAGATCGCGCCCACGTTGCGCGTGATGCTCATACCGTTGTCGTTCAAGATCACGACCATCGGCTCGCGGCTGATGCCCGCGTTGTTCAGTCCCTCGTAGGCCAGCCCGCCGGTCAACGCCCCGTCGCCGAGCAGCGCCGCGACCTGATAATTCTCGCCCCGCAGCGTCCTCGCCCGCGCCATGCCCAGCGCGACCGACACCGCGTTCGACGCATGCCCCGCCACAAAGGCGTCGCATTCGCTCTCGCACGGCTTCGGAAAGCCCGCGATCCCGCCGTACTGCCGCAGCGTGTCGAACCGCTCCATCCGCCCGGTCAGGATCTTATGCACATAGGATTGATGTCCCACATCGAAGACCAGCCGGTCGCGCCGCGTATCGAATACGGTCTCGATCGCGACCGTCGTCTCCACGATCCCGAGATTCGACGCCAGATGGCCGCCCGTCCGGCTGACGTGCTCGACCAGAAACTGCCGGATCTCCGCACAGAGCGTCCGCTGCTCCTCCGGTGTCAGCCGCAGCAGATCGTCTCTGGAATGTATCGTCTCTAATACCATAATGCCCTCAAACGGCGCTTATTTGCGCCCTTTATTCTGAAAAATGGTGCGGAAAAAGCAGATCACCTTCGCCGTCGTCCGCACGACCTGGACGCTTCCGCCCATCGCGAACGTCTTACCCACGGCCTTCCCGCCGACGGTCACGGCCGCGACCAGCGCGCTCATCCCGAGCGTCACGATCGTCGCCTTCGTGCTCTCCATGCCCAGCACGGCCCGCGCCGCGATGACCGCCGAGGCTGAGCCGGAGATGACGCCGCAGATATCGCCGATGACGTCGTTGCAGAACGAGCTCACGCGGTTCGCGTTCCGCAGCAGCCGCAGCGCGTCCGGCGCCTCAGCCACCTTGCGCGATGCCATCGCGTGGAACGGCGCCTCGGGACAGGCCGTCACGGCCACGCCGATGATGTCGAACACGATGCCGATGGCCACGATACAGATCAAGATCAAAAACGAAACGGCCATGCCCGCGTTGCCCAGCAGCCGCGAGGAAATAAACGACATTGCCGCCGAAATGACCATCGTGATCACAAAAATAAACAGGATCCAGCTCCAGTCCGGCCCTGTTTTTTTGCCGCTCTTTTTCTTTTTGCCGTCTGCCACGGTCTTCCCTCCATCTATCTGATCGCTCCGCGCAGGAGCGTTCCCAACAAAGCACAATGGCGATGGACCCGGTAAATCTTACGGTTTAGGTCGGGTTTGTTTTCCACGGACGCGAACCTCCCGTCGCCGCGGAGGCGGTTTCCCTTTGATACGTCCGGCGGTGCGTCGCCGCAGCCGCTACCCGATTGCCACTCAAGCCGTACCGCAATCCCGGATCCACCCATTTCTGACAGCCTAGGTGATTTCCACAGCGGACTCTTCCGGTTCTTATCCTCTTTTGCAAACAGTCTTTCAAGGGAATATCGCCCTCCGGCCCAAGGCCATGGGCCGCGGACGCTTAGCTTCCCTTTCCCTGATCTGCTCACGCAAGGCAGGCTACACTGCACACAGCGTTCACGGCTCGAAGCCGGGTAGCACCGCAATGCAGGTTCAGTCCGGTACCGTACAGAGGTCGCTGACCACAAAGGGAGTACGCCTCTGCACAATATCCGGTCTCCACAGCGGCCGGGTCCGTGCTTCCCATGCCATTGGGACTGGCCCGTCCGCCGCAGGCAAAAAATGCCTCCCCCCAGCATCCACCCCAGACTGGGCGTAAGAAGCAGACACCACGGGTTTCATAGATATGCCCTTCAAAGGATTTTTAGGCCCTTCCCCGATACCGGTGGGGCCGACTAGGATACTGCGCCATTGCTGCGTCTCACTATACCATACTTTCGCTGTATATACAAGCGAATATTCATGAATTTTCCGTAAAGAACCCCTCACTGCACCCCGTAGGGGCGGACGACCCCGTCCGCCCGCTTCTGCGATCTTCTTCTGCACCTTGTAGGGGCCGATGCCCTCATCGGCTCGTCCCCGCCGCAGCGGATAGCCTCCCTTGTGTAAAGGGAGGTGTCAGCGAAGCTGACGGAGGGATTGTAACCTTACGCTCTTCCACTGCAGCATAATTCGCCCGCAAAAAACCACCCGCCCGGAGGGCGGGTGGTCATGTTCAAGATTCTCTTACCGCGAGCTTTTGTACAAGCTCCTTCAAAAACGCCGGATCCTCGAAGACCTCCAGCGCCGCCTCGGCCTTCTCTCCCTCCGCGGCGATCATCTCGCCGCAGCGCTCGAGACCGTAGAGCCGCACGAACGTGCCCTTCTTTTCGTCCACATGGACGGCCTTGCCGAGCGTCTTCGCGTCGCCGAGCACATCGAGCATGTCGTCCCGGATCTGGAACGCCAGCCCCAGCGCCGTGGCATACTGCGCCGCCGCGTTATACTGCGCCGCGCTCCCGTGCCCCGCGACCACGCAGACGGCATGGGCCGCGATGCCCGA
>JABLTR010079307.1_pt1 | contig 10010 bp, 8 predicted proteins | sample 7160071 | NCBI WGS metagenome assembly JABLTR01 (sample SAMN14651230, study PRJNA627086) | human gut metagenome | isolation source: feces | host: Homo sapiens
CCCCGCGACTTTGCCGTGGCGCTTCGCCGGCGCGACTTTGCCGTGGCGCTTCGCCGGCGTGACTTTGCTCCGGCACTTTGCCGGCGCGACTTTGCCGCGGCGCTTCGCCATCGCCACTTTGCACCGGAGCTTCTCCGGCGCCTGCGTTCTGCCATATTTACAATATGGCAGCTGTATGCAAAATAATTTGTTATATTAAGATATTGTTCCTTATAAAATATCTTATTTTTATTCCCGACATATCTTGCTTTATTAAGCTATTATTTTGCATCCTAGCGCATCCAAAGATGCGCTGCGCAGGCGGCCCCTTAAACGGTACTTTTTTGCTTTATGATTTTTATTCAGTTTAATATTTATAATATATATTTTTGTTTTTACTTTTATTTAATATATCTATGAACACAAAAACAGTAAATGGATACCAGGGAAAAAGCTTTTAGTTTTTGAGCTTTCTTAAGGAACTTTTTACAAAAAGTTCCTTAAGTCGGATTGCATGCGTAAAGCTTCACGGCGGGCAGCGCCTGCATAATCCTTTTCATCACAGTTTTCTTTTTTATAAGCGCACATAATAGCGCGGGAAGAGTTGACTATAGCGCCGATACCATTTTTATCAAATGCAGGAGCTATACCTTTAGCTCCGCCGCCTTGAGCGCCATAACCTGGTACAAGGAAAAATGTATGAGGTAATTTTGCCCTAAGCTCAAGCAGTTGTTCAGGATATGTAGCTCCTACAACAGCGCCGACTCCGGAATAATTATATTTTTTCCCCATAATAGAACTGCCCCATTGTTCACATAACATACCCATTTTTTCATATATACTTATATTTTCCTGTAATTTTAAATCTTGTAATTCGCCGGAAGATGGATTTGATGTTTTTACTAATACAAATATTCCTTTATCTTCCTTATTACATATATCAATAAGAGGTTTTATACCATCTGTACCAAGATATCCATTAACAGTTAATGCATCAGCGCCAAAAGCTTCAATAATTTGGCCATTTATATCAGTTTTACCAAGATGAGCGCATGCATAGCTTTCCATAGTTGAACCAATATCATTACGTTTGCCATCAGTTATAACAAACATACCTTTTTGTGAAGCATAATCAATAGTACGCTTTAATGTTTTCATACCTTGCCAGCCATACATTTCATAATAAGCGCATTGGGGTTTTACAGCCGGTACTATATCATATAAAGCATCAATTAAACCTTTATTAAACTGCCATATAGCTTCACTTGCAGCCTCTAGAGTATTACCCATTTCTTTAAAAATAGGTTCTTTTATATATCCTGGAATATAATCTAATTTAGGATCTAATCCTGCGACTGTTGGGTTGTCCATTTTTATTATTGAATCAATTAACCGGTCAAATGGCATAACTGCAACTCCTTTTATTATATTTTTCATTATACTTTTTATTTATGCTTATATAAAATTGCCAGCTTTATATTTTTAATATATTATTAAAGCTATATTAATCTAAATGGTACGCTTATAATAAAACTACCGATTATAGAAAGCTAAGAAGGGGGCGCCTGCGTACAACCATATGCAATATGGTTGTTTTATGCAAAATAATTATAGCTGTTAAGATACTGTTCTTAAGACGCTATCCATTTCTATATATAAACTCTGCTCTAATTTATCAGTTATTATTTTGCATACCTGGCGCATCAAAGATGCGCCGCGCAGGCGCCCCCCTCTCTTTCCTTAAACGGTATTTTTGTTTTTAACGCGTTTGTTTTTGTTATTTAGAATTCTATAGAAAAAGATATAAAGCCAGTAATAAAAAATTTATAAATTTAGAATTTAGAATTTAGAATAAACAATTTTACCTGCGCATATTGTATATTTAACTTTACCAGTTAAAGTCATACCATTAAATGGAGAATTTCTGGCACGGGATAAAAATTTATTTTTATCAACAATCCATTGTTCATCTTTATTAAATATAGTAATATCCGCATTACAACCAGGTTTTAATATTCCGCCTGGAATATTCATAATTTTAGCTGGATTTGTTGACATAAGTTCGATTAATCTTGATAAAGTGATAAATCCAGGCTTTACAAGATTAGTAATAGCAGCAGCAAGGGAAGTTTCAAGACCTATAATACCGTTTGGCGCTTTTTCAAAATCAGATTTATCTTCAATGCTATGGGGAGCATGGTCGGTTGCAATGGCATCAATAGTGCCATCCATAATAGCATTAATAACAGCCTGTTTATCCTGTTCAGAACGCAGCGGCGGATTCATACGAAAATTGGCGTCACGTTTTAAAAGTTCTTTATCAGTAAAAGTAAAATAATGAGGGCCAGTTTCACATGTTACGGGGATATTTCTGTTTTTCATATCCCTTATCATATTAAGTGAACCGCATGTTGATACATGACATATATGAATAGGCAGATTATAAGCCTGGGCTAATGCTAATTCGCGCGCTGTACCTACATCTTCAGCTGCTGAAGGAATACCTTTTACATTTAATCCTTCTGATATTTCGCCTTCATTTATTATCCCGCCCTCTGCTAAAGATAAATCTTCAGCATGAGATAACACAGGTACGTTTAATGAAGCCGCAGCCTTCATAGCCTCATACATATATTTTGCAGTGGATACCGGGCGGCCGTCATCTGAAAAGGCAATCGCACCAGCATTTTTTAATGCAGCAAAATCATTTAATATTTCACCTTTTAATCCTTTTGTAACCGCTGCTGTTTGATATATTCTTATAGGAGCAGCTTTAGCTTTATCATATATATAATTTAATGTATCAACACAATCAACTGTTGGATTAGTATTAGGCATAGCTATAACAGAAGTTATCCCGCCGGCTGCTGCTGCATTAGCACCGGTTATAATATCCTCTTTATATGTTTGGCCTGGATCACGTAAATGCACATGCATATCTATAAGGCCGGGACAAGCAGTTAAACCGTAGCCGTTTATTATAACAGCGTCAGTATTTTTATATTCATCAGCTTTATGAGGGCCGATATCTAATATTTTATCATTATCAATTATAATATCTGAGTTAATATTTTCCATAAAACCAGGGGATATGATTTCAATATTTTTTATAATTATCATAACAGTTTGTATTAACTCCTATAAATATTAAAATAAATTTAGTATTATAAAATATTATATCCTAAAAGAACATAATTTGTCTATAGAATTGTATTTTACAATAAAATAACGGCATTAATTTTAAAAAAATTTAATTTATTCTTAAATATGCAAAGGTAATTTGAATAACATAAATTAATAAAAAAGAGTATTAGTTTTTAGACTGACAAAAAGATTTGAACTATAAAGACTCTTGCAAATATTAGTTTTCCGCCTATTAAGGCACTTGAAATAAGAATGTTTTTTATGTTTTGGAGCTTAAATGGTGTCCAGATTTCTTATGTCAATATAAAACAATATGGCAGATATAAGGAAATATCATCATACTATGCGAGGGTAAGAGCGCTAGTTGATTTCGCCATCTTAACTGATTCTGCTGCTTTGTATGAATGTAGGAAGATTATGGAAATATTCATATATGTTTGTTATAATACAAACATATATGAATATTTAGGGATAGGAAACATAATTAACATAGGAGTAATATAATTGGATGCAAAATTCTTATTTACACAATTTTTAGCGATCTTGGGAGCGGTCTTATATTTCCTTTCATATCAATGTAGAAATAATCGCAAACTTTATGCAACGCAATTTTTTTCATATTTGGTTTACACTGTACATTTTATCATTTTAGGAGCAATGACAGGAGGCCTCAGTTACATATTGAATCTGGCAAGATCACTATTCCTTGCTAGCAAATGGAAATTCGCACGAAGTAATAAAATGTGTGTAATTCTATGCTCTATACAAATAGTTATTTTAATTACAACTTGGTCGGGATGGATATCATTCCTCCCAATATGTGCAAATATTGCATCGACAATTGGAGGTTATACACATAATGCACAGAAGATTAGAATTGCCGGTATATTTATTAATTCTCCACTATGGATTATTTATGATTTTATAATTGGTTCATGGGCAGGTGCTATAGATGAACTTGCCAGTATGGCATCAGGAATAATTTCAATTCAAAGATATGGCTGGAATAATTTAAATGAGATTAATGACTAATACTTTTAGTATTGATTTAGTGTGGTGATTATAAATCATAGCGTTTTCAGGTAACACAGATATAAATTTTGATGTACACAAAATACTTACCAAGGCTTATAAGACGATTTTTGTCTATAAAATTAACAAAAAATAGTATTTAATGCTAAATTGTGAAAAACGGAAACAATAAGGATAACGTCAATAGGGGGGCGCCTGCGCAGCGCATCCTTTGGATGCGCTAGGGATGCAAAATAATAACTGATAATTTTACTCAAGTAAAAATATAAATCCAGGTATTGTATTATTAATCAGTGATTTTATATAGACAAATTATTTTGCATTTAGCAATCATATATTATATGATTGCACGCAGGCGCCCCTTTTTTTAAGATAACGTAACCTTGAATGGTTTTAAAATTTGTATAAATATGAATTATAATTAAATACTAGCTGTATAAAATATTTTGAGCTATTGTATAATTTAGATCAGTATAATTTATTTTATATAATTTATATATTATCTTCCCAAATATATTTAATCCATAATGATATTTCATATATAGCTTGACGTGATTCCTGAACATCAAAAGTTTGAAATACATGCCACATGGTGTCAAATATACGCAGATCAGCTTTTGCACCATCTCTATGCAATGCATTATATACATTAATAGAATCGCTGAGCAATACTTCATGTGATCCAACCTGAATTAATACAGGTGGAAAACAACTGAAATCACCAAAAACAGGAGAAATATAAGGATGTTTTAATGATTGTCCATTAGCATAATTCAAACCGGATTCATATAATACGCTGCTGTCAATTAATATTTCATTATCAGCCTGAGTTATATGCGATTTCCCTTTGCCGGTAAGATCAGTCCAAGGTGATAAACAAATTACAGCGCCAGGCAAAGTTTTATCTTCATCACGCAGTTTCATAGTAAGCGCTAACGCCATACCGCCGCCGGCTGAATCACCTATTAATATAATATTTTGTGGTGAAAAACCTTTGGATAATAAATAAAGCCAAGATAATTGGCAGTCATTTAATCCACATGGAAAAGGATATTCAGGTGATAATCTGTAATCAATTGAAAATATATTATATCTGCAGCTTTCTGATATATTACAAAGCAAAGCTCTTGAGGAAGCTAAAGATCCGGTTTCATATGACCCGCCATGAATATACATAAGACATTTATCATGAGGAGCACCTGATGGAGTATACCATTCGGATTTTATAGGACAATCATTATCCGCATGTATTTTTATATCAGCTCCAGGACGTTTAATAAAACCTAGCATATCATGCCCAGTACGTTTTGCGCCTAAGCTCATATTATTTAACATAGGTTTACATGCTTTAATAATATTTCTGATTATATCAGTTTTGCCCGCCATATTTTATCACCCCCGCCTTATTATTTATTAATATAAAATAATATATAGCAATTATACAATCTGGATTTAATATATTGGATAGTCAAGCCGGATTTATATAGACAATTGAATAATTTTATTTTAAAGTTTATAGTAAAACTGGCGATAAAAGAAAGCTAAACAGGGGGGCGCCTGCGTTGCCGCCATATTGCAATATAATATAAACAATCATGCACGATAAAAACAAAATATAAAACTGTAGAAAATTTAATATATGTTTTACGCAATATGGCGGCTAAATGCAAAATAATTCTTAATATAAAGATACTGTTCATAAAACAATACATATTTTTTATTATTGCTCTGTGATAAATTAACAGCCATTATTTTGCATTCCCAGCGCATCTAAAAGATGCGCTGCGCAGGCGCCCCTAGCCGACTTTAAGCCAAGGACTGCCCTAAAAAACAAGATTTATTGAATTTGAATGTATTTCACAGGAACTCTTTACTGAAAAATTATTAAAAGTATTTTTATGAGGGAGTGTAACAAAAATACACTGCCTAAATACTTCTTTTAATGGTTATTTATAAAAAAATATATATTAATGATAGTTAAAGTGAAATATAAAACGCTAAAGTTAAAATCCATAAAAGAAATATATGATAATACTCAAAATAAAGATATACTAACTATAGAATCAATAATTTTTATCTGACTGATTATTGACAGTTGTTTTTTTATTTATATAAGTTTTATCATTTAAAGACATGTTATTTTGTTTGTATTATTTTAAATTATACATTTGCTGAAATGATAATATATAATAAAATACGGTTTTATATTAGTTTTTATAAATTATATTTTAAATATATCATATTTTCACATAAAACCCCGTTTTCATATATTGGTTCAGGATAATTATCAGCAAAAAAACTGTATATTGTATGAGAATATACAAAGCCAAGGCGTTTATAAAATCCAACGCCATAATCAGATGTACCTACAATTACTGTATGGTATGTATTTTTGGATATATTAAAAATATATTTTATTAAATAGCTTGCATATCCCATATTTTGAAAATGAGGTATAGTAGCTATATTTTTTATTTCAATTATACCATTGCCTAAATCCATTATTACACATTCGCAAATATCACCATATTGTTTATCATTTAAAATATACATATCGCTTTTATTGAGATATTTATTCAGCATATTTTCATCAGGATCGGCAAGTAATAATAATGAAAGATATTTTTGTTTATTATTAGTTTTACTAATAGTAATATTTTGATTATTCATAATAAAACCTTGATATAAAATATAGATTATTTTATTTATCACATATAGATAAAAAAGCAGCAAGGCCGCCGCGTTTACCGCCTGTCGCTCTATGGGAAAATAAAGTATCACTGTTGCAACGGGTACAGATATTAGCAACTGTAATATTTTCAGCTAATACGCCTGCGCTAATTAATAATTGGCGGTTTATTTCCCATAAATCCAAATAAAATTTTCCATTATCTTTAGGGAATATACAGCTTTGCTTATCAATTTCATCTATTTTCATAAATTCATCACAACAAGCTTTATCTACTTCATAACAGCATTTGCCTATAGACGGACCTATTGCGCATAATAAATCTTTAGCATTACAAGAAAATTGTTTATTAAGTTCAGATACCATTTTGCAGCCGATTTTTGCAGCTGTTCCACGCCAGCCGGCATGAGCAAGGCCGATTACTTTTTTTATTGGATCTACAAAATATAAAGGAACACAATCAGCATAATGGGTTACTAAAACTAATCCCGGAGTATTAGTAATAAGTCCGTCGACGCTTTGCATATCTTTATTGCGCCATATACCAATACCTTTATCTTTTTCAGTTACTGTCCGGATATAAGTATGGTGATCCTGAGCAGAAAATACTAAATTATATGGATTTACGCCTATTGCTTTACTTATTCTTATATAATTTTCTTTAACATTTTCATCAGCATCGCCTCTGTTAAAAGATAAATTCATTGATTCAAATATACCTTTGCTTACACCGCCCAAACGTGTAGAAAAGCAATGCTTTATAAAGGACAGGTTATCATAAACAGGAAAAGTAAGATAGGTTACATTATTATTAATATTAACCTTCATATTGCCATCAGATAAAGACATAGTATAATGTTCTCCTTAAAATTAATTATAATTATATTTATTATATCATGGGTAAATAGAAATATATACCTAAAAATATTAATAACAATATATTAGAAAGTTTTATGAAATTAATAAGAGTAATTTAAATAATAAAAATAAGATACGACAGTGTAATAATTATAAAAACTAATATAAAATCCCAATTATTTTGAGCAGACAGGTTGAGATAAAAGCACAGCTTAAATGGGGGGCGCCCGCTAACGCATCTTATAAGATGCGTTTTATGCAAAATAATAGCTTTAAAAAAGTATATATGATAGGAATAAAAAACCGCATGGTGTTTAAAAAAATCTTATCTTAATATAACATATTATTTTGCAAGGCCAACCATATAAAATATGGTTGGCCAGCGGGCGCCCCCCTTAAAACAGTACCTCAATTAGTTAGTTTACAAAAAACAGATTAATAAACCTTATATATTGTTATTATTATAGTAATTACCCGGATATAGCATATTTTAAAAAAGATATTATATTATTTTTTATCTTATATTAATCTTATATTATTGAAAATAATTATTATATAAATAAGATTTAAAAAAATAAAAAAGAGGGGAAATTATATTAAACTAAAATATAATTTCCCTTTTTATAATGATTATATTTGAGCTTTATTTTTAATATCTCTTGCGACAACTATACCTGTAACAGAAGCCTGCATAAGGCCGCGGGTAATACCTGCGCCATCGCCTATAGCATAAAGTCTGTTTATTTTTGTTTCAAAATTATTATTAACCTCAATTTTAGATGAATAAAATTTAACTTCAACGCCATAAAGCAAAGTATTTTTAGAATAAAGCCCAGGAGCTAATTTATCAAAAGCTTTTAATGATTCTACAATAGAAGTTAAATGCCTATGAGGTAAAACAAATGATAAATCTCCAGGTACAGCGGTAGCTAAAGTTGGTATAGTAGTGGATTTGGCAAGACGAGATGCATCAGTACGTCTTCCTTGCAATAAATCACCTAAACGCTGAATCATTATACCACCGCCTGTCAGCATATTTCCAAGGCGGGCTATATATCGGCCATAATCTATAGGCTGGTTAAATGGTTTAGTAAATTTTGTGGATACAAGCAATGCAAAATTAGTATTATTAGTATGCATAGACGGATCACTATAGCTATGCCCATTTACAACCGCTATATTGCCATTATAATGTTCTTCACTGACTAAACCGCCTGGATTCATACAAAATGTACGTACTTTATTTTCAAATGTATCTGAATAATAAACTAATTTTGCTTCATATAAATACTTTGTTAAATGATCCATTATAGAATTAGGTACCTCGACTCTAACGCCAATATCCACTTCATTATTTATAGTAGGTATTTTTAAATTTTCAGCTTCATGCATCATCCAATCAGCACCGCCCCGTCCAGGCGCCGCTACTATATATTTTGCATTTATATTATATACACCATCAGGTCCTTTTACTTTAACTGCTTTAGCATTATTATCTTCTATTATTATTTCAATAGCGGTTGTATGTTCTAAAAAAGTAAAATTATTTTGTTTAGATAAATAATTATACATTTCTTTTAATACATTAAAGCCATTTTCCGTACCCATATGTCTTACAGGGCATCTGATAAGCCGGATATTATTACGGCTTGCTTGATATGCTATTTCTTCTACTTTTTTATCATTTAAGCCATGTACTTTATTTGGAGCGCCAAAGTTAAGATAAATGGAATCAGCATATTTTATTAGTTCATGCGCTTTATTTATAGGCATATAATCGGTTATATTACCGCCCACTTCTTCAGATAAAGATAATTTTCCATCAGAAAATGCACCTGCTCCAGCCCAACCGCTCATTATATTACATGGATTACAGCCTATACATTTTCCCAAATTTCTTAACGGACATTTACGGTTATCTATCCGGCTGCCTGAATCAATTAATATAATATTTAAATTTGGTATAATTTTTGTAAGTTCTAAAGCTGTAAATATACCAGCCGGACCTGCTCCTATTATTAATACATCGCAGTTTTTCAATTTAATACACCTTCTAAAATAGTATGCATAATAAAATTTTTTATGGATTAATTTTTTAAGCAATTTATATTAAGCTAATTTAATATAATAATTAAAATCGAATATATTTATTATAGAAAATGTTTTCAGTTATGCTGCCTAAAAGGAGGGGGGCGCCTGCGTTGCCGCCATATTGTTATAATAAGTAACCAAAACCTTTAACAAGAAACATATTAAAATAGTGAAAATCAGGCCTATATACTGCACAATATGGCGGCTAAATGCAAAA
>JABLTR010111844.1_pt1 | contig 10010 bp, 6 predicted proteins | sample 7160071 | NCBI WGS metagenome assembly JABLTR01 (sample SAMN14651230, study PRJNA627086) | human gut metagenome | isolation source: feces | host: Homo sapiens
AGCATTGAAAGAAGAAAAGAAGTAGTTATCGGTGCCGGACATGTAGGATCCCACGTTGGATTCAGCCTTGTAACTCAGGGCGTATGTGAAGAACTAGTTTATATCGATATAGATCATGATAAAGCTGTCGCTCAGGCAGAAGATACAATGGACGCAACTGTTTACTGTCCCCATCATGTTGATGTAAAGGCAGGAGATTACAGTGACCTTGATGACGCTGACATAGCTGTTATATCAGCAGGCCCCCTTCCCGACCTCAGCAAGGGCGAAGACAGAGTAGGCTCCATGGCAACTACCATCAGCTGCATGGGTTCAGTCGTTGAAGGTATCAAAAATTCTAAATTCAAAGGAATAATCATAAGCATCTCAAATCCAGCAGACGTTATCGCAAGATACATTCAGTACAAGACAGGATATCCTGAAAAGAGAGTCATCTCAACAAGTACTACCCTTGACTCTGCACGTCTTAGAAAGACACTGGCAAGGGAGATCAATGTGGATCAGAAATCCATCTATGCCTATGCCCTCGGAGAACACGGTGAAAGCCAGATGGTTCCCTGGTCATGCGCTACAGTATTTGGCAAACCTCTCTACAGCCTTATGAAGGAATATCCCGATACATACGGAAAACTTGACCTTGATAAGATAGCAGCTGATGCACGTTACGGCGGATGGCTCGTCTATAAAGGAAAGGGATCAACAGAATTTGGTATCGGCGCTTCCTGCGTTGAGATAATCAAGACGATATTTGCTGATGAAAAGAAGGTATGCACAGTGGCAGTAATGCTCCATGGCGAATACGGCCAGAAGGACGTTTATGCCAGTGTTCCCGCCATCATCGGCCGTGACGGTGTTGAAGGCGTAGTTGAACTTGAGATGAACGAGGAAGAACTTAAACTCTTCGGACAGTCATGCGAGAACATGAGAAAGAACTTTCAGGCAGCTCTTGAAATGGCCTGATCTTTCCATTTATCCCAATATAAAATAAATCCAGGGCATATGTTAAGCATATGCCCTTTTTATGCTCAAAATTTATGGTTTACGCTCCCATTTGGCCCTTCTTCCTTAATATGCCTCAAAATTATGATAAATACTTTATTTTTTATCATAAAACGGATATAATATATCCATCAGAAAAATTTAGGAGGAAACAAAAATGGCAGAAAAATTCTACATAACTACGCCAATTTATTATCCCAGTGACAAACTCCATATAGGTCATTCCTACTGTACAGTTGCCACTGATACCATGGCTCGTTATAAAAGACTTAGAGGCTATGACGTTAAATTCCTTACAGGAACTGACGAACACGGCCAGAAAATAGAGAGAATCGCCGAAAAACAGGGAGTTACTCCCAAACAGTATGTTGATAAAATCGTAGCCGGTGTAAAAGAGCTCTGGAAAGAACTTGACATCTCCTATGACCAGTTCATCCGTACGACCGATGACTATCATGTAAAGGCAGTACAGAAGATATTTAAACAGCTCTATGACCAGGGCGATATATATAAAAGCGAGTACGAAGGATGGTACTGCACTCCCTGTGAGTCATTCTATACCGATGTACAGCTCGTGGACGGAAAATGCCCCGACTGCGGCCGTGAGGTAGAAAGACTTAAAGAGGAAAGCTACTTCTTCAGACTTTCAAAATATCAGGACAGGCTTATCAAGCATATTGAGGAACATCCCGAATTTATCCAGCCCCAGACAAGGCAGAACGAGATGATCAACAACTTCCTCAAACCCGGTCTTGAGGATCTCTGCGTAAGCCGTACAACATTCAACTGGGGTATCCCCGTTACATTCGATGATAAACACATCGTTTATGTATGGGTAGACGCCCTTTCTAACTACATCACCGCCCTTGGATATGGCTCCGATGATGATTCAGAATTCAAGAAATACTGGCCCGCTGACATCCACGTCGTTGGAAAAGAGATCGTTCGTTTCCATACTATAATATGGCCCGCAATGCTCATGGCTCTCAACCTTCCCCTTCCTAAACAGGTATTTGGCCATGGCTGGCTCATCATCGACGGTGGAAAGATGTCTAAATCTAAGGGAAATGTTGTTGACCCTAAGGTCCTCGTAGACAGATACGGAGTTGACTCCATACGTTATTTCCTTCTCCGCGAGATCGCCTTTGGACAGGACGGAAACTTCACAAATGAGGCACTCATCCAGAGGATAAACTCAGACTTAGCCAATGACCTCGGAAACCTCGTTTCCAGAACGGTCGGTATGATAGACAAATATTTCGGTGGAAAACTTCCCGCTGAAAGAGAAGCCACTGAATTTGACGAGTCTCTTAAGGAGACAGCTAAGGCAGTTGCTTTAAAAACAGATGAACTTCTGGACAAGATGCTCTTCTCAGACGCCCTTACTGAGATATGGACACTCATAAGAAGAGCAAACAAATATGTTGATGAGACTCAGCCCTGGATACTTGCCAAGGATGAAACTCAGAGAGCTAAACTTGCCAATGCTCTTTACAACCTGGCAGAGGCCATAAGGATAGTATCAGTTCTTATCCAGCCTTTTATGCCTAACACACCTAAGCTCATCTGGGAACAGATCGGTGTTAAGGATGACGCCCTTAAGGTTTGGGACAGCGCTAAGACTTGGGGAGAACTTCCCGCAGAGGTAACTATCACAAAGGGAAATGTTATCTTCCCCAGGATAGATATGAAAAAAGAGCTGGCTGAACTTGAGGCTGCCATGAAGGCTACCCAGGCTGCTTCTGTGGCAAACCAGGAAAAACAGGCTGAGGAGAAAAAGGCTGAATGTAAAGCTGAGGCCGCTGAAGCTGCCGAAGAGAAGGTACCCGAGATAACCATAGATGATTTTGATAAGGTATGCCTTAAGGTAGGTACTGTAGTTGCTTCAGAAAAGATGCCTGGTTCCAAAAAACTTCTGAAAAACCAGATAAAGATCGGAAACGAGACAAGACAGATACTTTCCGGAATAGCTACCCACTACACACCTGAAGAAATGGTAGGCAAGAAGGTAATCGTCCTTACTAACCTTCCTCCCAGAAAGATGATGGGTGAGATGAGCTACGGAATGATACTTGTGGCTGAAGACGAAAACGGCGAGCTTTCCATCGCTTCCGTGGACAAGTCAGATTTTGCTGATGGTTCTTCAATAAGCTGATATTCCCCTTTGGGACGATATAAAAATTTAGTCAAAAGCCTGATTTATCAGGCTTTTGGTGTTTATAACGGATATTATAGATATTACGGATCATTTTGAGCCGCCGCATTAAAACGGCGGCTTATGGCTTTATGAATAGGAGGATCTTTATGTATTTTGAATCCCATGCCCATTATGACGACGAAAGATTTGATGACGACAGGGACGAACTTTTAGCTGAACTGCCTGCAGACGGCATAGAGACCGTCGTAAATTCATCTTCGGATATTGCATCTTCCAGGGCATCCATAGCTCTTGCGGAGAAATATCCATATTTTTATGCCTCCGTCGGAGTTCATCCCCACGAAGTATCTAAAATGACTGAGGCTGACATCGACACCCTGAGGGAAATGTCAAAGCATCCCAAGGTAGTTGCCCTTGGTGAGATGGGGCTGGACTTTTATTATGACCTTTCACCCAGGGACAGCCAGAGATACTGGTTCAAACGCCAGCTTGAACTGGCTGAGGAGCTGGATATGCCCATAATCGTACATTCCAGGGACGCTTCACAGGAATGTTTTGATATAATATCCCAGTCCAAGGTCAGAAAGGGCGTTATCCACTGTTACAGCGGCAGCGCTCCCATGGCTGAGGATTATGCTGATATGGGCTTTTATATAGGTGTCGGCGGAAGCCTTACTTTCAAAAACAATAAAAAGACCGTGGAAGTGGTGGAAAAACTTCCCCTCGAAAAAATACTTATCGAGACGGATTCACCCTACCTCGCTCCCGTTCCCTACAGGGGCCGCAGAAATGATTCCCGTCTTTTGAAATATGTGGTCGAAAAAATAAGTGAAATAAAAAATATCCCCGAAATCGATATATGCAATATTACCAAAAACAACGCCATAGACCTATTTATAAAATAATTGTTGCATAGTTGTTACATTTGTGTTAATATAATAGCCGTGTATAGACAAAGGGGCCTCGGGCTCCTTTAAAGTTCATCGCCAGATTTTTTCATGCAAATGCATTAATCAAGGAGAGTTAGTCAGAAAGAAACCACCGAAATAAGCAGATCTAAAGCAGATGAGCCCAGTGCTCAAGCGCTTATCTTCAGCCGGCGCCCCGCAGGCAGAAGACGATCTAAACCGTTTCGGAAATACCGCTGGTTTTCATAACAGCGGAATAATCAGTATTTCCCTCTTTTTTAAGGGAAATGCCATTAAGGAGGAGACTATGACAAAACGACTTAGAGTAATCGCTATCGTGATTGGGTTATTGGCAATGTGTAGCGGAACAGTATCCGCATACAGCGAAGATAGTTTGAATGTAACAATTATTGAAGGAACCAATGAAACAACAGCTAACTTAACTGAACCTGTTTCGGTTAAAAAACTTCTTGAACTTCAGGAAATTACAATTTCAGAAGATGATGAACTAAACTATGCCCTTGATTATGTTGTTCAGGACGGAGATGTTATCCAGATCAAACCCGCCATGGACATTGTGATCGATTATGACGGAGTTCCCCGAATGGTCCGTACCACTTCCCTTACAGTAGGAGAACTTCTTGACGACCTCTCAGGAGATTATGAAAATCTCCAGTATTATCTTTCAGATGATATGACAGAAGATACAGCCTTGACAGAAGGCATGACCATCGAACTGTCATCTACCCTTGTCAGAGAGGTCACAACTTATGAAAAAGTTGAAAAATCAATTGAATACAGAGATACAAAAGAACTTGCAAAGGGTACCGAGAGAGTTGTACAGGAAGGTGCTGACGGTCTTGTGGAGGTTGTGAGCGAGGAGACTTATGTCGGGGGTGTTCTCACTGATACAAAAGAAATAAGCCGTTCAGTTATTACTGAACCTGTAAACACCATTGTGGAAAGGGGTACCACAAGCATGGTCTCAACTCCGGCTGGAGATTTTAAATATGAAAAAACGCTTACGGTAGTGGCAACGGGCTATACACAGTACGATGAGGGCTGTAATTCGACCACCGCGACCGGTGCGGCAGCTGTCAGAGGCGTCGTGGCGGTCGATCCGAGCGTGATCCCCCTTGGTACGAAGCTTTATATTCCCGGTTACGGAATAGCTTCTGCCGAGGATACCGGAGGAGCCATCAATGGAAACAGAATCGACCTTTGTTACAATTCCGTTAATGAGGCCTTCGATTGGGGCAGGCGTACAGTAACGGTTTACATTCTTCAATAAAACACAATCACAAAAAAGCGCTCGTGTAAACGGGCGCTTTTTAACATTTATTTTCTAATAAAAGTCATTATTATTTGTGCAAAATAGGGATTGATTTTTCTAACTATATGTAGTATTATTATACCCGTAAGAACAATATATTGATTTTTGGAGGGATAACAATGACAAACGTAACAGTATTAAATGGAACAATGGATGATAAAGAAATCAATGGATATATAGATATAATCGAAAAGGAGAATCCTTCAAGGAAGATAGATACCCTTGAGCTTACCATAGACGGAGATTTCGTAAATATGAAATATACTTTCAAACCCGTTAACTTCGAGAGGATCAGACGTATCACAGGATACCTTGTAGGTACCATGGACAGATGGAACGACGCTAAGACAGCAGAGGAACACGACAGAGTAAAACATTCCCTTTCCCTTGACTGATAAACACGCTTAAAATCAATCTATTCCCATAAAAAGGCCCCGCAGCAGTTATCTGCTTCGGAGCCTTCTTCTTTTTATATCCTTTTAAGTCAAAACATCAATGTACAAGCCTTTAAATGACTATATGGCCTGTATAGGCCGTTACAGCCCTTATATGGCTTATACAGCGGTTTATTCAACTGTAACGCTCTTTGCCAGGTTCCTGGGCTTATCGATGTCTGTGCCAAGGTTGAGGGCCATATAATAGGCGAAAAGCTGATCGGGGATATTGGCAAGTATTGGTGCCAGTATATCCATGGTCCTGGGTATATAAATAACATCATCAGCCACATCGGCTATCTTTGTGTTGCCCTTCATGGCTATGGCCATGGTCTTGGCTCCCCTGGCCTTTACTTCCTTTATATTGCTTATGGTCTTTTCAATAAGCTCTTCCTGGGTAGCTATGGCTACTACCAGTGTATTTTCATCTATCATAGCTATGGGGCCATGTTTCAGCTCTCCGGCAGCATATGCCTCGCTGTGGAGGTATGCTATCTCCTTGAGCTTGAGTGAGCCCTCCTGTGAAACAAGATAATCCAGTCCCCTTCCTATGAAGAATACATTTTTAACATCTTTATATTTTGCCGCCAGTTTCTTTTCCACGTTTTCCTTCTGGAGTATGAGCTCTATCTTTGAAGGAAGCATATAAAGCTGGTCTTTTACCTCTTTAAATTCCTCGCTGCTCATCTTTCCAAGGGCAAGGGCTATATGGCAGGTGAGTATATACATGGCTGCTACCTGGGCAGAATATGCCTTTGTGGAGGCAACGGCGATCTCAGGTCCGGCAAGTATATAAAATACATCGTCCGCTTCCCTGGCTATGGAGCTTCCCACAGCATTTACTATGGCAAGCACCCTTGCTCCGTTTTTCTTGGCTATCCTAAGGGCCTCAAGGGTATCAGCTGTCTCTCCTGACTGTGATACGACTATAAGGAGCGTCCTGTCATCAAGTATGGGGTCCTTATATCTGAACTCGCTGGCTACCTCGCTTATTACGGGTATACGGCATATTTTCTCAATAAGGTGTTTTCCTATAAGTCCGGCATAGTAAGCCGTTCCGCAGGCAACGACATATATCCTGTCTATGTTCTCAAGATCTTCCTTATCCAGCTTGATATTTTCAAGCTCTATGCCGTTTCCGTTTTCAGGAACACGTTTAAGGATAGTTTCTCTTACGATCTTGGGCTGCTCGTGTATCTCCTTGAGCATAAAGTGCGCATATCCGCTCTTTTCAGCCGCCTCGATATCCCATGTAACATGGTATATGTCACGGTTGACCACATTCCTGTTTTTATCATATATTGTAATGTTATCCTTTGTAAGTACAGCTACCTCATCTTCCTCAAGGAAATATACTTCCCTTGTATAGCTGAGAAGAGCCGGTATATCGCTTGCTATGAAGTTTTCTCCATCACCCTTGCCTACTACTAAGGGTGAGCCCTTTCTTACGGCTATGAGCTTTTCAGGGCAGTCTTTGCATATGATACCGATGGCGTATGCTCCCTCAAGGCAGTCTACAGCCTTGAATACAGCATCCTCAAAGTCGCCGCATTCCTTATAGTATTTGTCTATAAGGTGGGCTATGACCTCTGTATCGGTCTCAGAAACGAATTTACAGCCCTCTGCCATAAGTTTTTCCTTGATGTCCATATAATTCTCTATGATGCCATTATGTACAACGGCTATCATCTTATCCTCACTCATATGAGGATGGGAATTTATGTCCGAAGGCGCACCATGGGTAGCCCATCTTGTATGTCCTATGCCCACATTTCCTGAAAGGGGATTTTCAATTATGAGCTTTACAAGATTTGAAAGCCTTCCCTTGGTCTTAAGCACATTTATATTCTCACCGTCATGGACAGCCACTCCGGCGGAGTCATATCCTCTGTATTCGAGTTTGCTCAGGCCGTCGATCAGTATTGAAGGTGCCTGATTTTTACCAATATATCCTACGATACCGCACATTTTCGGATACCTCCTTTTACTGCAGATTGCGTTCGATTATCGCTGCCAGCCTTTCGGCGTCTTTCTGCATCTGTTCAATATCTTTTCCCTCTATCATAACGCGCACAAGGGGTTCCGTTCCGCTGGGTCTTATGAGCACACGTCCCTCTCCCTCGAATTTCTTTTCAAGTTCGTATACAGCGTCTCTGACTTCAGGAACTTCCATATATTTATCCTTATTTTCATTTTTTATTTTGGCATTGACAAGTACCTGGGGATATACGTCCATGATCTTAGCCAGTTCACTGGCCTTACATCCTCTTTCCTTGAGCACCGTAAGCATCTGGATGGCGGTTATTATGCCGTCTCCTGTGGTGTTGTAGTCGTGGAAGATTATATGACCTGACTGTTCTCCGCCAAGGGAATATCCTCCCTCAAGCATCTTTTCTATTACATACCTGTCTCCTACGCCTGCCTGTTCTATTGTTATGCCATGTTTATTTCCCATGACCGAAAGACCCATGTTGCTCATGACCGTTCCTACAACGGTATTGCCGGGCAGTCTGTTTTTCTCCTTGAGGTAAAGTCCGCAGATGGCAAGTATTTTATCTCCGTCGATTATTTCGCCGTTTTCATCCACCGCAAGACATCTGTCCGCATCACCATCAAAGGCAAAGCCTATATCAGCTTTATTTTCCTTTACAAGCTCACAGAGTGACTCTATATGGGTAGAGCCGCAGTTTCTGTTTATATTGTTGCCATTGGGCTCATTATGGATTATGCAAAGCTCTGCTCCAAGATTAAGGAGCGCTATGGGTGCAGCCTTATATGACGCACCGTTGGCACAGTCGATGGCCACCTTTATGCCCTTGAAATTTACGCTTCCCGTAGATGTGAGAAAGTCGATATAATCATCAAGGGCATCTTCAGCGATGCTCTTTGTTCCTATAAATTCTCCTGTGGGCTTGGGAAGTTCATCCTTATCGGAAAGAACTATCTCCTCTATCATGTCCTCCAGCTCATCTCTGAGCTTATATCCTTCATTATTGAAGAATTTTATACCATTATATTCCACAGGATTATGTGACGCTGATATAACTATTCCAGCATCAAGTTTATATTTTCTGACAAGATATGCCACAGCCGGTGTGGGTACTATGCCCGCCAGCACAGCATGCGCTCCCATGGAGCATATTCCGGCAGTAAGTGCTGATTCAAGCATATCACCGGAGATCCTTGTATCCATTCCCACAAGTATTTTAGGTGTATGGTATGTTTCCTTAGTTAAGACATATGCCCCAGCTCTTCCAAGCTCATAGGCAAGTCTTCCTGTCAGTTCAGTATTGGCTACTCCCCTGACACCGTCAGTACCAAATAATTTCCCCATAAATCAATATCCTCTCCAAAGGGGCATATGCCCCATTTCCATAAAGTTAGTAATATATCTGAATAATATGTATAAAAATCAAAATTTAAAGCATATACAAGCTTAATCTGTTTTATTATATCACCGCTTTTTTATTATGGCAATAAGCGATATTACTATTATATTCCCCTTACTGTCCCGCTTTTACAGCTACTCTACTCAAAAATTTTAATGCTTCCAAAATAAAACAGGGCATTACATCAAAACCTATGGTTTTAATGCAATGCCTGAAATTTACGTTTTATATATTTCCCGTCTGCTCCATCTGGCTGCCTTCCAGGGCAGGGTTTTCTGTTTCCTGCACTTTGGCCGTATTGCTGTAGGCATAGACCACAAATGGCTCATCCACATTTATCAGATATATATAGTAGCAGGGGACCAGTCTTATCTTGGAGCCGTCCACCACTGCCTCTGAATCTTTGAAGTCATAACCGATCTCCATATCCTCTATGAAGCTTCCTGTCTTATCTTCTTCCTTATTGCTGTATATATATGTAAGAACAGCTTCAGATGAAGCGCATATTTCCTGGCTGGTGCCCACGAAACCGTTTATCTCGTAGTTTTCAGCCTCTATGGTCTTTATGCCGTTATCATCTATAAAAAATATACAGTAGTTGCAGAATACCTTTATGCCCTTATAATACTCATAGTATTCCAGCTGGTAGCCGCCGTTTTTATACGTGATCCTGTCAAGGACATATCCTGAATAATCCGATCCCATTTTCTTTATGAAATCAGAAGCCAGTTTTTTGGCCGCGTCCCTTCCAAAGCCCTCGACTTCTCCCTTTCCGGTGGGGCAGCTGTA
>JABLTR010010275.1_pt1 | contig 10009 bp, 14 predicted proteins | sample 7160071 | NCBI WGS metagenome assembly JABLTR01 (sample SAMN14651230, study PRJNA627086) | human gut metagenome | isolation source: feces | host: Homo sapiens
ACCCTGATGAGCCGCTACGACCTGGAGGAGCTGAAGAAGATCGCCAAGTATCTGGCCGGTCTGCCCGGCTACGAGGAGTGCCCCCGCTACGAGCGGGCCACCAAGACTCCCCGCGCCATGCTGGAGAAGTTCAAGAACTATCAGGCCAAGAAGTAAGCATTCCACCTTTGACCCAAATCCCAAGGGGCACAGCCATTCCGGCTGTGCCCCTTCGCTGTGTGGGATACAATGGAAAGCGATGGGAATGCGGGGCGGCATTCTTTGCTGCCGCTCTTTGACATCCAACCGACAGAAGGCGGGCGGAGCTGTCAGCGGCGGCGCGTGTGCGCCGTTCATCTTGACCGTTGACTGGCTCGGCTGGCTTTGCTAGCTATTAAATGTCTTTAGCTTTCATGCGTTCCATTTCTGCTTGCTTAATTTTTTTGTATTTGTCGCGGCCTGTTCCCCAATCTCCAAAAAATAGGGTGTTTAGAATGACAAATGGGAACAAATATTTTGTTTCCATAGGAATTATGCCACCGGCAAAAATCCAAATTGTTCCGGCAAGAATTAAAACGGGAATAATTCCGCCCCAAAGAGGGTTTTTTAATTTCGTACACAAAAGGTATTCAGCAATAAAAAGTATTGTAGCAACGATAAATCCAATAACTAATTCAAACATTTTCAACACTCCTTTTAGTTAATATCTTTTGCTTTCATTTTTTCAATTTCCTTTTTCTTGGCTGCCTGATGTCCTTGAATCCAAAACAGGAAGTAAATTAGTGTCGGGAAAATAATCATTTTCCAATCTTCTCCCCAACTGATTTTCCCGTTGAAAAACAAAAATACTAGTAATACAATCCACAAAAGGGGAATAATACCGCCCAAATACCAAAATTTAGGACTTCTTCGGCACAACCAGACATGAAGTATAATGACAACAATCGCAATAATCAATGTGATGGCTGTATTCATGATGTTTTCTCCTTTTCCTGTTTATATTTTTCGATAATGATTTTTGCGGTTTCCAAATCAATCCGGGAGTCAACCGCTAACCCTTTGATAAATGCTGAAAATGGTTCTTCCTCCTTTTGGTCGCTCAATTCGATTTTTTGAATGAGCTTATCCAATCTAAGACGAACTGTGGGATAAGATACCTCATACAAACGTGCAATTTCTTTCAATGAACCAGATTTCAAAACAAAGTTCTTTAGAAAGGTTGCGTCCTCCGGCTCCAACGCAAGTATCCATTGCGGAATTTTGTCTATCTCCAACTCAATTCTCCTTTCTTGTTGGCTTTAACAATATTGAGTATAGCATAAATAAAATTAAAGTCAATAGAAAATTAGAAATGAATTTTAGGAATAGTGGTAGTTGTCTTTTGGCTTTGTTATTGTGTTACTTTATGTCACATGAGCATTTTGTGCGGGGACAAAACGGTTGCCCGTCCCCGGGGGATGTGATACACTGGACAAAACAGGAAGGGAGGCGGGGCGCTTGGACGTCTTTATCAGTTATCGCAGAAATACCGGAGGAGTTTATGCGGACCTGTTCGCAGAGTTTTTCACGCAGCATGGGATCTCCTTTTTTTGGGATGTCAAAAGCCTCCACGATCAGACCGGGGAGTTTCCGGAGATCCTCCGGGACAATATTCTGGCGGCCCAGGATTTCCTGCTGATTTTGTCCCCGGGGGTTTTCGACGGCCTGGGAGAGGATGCCATCTTTGTCCAGGAGATCAACTTGGCCCTGCGGGAGCACAAGAATATGATTCCGGTGCTCTGCGGCGGTTTTTCCTTCCCGCAGCAGCTCCCGGCCTCCCTCTCCGTCCTGCCCCGCCTGGAGGGGGTGCAGGCCCACGACAAGAAGTTTGACCGCACGGAACTGCTGCTGGACGTGCTGTCCAAGATGACCAAGACCGGTGCCCGCCAGCGCGCCCTGGCCGCCCTGATGAGGGGCACGCCGCTGGAGAGCCGTCAGACGGTGGAGAAACGGGAGCCGTTGACCGCCCGGCTGTCGGGCAAGATCCGGTCCATCGACATCTGCGTGCTGGCAGGCCAGGCGATTCTGTCCGCCAACCGGGAATATCTGGAGTCCGCCCTGGCCGGCGGCGCCCGGTGCCGGGTGGTTATGCTGGACCCGGAGTCCCCGGCGGCAAAAGAGGCGGCCCAATACAAGATCAGCGGGGGCAGCCCCAGAACCCGCAGCCGGATCATACCAAACGCCTACTATGATATGCTGGACTGGCGGCAGGAGTGGGAGGGCTTTGACTGCCGGGTGACCGACTGGTATCTGCCCTGCGCGATCTTCTGCGTGGAGACGGAAGATGCGTCCAGAAGCACCATTAAGGTGGATTATTACTCCTTCGGCTGCCCTGACAGCGAGCGCCGCTGCGTGTTCATCCACCCGGACGATGTGGACAACTATCAGTTTTACCGGAATCAGTTCGAGTACATCTGGGCCCATGCCCGGCCGGTGGAGGAGGAAGTGGAACAGATATGATTGAGGTACTGGGCAGGGCGGCCATTGAGACCGCCCTGCAGACCAACCACCGTCAGTATCTGGCGGGGGATCTGAAACTGCCCCAGGATTTGGAGCACCTGCGGGACGGGGAGATCGAGGTGGGAATCACCGATTACGCCGCCTACCAGTGGGAGAAACCCCACTACCATCCTCTGGTGACCGAATACCAGTTTCTGCTCCGGGGGGCGGCCAAGTATGTGGACCTGGACGCCGGGGAGGAGATCCTGGTGGAGGCGGGGGATTTCTTCATCATCCGCCCGAATACCAGGTACCTTCAGAAATCCCCGGCGGGCACCCGGATACTGTTCTTCAAACACCCCGGCGGCAACGACAAGACCCTGGTGCCGTTGACCGGGGAAATGCGCCGCTGGTGTGAGGCCTGGGAAAACCCCTGGGAGAAGTGAATATGTGACGCACAAAGGCGGCGCGGCCCCGTACCCGGGCCGCGCCGGTTTTATTTTTATGTGACTGTGACGTTTGCCCGGCTGCCGGCTCTAAAGGGTAGAGAGAGGTTCAGAAAACAGGAGAGAGGGGGAAAGAGGATGGAGCGGTTTGACGAGATCTATGAGCGCTGTGCCCCCGCTTTTGCCTGCCGTTCTTGCGCCCAGGGGGAGGGGTATGCTATAATCAATCCAACCCTGTTTTGGAGGAATTTTGTCATGCGCTATCCTGACTTTCTGCCCCAGGGGGGCACCATCGGCTTCGTGGCCCCCTCCTTTGGCTGCAATATCGAGCCCTACCACACCGCCTTCTGCGCCGCCCTGGACCGGCTGGAGGGGGAGGGCTACGGCATCGACCTGGGCCCCAACTGCTTCGCCGGGGACGGCATCGGCATCAGCAGCACCCCGGCCAACTGCGGCCGGGAGCTCACCGACTACTACTGCTCCGACCGCAATGACGCCCTGATCTCCTGCGGCGGGGGAGAGCTGATGTGCGAGATATTGGACCATGTGGACTTCGACCGGGTGGCCGCCGCCAAGCCCAAGTGGTATATGGGCTACTCCGACAACACCAATTTCACCTTCCTGCTGACCACCCTCTGCGATGTGGCCTCCATCTACGGCCCCTGCGCCTCCAGCCTGGGCATGTCCCCCCGGCACCCGGCCATCCAGGACGCCATGGATGTGCTGACGGGCCGGAAGCTGCACCTGGAGAGCTATGGCCTCTGGGAGCGGGAGAAGGACGAGGAGGCCGCCCCCACCGCCCCCTACCGGGCCACGGAGCCCCTGGTGCTCCACAGCTTCCCGGAGCGGAACATGACCTTCTCCGGCCGCCTGCTGGGGGGATGCGTGGACTGCCTGGTCAATTTCCTGGGCACCTGCTATGACAATGTGAAAGCCTTTGCGGACGCCTACCGGAATGACGGCATCCTCTGGTTCCTGGAGAGCTGCGACCTGAACGTGATGGGCATCCGCCGGGCTATCTGGCAGATGCAGCACGCCGGCTGGTTCGACCATGTCAGCGGCTTTCTGATCGGCCGTCCCCTGTGCTACGGCCAGGAGCTGATGGGGCTGGACCAGTACCACGCGGTCATAGACCTGCTGGAGCAGTACCATGTGCCCATCGTCATGGATGTGGACATCGGCCATCTGCCCCCCCAGATGCCCCTGATCTGCGGCAGCATGGCCACAGTCACCGTCAACGGCAACCATCTCTCGGTGGATATGGAGCTGCGGTGATGCACATCTGGGTGGACGCGGACGCCTGCCCGGTGGTGGCCCTGGTGGAGCGGGCGGCCCGGCGCCGGGGCATTCCGGTGACCCTGCTCTGCGACACCAACCACGCCCTCTCCTCCGACTACAGCCAGGTGGTCGTGGTGGGGGCAGGGGCGGACGCGGTGGACTTCGAACTGGTCAACCGGTGCGGGAAAGGGGACCTGGTGGTCACCCAGGACTACGGCGTGGCGGCCATGGCCCTGGGGAAGGGGGCCTGGGGCATCCACCAGAGTGGAAAGTGGTACACCCAGGACAACATCGGCGCTCTGCTGATGGACCGCCACCTGGCCCAAAAGGCCCGCCGCGCCCACGGCAAGCACCATCTGAAGGGGCCCAAAAAGCGCACCCCGGAGGACGACAAGCGCTTTGCCGCCTCCCTGGAGCGGCTGCTGGACGCCGCATTGGGGGACAGCCGTGAGCGCGCGGCGTCTGACGCTTTATGTCCCAAAACTGGACGAGCTCTGGTACCGGCAGGCTCTGGAAGCCGACCCGGCCACGATGAGCTATAATATGGGCTATGACCTGGACTTCGCGGGGTACCACCGGGACACCGGCTGTATCGACTTTCCGAAAGACCAGTGGGCCAAGTGGTACGATTGCTTCGTCGGCCGGGAGCCTCTGCGCTTTTATGCCTATCTGGCCCGCAAAGAAGACGGGGCCTGGGTCGGCGAGGTCAATTACCACCAGAATCCCGGCCAGAGCTGGCACGACCTGGGGGTGCTCATTCAGGCGGAGCACCGGGGGTGCGGCTACGCGGCGGAGGCCCTGGCCCTGCTGGAATACCAGGCATTTGAGGTGGACGGGATCCACATGCTCCAAATGACTTTGAGACCGGCCGCGCCGCGGCCTGCCGGGCCCACCTGTCCGCCGGTTTTTCCGAGTACCGCCGGGAGAATGGGCTGATTGAACTGCTGCTGACCCGGGAGCAGTATTTTGCCCGGCAGAGCCGGCAGAGGGAATAGAGAGGGGAACATGCAATGATCAGCAAACTGTTTTCGCGGGATGAGATTATCTCCCGTTTTCACGACGGCCAGACCATTATGACCGGCGGCTTTGCCTTCCACGGCTGCGCCGGGGAGCTGATGGACTGCCTGATCGCCAGTGGGGCCAAGCACCTGACCAACATCGCCCTGGACGCCAGCGCCGCCCGGCTGATGCACCTGGGCATTTTCGACAAGGTCATCATGGCCCACTCCGGCTCGGTGCCGGAGAATCTGGCCCTGATGGCCTCCGGGAAGATCGAAGTGGAGTTCTGCCCCATGGGCACCCTGGCCGAGCGCATCCGGGCCGGCGGCATGGGCCTGGGGGGCGTCCTGGTCAAGACCGGCCTGGGCACCGTGGCCCAGGAGGGTAAGCAGCTGGTGGAGGTCAACGGGGAGACCTGGATTTTGGAGACCGCCCTCCGGGCCGACATCTCCCTGGTCCGGGCGGGCACCGCCGACGCCTACGGCAACCTGACCTATCGGGGCACCGCCCGCAACTCCAACCATGTGGTGGCCACCGCCGGAGACCTGACCATCGTCCAGGCCGACCAGCTGGTGGAGTTGGACTCCATTCCGCCGGAGAGCATCGTTACCCCGGGCATCTTTGTGGACATGATTCTGGATCACAGCCGCTGAACAGGGAGGGAGCGCATATGGACAACCGCCGATTTATCGCAAAAAAGATCGCCTCCTTCTTCAAGGACGGCGACGTCATCAATCTGGGGGTGGGTATCCCGGTGCTGGTGGGGGACTATATCACCGACAATGTGGTGATCCAGTCGGAAAACGGCCTGCTGGGCTCCGGGGCCTCCTATCCCGGCCTGGACCCGGAGGCCGCCTACTTCAACGCCAGCGGCAACACCGTGGACCTGGTCCCCGGGGCCAGCGTGTTCGACATCTGCACCTCCTTCGGCATGATCCGCCAGGGGCTGGTCAAGGCCACCATCCTGGGGGCCTTTGAGGTGTCCCAGTATGGGGATATGGCCAACTGGGCCCGTCCGGGCAGCTACCCCGGCATGGGGGGCGCCATGGATCTGGTCAGCGGCATCCGGGACGTGATCGTGGCCACCGAGCACTGTACCAAGGAGGGCAAGCCCAAGATCCTGGAGGCGTGCACCCTGCCGTTGACCGGCTACCGGGTGGTCAAGTGCATTGTCACCGAGCTGGCCATCTTTGAGGTCTCGGCCACCGACGGCCTCACCCTGGTGGAGCACCGGGAAGGGGTTGGTGTGGAGGAGATCCGGGCCAAGACCGGCGCCCCCTTCCGGGTGTCGCCGGATCTCAAAACCATGTAAAACCGGATATAAAACGCGCGGCGCCGTGATCGCTCTCCGATCACGGCGCCGTATAACGTATGATGGTATAGAAGTTTTAAGCTTCTGTTCCGCTGTGGAGCAGCTCCAGCACCCCTCGCAGCTCCCGGGCGTCAATCTGCCCGGGGGCGGAGGCCTGTCCGGCGGAGCCGAAGGTGACGGCAGAGCCGAAGACCTCGCCGCACAGCCGGCTGATCAGCCCCAGCTGCCCCATGCTCATGGTGATGATGGGGAGCTCCGGGTGCCGCCGCCGCATCTGGGCGGTGGCGAAGAGCAGGGTGAGCACATCTTCCGGAGCCTGGGGCATGACGGCAATTTTGGCGACGTCGCACCCCAGGGCCGCCATCTCCTCCAGCCGCCGCAGCAGTTCTGCCTCCCCGGGGGTGCGCTGGAAATCGTGACTGGAACCCACCACTGCAACCCCACGCGCATGGGCGCGGGTCACAATCTGGCGCACCAGTTCCGCTCCGGCAGACAGTTCCACATCTGCCAGGTCGGCGCACCCGGAGTTGATGACTTGACATAATATATCAACATAATTTTCGGGCGGCAGTTCTCTCTCTCCGCCCTCTCTGAGAGAGCGGAAGGTGACCAGAAGTGGGGTGTCGCATAACAGCTCCCGGAGTTGACGTAAAATTAAGTCCAGACGGAGGGGATCTTCCGCCCCCTCAAACCAGTCCACCCGCCATTCCACCAGATCCGGGCGTCCGCTGAGAGCGGCCTGGGCGCTGGCGAGGATTTCTGTTTCCCTGCGGCCCAGCACCGGAACACAGATTTTCGGAAGCCCCGCCCCGATGGAGCACCGCCGCACCTGAATGACGCCGGGGTTACTCGTGCCAGACGGAACCATACTTCTTCTCGATGTCGGCAATCATGCCCACCCGGACGGCGTGGCGCCCCCCCTCGAACTGGGCGTCAAAAAAGGCGTCCACGATCATCTTGGCCAGCTCGTCGCCCACCACCCGGGCGCCCATGGCGATGATATTGGCGTTGTTGTGGCGTACCGACAGCTCGGCGGTGTAGGGCTCGCTGCACACGGCGGCCCGGATGCCGGGCACCTTGTTGGCGGACAGGGAGATGCCCACGCCGGTGCCGCACACCAGCACGCCCTTGTCCACCTCGCCCCGCATGCTGGCCTCGGCCACAGCCAGGCCCTTTTCCGGGTAGTTGTCCTTGGCGTTGGGGTCATAGGAGCCATAGTCCACGCACTCAAAGCCCCGCTCCTTCAGGTGCTCCAGCAGCACGTTCTTGAGGGCCACCGCCGCGTGGTCACAGCCGAATCCAATTTTCATTGTAATACCTCCATCTCTGTCTCGGTCGTCTTGTGCCGGTGTCTGTTCAGCACCAGTGTATCCATTTCCCTTTGCCTTGTCAAGGAGCTGTGTCCGGGAGGGCCGCAAAAAAGCCGCGCATTGCTGCGCGGCAACGGACAGGGTCCGGAACTTTTGGTCCGCTCCAGCGGCGGCGGCTGCCGCCGCTGGAGACGGTGGTTGTTGAGAGAGAAGAGAGAGTAAAGAGATGAGATTGTTTCTCGTTGTGGCTTCCCGATCCACGCTTATAAGATACCAAAAGTGCCGGGTCGAGTGTTAGATAATCTGAGAAAAATCCATGAAAAAATTATGAATCGCATTGGGAAACACTTTTTTGATCCAATTCGCCCTCCAGGGCATACTGCGTCTGGAAGGGGACCGGCGTTCCCCGGAGGGAATAGCCCACCAGCGTGTCCATATTTACATCGTGGATGGCATGGAAGAGGTTGGTCTCCACCACAGGAAAATCCGCGCGCAAAGTCCGGATGAGCTGTTTTGTGGCCAGACGTTTGCTGCTGCCCGGGTCCTCGCAGCTGTGGTTCTGTTCCGTAAAGGTACAGGCGCAGCGCAGGAAGTGCAGGTCGTTGTATCTGGCCCAGGCGATGATATCGTCCTCGTGGACGCAGTACATGGGGCGGATCAATTCCATGCCCTTGAAGTTGGTGCTGCGCAGCTTGGGCCGCATAGCCTGGATTTGCCCGCCATAGAGCAGGCCCATCAGGGTGGTCTCAATGACGTCGTTGAAGTGGTGGCCCAGGGCGATCTTGTTGCAGCCCAGCTCCCTGGCTTTGGCGTAGAGGTGGCCCCGGCGCATCCGGGCGCAGAGGTAGCAGGGATTTTTTTCGGTGGAGGCGGTGACGGCGAAGATGTCCGTCTCAAAAATCTGAATGGGTACGTTCAGCAGTTTGGCGTTTTCCTCCAGCAGGCGGCGGTTTTTCTCCTGATAGCCCGGATCCATCACCAAAAACACAGCCTCAAAAGGGGTGTCGCTGTGGCGGAGCAGTTCCTGAAAGAGCTTGGCCATCAGCATGGAGTCTTTTCCTCCGGAGATGCAGACGCCGATTCGGTCGCCGGGGGCGATGAGATCATAGCGCTTGATGGCGGCGATAAAGGGATTCCAGAGAGAATTGCGGAATTTCTTGTGGATGCTGCGCTCGATCAGCTGGAGCCGGCTGAGCTGTCTGGGCATGGCAGGGCCTCCTGTTTCAGAGATTTCCCCCGATTATAGCACAGCAGGGCATGGATGGGCAACGGCAGTTTGAAAATTGAAAGTGAGTATTCGAGAGCAAACTAGAGAAAACAAGAGAAAATAAAAGATAGATAAAAGGTAAATTAAAAAAGTGAAAATTTCGGTTGACACTGGATTTTCGTTGTGATATAACTATACCTGCGCCTGAAAGGCGCTTCATTTGTTCATCAAAAGTTATTTATAGAAATTTGGAGGTAACGCACCATGTCCACTTACATGGCTCACAAGGAGACTGTCACCCGCAAGTGGTATATCCTTGATGCGGCGGGCAAGCCCCTGGGCAAGACCGCTGCCACCGCCGCCCACCTGCTGCGCGGCAAGCACAAGCCCGAGTACACCCCCAACGTTGACTGCGGCGACTTTGTCATCGTCCTCAACGCTGCCGAGGCTGTCCTCACCGGCAACAAAGGCGAGCAGAAGTACTATCGCCACCACTCCGGCTGGACCGGCGGTCTGAAAGAGACCAAGTACCGCATCCTGATGCAGGAGAAGCCCGAGTTCGCGATGCAGATTGCGGTCAAGGGCATGCTGCCCAAGAACTCCCTGGGTGACTCCGCGCTCCGCCGCCTGCGCGTCTATCGCGGTGCTGAGCACAAGAATGCCGCTCAGAAGCCCGAAGTCTACGAAGGTTAAGGAGGAAGTCCATCATGTATCAGAGCAAGAAGCCCTATGTGTACGGCACCGGCCGCCGGAAGTCCTCCGTGGCCCGGGTGCGCCTGTATCCCAACGGCACTGGTTCCATCACCATCAACGGCCGTGACATCGACGATTATTTCGGCCTGGAGACCCTGAAGCTGATCACCCGTCAGCCCCTGGTGCTGACCGACACCGTCGGCAAGTTCGACGTGGTGGCCACCGTCTCCGGCGGCGGCGTCTCCGGCCAGGCCGGTGCCCTGCGCCTCGGCGTGTCGCGCGCCCTCAACGAGATCGACCGCGACGC
>JABLTR010054291.1_pt1 | contig 10009 bp, 8 predicted proteins | sample 7160071 | NCBI WGS metagenome assembly JABLTR01 (sample SAMN14651230, study PRJNA627086) | human gut metagenome | isolation source: feces | host: Homo sapiens
GGCTCCTGCTCCAGCCCGCGCACTGCCGCCAGGAAGCGCTCCGGCTCATAGGCGCCCAGCTCCAAGCGCGCCCGGTTCTCCACCGGCAGGCAGCTAATCAGCCGCCCGATCTCCTCGGCGCGCTTCTCATACTCCGCCCTCGGCCCGATATTGGGATTATAGAAAAAGACCGTGATCTGAAAATAGGCGGAGAGATACTCCAGCACATAGCTGCTGCATGGCGCACAGCATGCATGCAGCAGCAGGCGCGGCACACGGCCCTCCCGGCTGAAGCCGGACAGAATATGGTCCAGCTCCCGCTGATAATTGATTTTTCCTTGCTGCCCGTCCATCCTCTTTCCCCCTCAAGCCCCGGCTGCGTTCCTTACTCCTTTGGCAGGATTGCGATCCCCAGCTCCTCCAGCTGCTTTCCGCCGACCTCTGCCGGGGCGTCGGACATCAGATCCGCCGAGGAAGCCACCTTGGGGAAGGCAATGACATTACGGATATTGTCGGTACCCGTCATCAGCATCACCAGGCGGTCCAGGCCAACCGCCATGCCGCCGTGGGGCGGCGCGCCGTAGCGGAAGGCGTCGATAAAGAAGCCAAAGCGCCGCTGTGCCTCCTCCGGAGTAAAGCTGAGCGCCTCAAACATCTTTTCCTGTAGCTCCGCGTCGTTGATGCGGATGGAACCGCCGCCCAGCTCATAGCCGTTCAGCACCACGTCGTAGGCGCGTGCGCAGACGGAACCGGGGTCGCTCAGCAGGCGGCCGACATCCTCCTCACGCGGAGCCGTAAAGGGATGATGCATAGCTACCCAGCGGTTTTCCTCCTCGCTGAACTCGAACAACGGGAAGTCCGTAATCCACAGGAAGCAATATTTGCTCCTGTCAATTAGATTGTAGCGAGCCGCCAGCTCACAGCGCAGCGCGCCCAGAGAGGCAAACACCACGCTGTTCTTTTCGCTGGCCACCAAAAACAGCAGGTCGCCGGGCTCCGCGCCCATCGCCGTACGAACGGCTGCGCGTTCCTCCTCACTGAGGAACTTTTCGTAGGAGGAGCTTTCCCCCGTGGAGGCCAGCCGTGTCCACGCCAAACCCTTAGCGCCGTAATCCTTGACCCATTCCGCCAGCTTGTCAATCTCCTTACGGGTCATCCGGTCCGCGCCGCCCTTAAAGTTGATGCCGCGTACGCTGCCCTTTTCCAGCGCAGAGGCAAACACACGGAACGCGGTGCCCCGAAGCGCCCCGCTCAGATCCGTAAGCTCCATGCCGAAGCGCAGGTCCGGCTTATCCGAGCCGAAGCGCTCCATCCCCTCGTGCCAGGTCATGCGCTGGAAGGGCGTTTCGACCTCGACCCCGAGCACCTCCTTGAACACATGCTTAAGAAAACCCTCGCCAATCTCCATCACATCGTCTTCATCGACAAAGCTCATCTCCAGGTCAATCTGGGTAAACTCCGGCTGACGGTCCGCACGCAGGTCCTCGTCGCGGAAGCAGCGCGCAAACTGGACATAGCGGTCAAAGCCGGACAGCATCAGCAGCTGCTTAAATTGCTGCGGGGACTGGGGCAGGGCAAAGAATTTCCCCGGAAATACGCGGCTTGGCACCAGGTAATCCCGGGCGCCCTCCGGCGTGGATTTAATGAGGTTCGGCGTCTCAATTTCCAAAAAACCGTGGTGGTCAAAATAATCCCGCGCCGATTTGACAATCCTGTGGCGGGCTATCATCCGCTGCTGCATATCCGGGCGGCGCAGGTCAAGGTAACGGTATTTCAGCCGTGTGTCCTCCTTGACATTGGAGTTCTCCACGATTTCAAACGGCGGCGTTTCCGCCTTGGCAAGCACGCGAAGCTCCTTGACCTCAATTTCAACATCGCCAGTGGGCAGCTCCGGATTTTTCGAGGTGCGTTCACGCACCACCCCCCGGGCCGCCAGTACAAACTCCGCGCGCGCTGTAAAGGCTTTTTCAAAAATGTCCCGCGGCGCCGCCTCGTCAAAGGCGAGCTGTACAACCCCGGTACGGTCGCGCAGGTCAATAAAAATCAGCTGGCCCAAGTCGCGCTGGCGCTGAACCCAGCCGCAGGCCACCACTTCGCTGCCCACGTCCTTCATCCCAAATTCGCCGCAGTAATGCGTGCGCTTCAGGCCGTTCATTGTCTCTACCATATTGTCCGCCTCCAATTTTATTCCACCCTATGAACCCGAAGGGCTTCACAGTTTTTATTTGTATTGTGGGATTTATTTTCTTATTTAGATTTAAAAGCCTATATCTTCCGCTTCTGTTACAATGGTGATGTAATCGTCAATAAAATGCTCATCCAGGCGGACCGGCTTCTTTTCACCGTTTTTCATATTCTTCAGCATCGCCTTGCCGGAGGCCAGCTCATCATCGCCCAGAACCAGGCTGAACTGGGAACCGATTTTATTGGCATACTTCATCTGCGCCTTCAGGGTACGGTCATTCAGGTCGCAGGCAGCCGGAACGCCGCACCGGTGCAGTTCATTGACCAGCTTAAACGCGGCAACTGACGCGGCATCGCCCAGCGAGGCCACATAAATTTCACAAGGCTCCTGGCCCGGCAGTTCAATCTGCTGTGCCTCCATAATCAGCAGCAGCCGTTCCAGGCCCAGGCCGAAGCCCAGCGCGGGCATCGGCTGGCCGCCAAGCTCCTCTACCAGCCCATCATAACGCCCGCCGCCGCACACCGTGCTTTGCGCGCCAAGGTCATTGCTGATAAATTCAAAAACCGTGCGGGTGTAATAATCCAGGCCGCGGACAATGGAGGGGTTCACTTCGTAGGCGATGCCCACCGCATCCAGCCGCCGCTTCACACCCTCGAAATGCGCCTGGCAGCCCTCGCAAAGATATTCAAGCATGCGCGGCGCCTCAGCGGCAATTTTAGCGCAGGCCTCTTCCTTACAGTCTAAAATCCGCATCGGGTTGCGGGCCAGCCGGGAGCGGCAGGTCTCGCACAGACGGTCCTCATATTGGGCAAAATAGCCGCGCAGGGCCTCGGTATACCGCGCACGGCAGGTAGGACAGCCGATAGAATTGATTTGCAGCGAGATATTCTGCACGCCCAGCCGCTCAAACAGGGCCGCGCCCATGCTGATAACCTCGGCATCCGCCGCCGGAGAAGCGCTGCCGAACATCTCCACGCCGAACTGGTGGAACTCGCGCAGACGCCCCTTTTGTGCCTTTTCATAGCGGTAGCAGGAGGTCAGATAGTACAGCTTAAGGGGAAGCCCTTCGTTGTAAAGGCCATGCTCCAGCATAGCGCGGACCGCGCCCGCGGTTCCCTCCGGCCGCAGGGTGACCGAGCGCCCGCCCTTATCCTGAAAGGTGTACATCTCTTTCTGCACCACATCGGTAGTTTCACCCACGCTGCGCTGAAAGAGCTCGGTGTGCTCAAAAACAGGCGTACGGATTTCGCCAAAGCCGTGAATGGCCGCCTCACTGCGCAGCACATCCTCTACAAGCCGCCACTTTGCCGTGTCGCGCGGCAACGCGTCCTGAGTGCCCTTCGGGGCCTGTGTCAATAATTCCATCTTTACCATCCCTTCCATTTTATAAAAGCTGGTTCAATGCCGTCAAATGCTTCGGCGCCCGGGAATGCCCCTGCCGGGCGCTAAAATATAAAAATACCCATCCCTCTGTAAAGGGACAGGTATTACCCGTGGTGCCACCCTTTTTCAGAGGCCGCGCTTCAATAAGCGCCGCCCCCCTCTTTAACGCCGGGGCTCGCGGATGTCTTTCCTCCGGCGGTGTGCAGGCGCTTTCAGCAGACGCGCCCTCTCTGCGGCACAACGGCCCGGGGTACTCATTCCGGTCACAGCCAAATTTATAGAGCTCACCGCGCCCGTTAGGCAAGCGCGGCTTTTATTTTCTCAATTGTGTTCAGCACGGATTTTTTGGGGATTGCGCCGACAAAGCCCTTCAGGTCCCGTTCCTTGCCGCCGACGCTGCCCACGCCAATCTGCACCCAGCCGGAAATACGCATCGCGGAGGCATTGTATTCCAGCTTGATATAATGCATGGCGGTCATCACACCCGTTCCCATTTTCCAAACCAGTTCCGTGTTATTGTTGTAGCTCATCTCATGGTAGCCCTCGGCAGCCAACACGCTTCTGGCTACCGCATCCGCCGCTCTGGGATCCTGCCTCAGCGGAACCTCTACAATCGTTCTCGCCATCTAAAAATTCCTCCTCAACCAAAAAGCTCTTCTTTATGGAAGCAAAAATTTTAGATTTTCGGGTTTAAAATATTGCGCCAATCCAGATCGCCGCGTTCCAAGCCATGTATCAGCACCTCGGCCGTAGCGATATTGGTTGCCACTGGAATATTATGCATGTCGCAAAGGCGCAGCAAATTCATATCATTGGGCTCGTCGGATTTCGCCGTCAGCGGGTCTCTGAAAAACAGCAGCAGATCCACCTCGTTGCAGGCGATACGCGCAGCAATCTGCTGATCGCCGCCCTGGGCCCCGGATAAAAAGCGCTTGATATCCAGCCCTGTCGCTTCAGAGACCAACTTGCCCGTCGTCCCCGTTCCGCAAAGGTCATGGCGGCTAAGTACGCCGCAATAAGCAATACAGAACTGTACCATCAATTCTTTTTTTGCGTCATGCGCAATCAATGCAATGTTCATACACTGGACCCCTCCTCGCTTTTATTTTTAATGGTGTAAAAAGGATTTTCTAAAATTTACTCAGGGAGGCAAGCGGAACCTGCTCGCCCTCCAATCTGGCCGCCAGCCGTTCCAGCGCCATTACCCCTTTTCCCCTCGGGGCGGGCGCCTGTCCGTTCGCCGCGGCTGCCGCCAATGCAAAATCCTGCGGAATCACCGCAATCAGGCGGATGCCCGCCATATCAATGGCCTCATCCAAATTATGAAAAACATTTTGCCGTACAAACTCCGCGCCGGAAAAGCGGTTGACCACCAGCCGGGTTTGCGCAATACCGTGCTGAGCCAGCGCTAACCCTGCCTTACTGCTGTTGCGCAGGCAGACCGGGTCCGGCGTGGACACAACAAGCGCCCTGGAAGCCGTGGCTGCCGCGCTCTCAAAGCCACGGCCCAAACCCGCGGGGCAGTCAACCAGCACATGGTCGTAATACCGTGCCAGGGCAGGCACCAAATGGCGCATAACCTCCGGGCTTGCAATATCCTCCACCTGTGCGGGGGCGGGCAACAAAAAAAGCCCTTCCTGCCAGGGGCACTGGTAAATAGCCTGTGCCGGCGCTGCCGCACCGCAGATCACGTCCGCAATGTCAAACACCTTTTCCTCAGCCACGCCCAGCATAAGGTCCAAGCACGACAACCCCGCATCCCCGTCGATTAAAAGCACCCTGCGCCGGCGGCGGGCTAATGCGGCGCCCACCCCGGCCGCGACGGTGGATTTTCCGACGCCGCCTTTTCCCGATGTAACAACTGTTATTACGCCCATAATAAAACCTCGTTGTTATCTTAACATAAATTCAAGAACAAGTCAAAATATTTTCTCTTTTAGCATGATAATTTTTAAAATTTCGTATAAATTTCATAAAAATATTTCTATTTTCTTGACATTCACACTTGCCCGTTTTTCTCTCACTCCCCGCCGGATCCGGAAGAACTGCCGGACGAAGTACCGCTTGCGGTACCATCGCCGCCGCCTGCATCGCCGGACGGCGTATAGATATTGCCGTCTTCATCCACGGCCTTGCCAAAGAAATAGGCGTCGAGCATATCGCGCACCACATACTGACAGTACGAGCTGGTCGCGCCGTGCTCCAGCACCACCGCAATCGCCACCTGGGGATCGTCGGCGGGAGCGTAGCCAATAAAGGTGACATTGTCGGAGCCGCCCGTTTCAGCCGTACCCGTCTTACCCGCGATCTGAACCGGATAATCGGACAGGGTGGCGCGCGCCGATCCCTCGGTAATAACCGCCTTCATGCCCTCACGCACCGCGGACAGATTTTCCTGGGAGACCCCCACCTCATTAAGCACGGTGGGCTCCAGCTCATAGAGCACCTCTGAACGGGTATAATCGGTGATCTTGCTGATGATCGTCGCCTTCAAGCGCTTGCCGTCGTTCGCCAGGGTTGCCGCATAGGCGCACAGCTGCAAGGGGGTGAAGGAGTTGTCGCTCTGCCCAATGGCGGCGTTCAGCGTTTCGCCAGCCGTCCAGGCATTCAGATTTTTATTGTTTTTCATTGCCTCGGCACGGGATTCCGGCCCCGCAAGCGTACCGGCGGACTCGCCGATTTCAATGCCGGTGAGCTCGCCCAGGCCAAAGCGCCGTGCATAAAGGTCAATATTGCTGATGCCGAGCTGAAAACCCGTCTCAAAGAAATAGACGTTGCAGGACTGGGCAATGGCCTTATTCAGGTTAGTCACTCCATGCCAGCCCAAGCAGGTCGGCGCATTGGTGGTGGAGCCATTGGTAAAGCGCGTGTAATAATGGTTGCAGTAGACCTCTGTAGCCGTGGTGATGGTGTGCTCCTCCAGCGCGGCGCACGCGACCACCGGCTTAAAGCAGGAACCCGGCGTGAAGGTGCCGGAAAAAGCGCGGTTAAGCAGCGGGCGGTTGACATTGTCCGTATTCAGCTGGGAACGGTAATCGCTGTCGTCCAGAAACTGCTGGATATTATAGGTCGGATAGGTCGCGGCAGCGAGAACCGCGCCGGTTTTGACATCCATTAAAACAGCGCCGCCGGCTATGCAGTCCTCGCCGTGATGCTCGCTGCGGCCGTCCTTATTGATTTCGCACAGATGCTCGCCATAGGCGCGCGTGTCCTGGATGTTCTTTGCCAGCGAGGCGTTAGCCACCTCTTGGAGGCGGTTGTTAATGGTCAGAAATATGGTGTTGCCGGCCTCCGGGGCCTTCAGCACCGTCTCGCCCGCCAGCGCGCCGGTGTTGGTGGTCTCAATCAGCTTTTCGCCGGCCTTGCCGCGCAGCTGGTCCTCATAGGCCAGCTCTATGCCGCCCTTTCCCAATATATCATCATAGGAGTAGCCCTTTTCCTCCAGCGCATCAAAATCGTCGGCTTCGCTGATTTTGCCCAGATAACCGACAATATGCGGGATAAGATCCGGCTCCGCATATTCCCGTGCCGTGGTGATCTGCACGGACACGCCCGGCAGCACCTGGGAATTTTCACTGACAATTGCTACAACCTCATCCGACACATCCTGTGCAAACGTATAGGGCGCGCTTACGCCGAACTGGTTTTTTGTCATGTTATAACGCACTGAGACGATGTCGCGCATCTCTTCAGGCGTATAGCCGCTGTCAACGGAATATTTCTTTATCAGGTTCTCCATACAAAGATCCGCCGTAGCGTACGCGTTCACATCGGCATAATCTTTGCCCTTCAGGGTGGAAATCTCCTTGTCCTCCCCATCCTTGAACACATAGCCGCCGTCCTTGTACTCAACCGGCAAAACGTCTTCCCACTCCCCGCCTTTTTCCTCTACAAGGCGGATTAAACGGAGAATCGTCTGATTTTCAACCCTTTGGGTCTCTTCATTGGTGGATTGCTTCATGTAGACCCAGTCAAACACAATGGCATAGCCCGTATTATTTACCGCGAGCGGATTGCCGCCGGAGTCGAGGATTTCACCGCGCGAGGCCGGCATGGGCACTGTCGTCTGGGTTGAATAGTCGGCTTTTTGCACCCAGGTGTCGCCGTTAATAACCTGCCAGTCCACCAGGCGCACAACATAGATTGCCAGCACAACAGCCACCGCCGCTATACAGACAATCATGCGGTAGGGCACCGGTCTTTTCTCATGCTCGTTTTCCATTTGGAGTCAGCCTCCTTTCCGCAAGCCCCTTCAACGGAGGCATTCCCTTGGTCGTAAAAAACAGCCCGAACATGGGCCACGCCCTTTTATTCCTCCCGCGGCCGCAGGAAAAGCGCAAGCGCGCGGTTGAAATAGTAGGTTACAGGCGTCCAAATAAACGTATAGGCCAGACGGGGCAGGTAATAATTGACGAACGCATAATCCGGGAACTCGTACCCCGCCAGCCAGAAATAAAACACCCATTGTAAAACCATGACCAGGGTGCTCCCCACGGCGCAAACAAGCAGTGCCGTCAGGAAATTGGTACGAATCAGGTTGGCCGCCATAGCGCTGATGAAATAGCAGCATACGGCGAGCATCAGGCCGTGGAACCCCAGCACCCCGCTGATGCCCGAGTCGATCAACAGCCCGGCGAGCGCGCCAAAGGCCATGGCGGGCAGCTCGTTTTCAAACAGGGCGATGCACAAAACCGCCGGTATTAAAAACACCGGGCGCTGCCCAAAGACCTCTGGAATCAGGCCCGGCGTCTCCTGAAGCATGAAGAGCACCAGAATTTCCAGACAATAGGAAAAATAACGAAACCAACGGACGCGGCTCATTGGCCTTCCTCCGGCGAAGAGGCCCCGGCTGGTTCACCGCTTGCCAGCGATTCGCCCTGGCCCAAAAAGGAGGTGATGACCATGACGTCCTTTACCTGGGAGATGTCCACAAAAGGCTCTACCTCCGCGTACAGAGAAACGTCATACTCCTCATGCTGAAGGCTTTTGATGCGGCCTATTTTCAAGTTGGGCGGGTAGATTCCCCCCAGCCCGCTGGTGACGACAATATCGCCCTCCTTGGCTGTGGTGTCCGCCGTCAGAAACCCCAGCTTGACCAAGCCCCGGTCGGCAAGCTTGACGTTGGTACTGATGACCCCGGCATCTCCCGTCGCCTTGTCCACGGCGCCCGTGCCGTTCTCCGTATCCGCGCCGGAACGCCCGCCGATTTTTGTATCCGGCGAGAGCAGCGTGGTCACCTCTGCAGAAATCGCATTGGCGCTGGAAACCCAGCCCACGACGCCGCTTTCCGTCACGACCGGGTCGTTGACAGACACCCCCGCCGCCGTTCCCTTGTCAATTTTAAAGGTATTGAGCGAGTTGGGATCCCTGCCGATGACCGCGGCGGAGACCAGCGTAAACTCCGGGTTTTGCTCCTTCATATCCAGGTATTTGTACAGCTGGGCATTCTCCTTCTTCAGGTCATAATAATCCACCAGCTGTGTCGTCAGCTCGGCAATCTGCTTCTTCAGCTCTTCATTTTCCGCCTGCAAATCCTCTTTTGAACGGCCGATGTCCTCCGCGGCAGCCGCGGCATTATTGGTGACCAGGGTGCTGACCCGCTGCATCGGCGTAGACAACACGCTCAGCATGCTTGCCGTGATGCTGCTGCCCGTACCGGCAGTAAAGATCAGCATTCCCAGCAAGACCAACACCACGGCTAAGAGCACCTTGAAGCTTCTCGCGTGAACGATTTCCCTCATAGCGCCCCTCCTTTCTCATTCTTATAAAATGATCAAACGGCCTAAAGCGGCGCGGCCCACGGCTTTGGCGCGGGCCCGGAGCCGCCGCTCTATAAAACTTATGCGGAGAGCCTCACACCCTCCGCATAACGCGAGATCCAAAAATTAACCGCACCGCTTACCGCTTATTATTCTTGTAATAGGCGGAGGGCATGGAAATATCCAGCCGTTTGCCGGTTCCGTCCACCACGCAGTCCAGGGGGCTGTCCGCCACATAGACCGGCATGCCGGTCTCCTGCTCCACCAGCCTGTCCAAGCCGCGCAGCAGGGCCCCGCCGCCCGTGAGCATGATGCCATGGTCAATAATATCCGCGGAAAGCTCCGGCGGCGTCTTCTCCAGTGTGCTCTTAATCGCGTCCACAATAATGCTCAGCGGGTCCGTCAGGGCCTCGCGCACCTCTAAGGCGCTGATGGAAACATTCTTCGGCAGGCCGTCCACCAGGTTCCGGCCTTTGATGTCGATGGTCTTCTGATCGACCTCATCATCCGGGAATGCGGAGCCGATCGAAATTTTGATTTGCTCCGCCGTCCGCTCGCCGATAAGCAGGTTATACTTCTTCTTTACATAGGAGATAATCGACTCGTCAAACTTGTCGCCCGCTACCCGCACGGAGCAGGAGGTGACAATATCGCCCAGGGAGATAACGGCAACCTCGGCCGTACCGCCGCCGATGTCCACCAC